>OGNI01000037.1_pt1 | contig 98802 bp, 90 predicted proteins | sample 1573421 | NCBI WGS metagenome assembly OGNI01 (sample SAMEA2581928, study PRJEB24529) | metagenome | biome: Human gut stool | place: China | collected 2011
TTTGGAGAAGGAACCGGTGGAGGAGCTAAAGCTTAAAGTTGGTGCTCGTTATATTCATAATAAAACATCTAATGAATATATAATTATTAGTATTACTAAAATGAAACATCCAGATACAGGTGAATGGATTCCTGCTGTTATTTATAAACTTAATGGGCTTGAACCTTTATGGTGTAGAAGTGTTGAAAGTTTTAAAAGTCATTTTAGTGATGCTAAAGTTGAAGGTAATGAAGTTTATCTATGAAAAAGTTAATCTTGTTTTATTTACCTGATTGTAATGTTAGTAAACTTTTTGAAGAAAGGCTTCATAAAGCTCTTGCTCTTCCTGAGTTTGCCGGTAGGTTTAATCTTATTAGGTATAATCTATATACTGATACTGGTAGACAAGAAGCGCGTAGCGCTGGTATTAGTGATGCTCCTACTGCTTACTGTAATGGTGATATTCTTCATGGTGTGCAAAGCGATTACACTATTAGAAAGTATCTTCGCAAGCTGCTAGGAAAGTCATAGATATGATTCTTTTGCCCTACATTGAATTTTAATTGTTATTGTGATTAATCTATCACGATATGAATATCATTCAATGTGGGGCTTTAAAATAGCTAATTTTATAAATTCTCATTATATTATACGAATACTATGGTTAAAATTGAATTTTATTATAAAAGTGCTGATAAAGATAAAACAGAAGCTATGAGAGAAGCTATTGATATAGCTTTATTTGGTACTAATGTTCAATGTAATTTTAAAAATCTTCCTGACCATCTTATTCTTGAAGATATGATACTTGAAAAGGCTGTTGCTGGTAAGAATATTACTGAATATCCTACTTGTATTATATATCGAGATGATACAGAATATAAACGATATAGTAATTCTGTTACTTGGGAAGAACTTCGTAATGATATTAATTATCTTACTGGAGATGAACCTACAAGACAAACAAATAATATATTTGTTGAAGCGTTTATTGATGAACATGATTGTATAACTCGTGCTAAATGTGCTGATGCTATTGCTTGGATGTGGAAATATCAGAATACTAAAGTAGAATATATTCAAACTAATGTTAATAATCCGAATAAGTTTGCTGTTGTAATTAAAGATAGTTGGAGAACTTATGCTATTTATGTATATTCTGATAGTCTTACTACTGAAATGATTAAGAATACTCTTCTTATAGTTCCTAATACTATTAAAGAAGCTGTTAAAAATAATGCTATTGTGTTATGATACGTATTGATTGTTTTACTAGAGATGGTTGTGACGCTTGTAAAATAGCAATTAAAAATATAACTGATGCTATTAATGAAGCTAATTGTGATATTACTCTTAATATTCGTAATACAAATCTAGATGATATTCTAAGAAAAGAAATTACTAAATTTCCTACTACTGTTATTACTAAAGTCGATAATGATTATAAAAGAAAAGAATTAGCTCGACTTGAAGGTAGTTTTCCTAGTGATTATATTAAAGATATTATTAATAAACTTGAAAAAGAATAAACTATGACAGTTAAAGAACTTATAGAAATGCTTAAAACTTGCGATGAAGAATCAATAGTATATATTGATTATAATGGTGATATTAATTCTATTAATGAAGTATGTGATTATAGTAATAATTGTGGAGAAGTTATAATAGTTAGTGATTAATTAAATTTTAAAGCTATGACAGTTAAAGAACTTATAGATAAACTTCAACAATTTGATGAAGATAAACTTGTTTTAGTTGAAGATACTGAATATAAAGAATTTCAGGCTATTGATGTTGAACCGGGTAGATGATAGATTTGTAATAATTACTACTACTATTAAATAAATAATTAAATTTTAAAATTATGGCTAAATTTATTGGAGTTAAAATGATTGAAGCTACTCCTATGAGAGCTTCTATGGCTTTGAGTGCAGGTTATAAAATTGGTAATGCTCATCCAGATGATATTGGTTATGAAGTAACTTATCCAGATGGATATAAATCTTGGAGTCCTGCTAAAGAGTTTGAGAAAGCTTATTATAAACTTGAAGATCCTGCTGGAGATATTCTTAAAGAAAATGATATTAAGAGATTTATTAAAGATATTGAAAATGTAAAAGTTGGTACTAAAACAACTAATACTACTCTTACTTGTCTTACTGGATTTGAAGTTCATGGTCAAGCAGCTTGTGTAAAACCTGAAAACTTTGATTTAAATGTTGGTGCTAATTATGCTCAAATTAAAGCTGAAGATAAAATTTGGGAAGGTCTTGGATTTGTTCTTCAATGGGCTAAATATGGACTAAAGAAGTAAATAGTATTAATGCTAATGGTTTATATGTTATATGTAAAGCTGGCTCTAATAGAGCTGGCTTTATTTAATTTGATGATTAGCTTGGAACCGCTACGAGTGCTACGCACTCTTCGCTATACTCCCCGTAGAGGATGGAATGGTAATTATGCTAGTAATATTAATATAGTTATTAATGATAATGATTATATTAATTGAATGAATACTAGCCCATTCCATCCTCTACGGGGAGTTGAGCGTAGCGAAGCGGAGCGTTCTACTAATCCTTAAACTTATAGTCGTTGGCATGACTGAAACCTCGGTAGATAAGCTAGTCTTACTACTGAGGTTTATTTTTATCTTATTATTAAACTTAAACATATTATAATTATGGTTGCATTTATTGTTCTTCTTGGTATTATATTTGGTGGTGTTAAACTATTAGCTGTTGCTAATAATATTAGTGATAACGAAGCTATGGATAAATATAGTGGAAAACTATTTGTTATTGGTATTATAGTTTTTGTTATTCTTATGTGTGTTATTGGTAATAATGATGATGGTTTTAATTAAGATAAAATAAATAGGGCTTGTCTAGGTAGTGATACCATAGGCAAGCCCTTATTTTTTACTAGATTCAAGTCCAGCTTATTCAAATATATCTTTAGCTATATCTTTATAAGGTATAATACTAAGTATATTTTCATCAAGTTTATAATAACTATTATTATTAGGTAAATCAAGAACACGATTAATACTACGAATAACAGGTATATTACGTATAGCCATAACTTCAAACTTGTTCATACCTTTATATCTACCAGTAGTATATTCCTCTGTGAAATCTTCTTCAATAAGGAATCTAGCAGCCATAGCAGTAGTACCAAGTAAGTCATTAATAGTTTGTCCAATAGCAACAGGACTAGACCATAATTTTTTACCTTCAGCATAAGCTCCAAATGGAGTAAATGAAGCAGCTTCAGAAGCAAGACGGTCAGCATGATAAAGCATAAGATTATAAATAATACCTTCATCATCATCACCTCCCATACCAGTTATAGCAATTGCTCCAATAATAGCAGCACCTACATAAAGTAAATCACCTAAATTACGTCTAATATTTGCTTTTTCATGTTCAGGAAGAAGTTCATAATTAAGTTTGAAATTAACAGCAAATGAAAGTAAATTCTTACCATAAGTTTGGAATGCTTTAAGAACATCACTCACATTATTAACTTCTCCTACGTTAGTTTCTTTAAATGGAATAGTTAAATAATCATAAAGACTGGTATAACTACCTTTTTCAATAGTACCTAGAGTTTCATTATAATAACCATTCCAACGATAACGTTTTTTAAAACCGGGATAAAGATGTTTATGATATTGCATAACCGTACCACCCCACCAATGTTGTTCTATATTAGCAGAACCAAGTTTATCATAAACACCATGAACTTTCTTATTTACTTCACGAACTTTATCAATAAATTTAGCATATTCTTTAAGAGTAAGTTTACTATCAGATTTTATTTGAGCAATACCATCTTTAAGTTCAAACTGATTATAAATATCTGGAAGTTCAGCAAACTCTTTATCAATATTCTTAATAAGTTCTTTACGTTTAGCAATATATTCTCTTTGTTGTTCTTCATTAAGATAAGTCTTAACAAAATCGAATATAGGATTAGCTTTAAATAAATTATATTTAGCTCGTTTTTTATTATCAGCTTTAGCATCATCCATAAACTTATTGAATTGTTCAAGAAGAGATTGGCTCTCTCCTCTACGGGGAGTATTTATTACGGACATAAGAGCATCTTGTTCAGCTTTACGATGATACATTTCTTTACTCATTATATCATAACCACCTCTACCATTATCAACAAGTCTATGAGATTTAAGCATAGCAAATAACATAACATTTTGCATATAATGCTCACCGACAGATTGAGGGCTAAATAATAATCCACGAACTCTACGAATATTTTCTTTAAGACCTTCAGCAGTGCTAACTTCAGTTACTCTATCAAAATCGACTACATGACTAAGTTTAATAATAGCATCTTGAAGTGTACTACTATTTTCACTATACATATTAGCCATATAACTAACAGTTCCTTTAATCCATTCAGATTTACCAGCTTCCCAATCTTTAAGATTAATATATTCACCAGCAGCTCTTTCCATAAATATGTTACTAGAACCAGTAAGAACGTTAGCTATACCACCAGTAATATTCATCATCATATATTTACTACCAGCAATGTTTTGAGCAAGAGAACCAAGTTTAACTAAATTAGGAGTTTTATTATCTTTATATTGTTCAAATACAAGACGACGTATAAAACTTCTAAGATGTTGACTAGTTCTAGTTTGTTGTTCTTGTTTATATTCAATTTCTCCACCAGCACTAGCTTCTCTATTTTCAGTTATACTACCTTTATAATTTATATCATAAGCAGTATTACTAGTAATAATTTGGTCGGCAGTATAAAGAAGATTTTTAACTGTTTTAATAGCATTATATCTATTACTTTCAATTAAGAAACTATTAAATACTTCTTCCCAATTACGATTAAGAATATCATTATGAATTTTATTATTTTTTTCAATAATCTCATCTCTAGCTTTAATAGCAGCAGCTTTACGTTTACTAAATTCCTCATCACTTTCATTAGGCTCTTTAAATTTAGGTATAGTAGGAAGTTGTTGTGTATCTTTATTAGCTAATTGAGATAATCTAGGATTAGGAATATCATAATCTTTATCAAAAGTTAAATCTTCATTATTTCTCCATCCAGTATTATTAGGAACATTAGCAGTCCAACCAAGAAAACTAAGAGCTTGTTCAAAGTAATCTTTAACAGTCATATCTTTAGATTTAGGTAAAGCTGGAAGATAACCCATATCAACATATCTCTTATTACTATTAGTAAAACAATACTTTTTCATAAGTTCATTTACTTTATTCATAAGTTCAAGTTGATACTCATTAAGATTAGTATAAACAGTATTATCATATCCAGTTCCTACTTTATACTTATTAACAAAACTACTATATTCTGGATTAATAAGTTCTTCTTTAGGAGTAATATGCATTTGATTAATACGTGGTTCATAATTACCAACAACAGCTGAACCATCGTCTTTAATCATTTGCATAGTAGTCCAAATACGAATAGGTTTAATAGTACGAGTATAAGGGTCAAAATAATGATTATCTCTATACCATTGTTTATATTCAACACTATCAATACCATATTTGTCAAGAACTTCTCTTTCTTTCATATAATAATATTGAGTAGTAGTTTCTCTAGTTCTTTTTTGAAGAATATTAATTGCAGCAGTTTTATCAATGTCAGTCCATTTATCTAAATCTTTAGGTTTAATAATACCATAAATAGTTCGATTAGGTCTTTCTGCAATAGTTCCATTTTCTTCAACTTGTTCACTAAATACTTCTAACCATTTATCATAATACTTTTTACCTTTAGCAAAAGCTCTATTTTTATCAAGTTCATATTGCTTCCAATTATAAGTAACATCACATTCACTTTCAATAAATTCAGCAACACGTTTTGCTTTAGCTTTATCAGTACTCTTTTCACCTCTAGTAATTTCATTAAATACTTCAAAACCAGTCTTGAGTTGTTCTAAATCTTCTTGACTAATATCAGCAGTATTAAGAGTTCTAGTAGCATTATCAAAATACTTCTCAAGTATTTTATTAATAGCTTCTCCTACATTAATTTCTTCTTCACTCTTAGATTTATTACCTGTAAGATAATTATAGAAATCAGCACGATAAATTCTAAGTTCATCTTCAGCAGAACGAATAATACCAACATAAGGCATACCATTGCCTTTAGTATATTTATATTTTCTAACTGTTTCAGCTTTTATAAGAGCTGCACGTTCTTCAGGTATTTTACGTCCATCAACTACATTAAATTCATCTTTAGCTTGAAATTCTTTGATGGCAAGATTAAGAACACTATTACCTCTATTAGCATCTTTAAGTTCTTCAAATGCCCAATTTAAATCTTCTATATCTTTAATATCAAGAATATATCTAGTATTCTTACGAATCCATTCTTTAGCTTCACGATATTCAGGAACTTTCATAAGTTCTTCCATACTAATAAGAAGATTACCATTAGCATCACGTTGACTTTCATATTTACTAATAATAGAAAGTTGTTCTTTAAGTTTAGAATCAAATCCTTCTTTAGCTTGCTTATCATAGAACATTTCTTTAACTTTACGAATATTAGTTTGATAAGCACGAAGTCTTTCAGCTACATTCAAGTCATGACCAATCTTTTTATTACCATCTTCATCATAAAGACTAGTAAGGCTATCCATTTGAGCATAGATACGCCCAAGTTCTTCATCTTGATTTTGTGTAGTAACATTATCAGTAGCTTGACTTAGAATATCTCGTATTCTACCATTAAGTCTTTTATATTCAGCAAATTCTTTAGGAATACCATCATCTCCTTTTTTAAGACCAAGAAGATTTCTTTCAAGATTTATAATATAAGTAGAATATTCAATAGTAACATTATTACCATCTTCATCTTGAACAGTAATTGGTTTAAGTTGATGAATAGTAGTCATATCAATAAATTTAGCTTTATTAGATAGAGCAATAAGATGTTCAACACTATTAATACCAAATTTTTGTTCAGCTTCAATAGCAGCATCTCTATATTTCTTCATCTTTTCTTCCCAAATAGGATTATTAGGTTGAATTAATCTACCGTCATCATCAATTATACTATTAAGACTAACAGATTTACCAGCTTTAGCAGCTCTAGTCTTAAGCTCTTTAAGATAATTTCTAAAGTCATTAGATTCTTTAATACCATTAAGACGACCTTCTTCAACAGTACCCATTACATCTTTAAGTATATTTTGCAATACAAAGTTACGATTAGCACGAATATCTTGTATCCAATAGTCCATAAATCCAGTATCTCCATAAGCATCAAATTCTTTCATAAGACCACTTATATAATTAGGATTAGTAGTACGTAATTGAATCCATCTTTCAAACCAATCTTTTCTAGCAGAATGCACAGTAATATTAGAATCAACTTGATTAACTAGTTTCTGAATCTTTCTAATATTCTCTTTAGTTTTATCATCAAGATTTGTACTATCAATATCAATTTCGCTAATAAGTTTATATTTATTCTTAAATGTATTAGCACTAAGAATAACATCTAAGAAACGATTTTGAAGTTGTTCATCTTTAAGAACTTTACTAATAACATCTTTATCGTTAATAGGTTTATCAATACCGTCAATTTTAATAAAACGATTAATATCGTTAAGAATATTATTAGCTTCAACATCTATATAATTAGCTATAACTGATAATGAAAATTCAGAATTATCAGAAAGACTACTACTATCAAGATAGTTAATTTCAGCATTATTCAGAGCATTAAGAACATTTTGAGCAGCAGGTTGTCCATGACGAACAGCTCTTGAAATAACTAAACTAGCATTTTTAGCAAATCTACCAATAGGAGTTTGGTCATCAACACTACTATATCTATCAGTATTACTAGTAACTCTATCTATTTCATTTTCATTAATTTCAATAAACAATCCAAGTTTATTATCTTCAATATTAGGATATTTAGCTTTATATTGCTGTAAATCATCACTTAAATTAATAGCAATAGTTCCATTAATATTAAGATAAAATTTATCATTAATAGTATATATAGTATTATTCTCAAAAGGAGTATTCATAAATGGTTGGAAATACTCATCAGATATATATTTACTATATAGTTCAGGAACTTCTTTATAACCTTTATTTACAGCTTCATTAATGTTATCTTTAATACCATCAATAAATTTATCTCTTTTTTCTTGTTGAGTAAGACCTTTATAAAGAAGAACAGCTAATGGTTTATGAATATTATTATTAGCTATAATACTAGGTTCAATACTATTATAAGTTTCAAACGATTCAAGTCTATCAATAGGATAATAAGCTAAAGTTCCATCATAAGTTCCTTTAATATATAAATTTCTATTAATTCTAATAACATTAACAGCATCTCCATTTCTTATTATTCCTACATTATCAAGATTTTCTTGACCATTAAAAATAATAATACCACTTCTTTTTAGACTATAATTAATTTTATTATTAGTAAGTCTTTTAAATGTATAACTAGGACAATTAAAACTATTATAATTCTTACGAATAAAACCAATTATATCTTCAACATTATCTTTATCAACAAAACCATAACTATTAATACCTTTCATAGCTATATCTCCAATAGCTATTCCGCCCTCACTCAATCCTCTAAGGGGAGTATTACTTATAAGTCTACTAATATTTCTAGTTCTAAATTTATGACCTTCAACAATAAAAGCATATTTAACTAAATCAAGAGCTGTAAGTTTAATAAGAGGATTGGGATGATTCCAAGCTCTATCAAACAATCTATGAGCTTCATCATTAGTAATATCACCTTGTATGTAATTAATATATTGAATATTTACATTACGACGATTATTTCTTTCATCATTAGCAACTATTTCAATATGTTCAAATACACTACCATCTTGACTAAAATTACGTTTAATCCAATCAACTTTTTGAGCAGGTGTAAGTCTAGCAAATACATCAATTTCAGTTTGTGTAGGCTCAAATATATTTTTAACTACAACATCATCAGTTTTAATATTAACTAATGTACCACTAACTCTACCAACTTCTAAAGCTCTAGATTGACCAGTACCATATTCTTTAATAAATTTAGGATGAACAAAATCACCATTAACAATAGTAACAGGTAAATTAAGATAAGAACTACCATTATTACCTACTTCTAGTTTATTAATAAGATAATCTTTATAATCATTATATAACTTTTCAGTCATTATTCCACCTTTAGTCCATTCTGCTATTCTATATACATAATCAATAAATATAGGATTAGCAGTTTCAAATACTTGTTGAGTAGCTTTAACACTAAGAGCAGTACTCATTTGTAAAAATGCAGCTAAACTAGGATAACTACTTTTAGATATATCTGATTTAATAAACGCATCTATACCACCACTAATATCAGGAAAGACACTTTCTAACAGCAAGGTTTGACCCCCCGTAGAGGATGGAGCATAAATATTACTATTTTCAATAACAGTTCTAGCATCTCTAAATACTTTATCACTAGCATAAAAACTTTGTTTAGCACCATATTTATCAGCACTAAGAATATTAAGATTATTACTTATATCCTGTCCGATTGAGTTTAACCGATTGAATTGTGCTAGAACATAAAGGTCAAATAAAGCCTGCTGAACGCCATTCATTTCCCCTCTAAGACGAGATTTATATGCGTCTGATGAAAAGATAAGGTCAGGTGATGAAAATGCGTCAGAAACGCTTAAATTGAATAATTTCTTGAAAGTTTCACCATAACTTTCATTAATAATATCAATTAGCTTTTTACGTCCAGCAAAATTAACTTTTTCACCAAAACCAAGATTATGAGCAACTTCTCTAATAGCTTCAGTAAGAGGATTTTTAGTACCTTCTGCAAGAACACTATTAGTTTCTTTCCATTTACGAACTAGTATATCAATAGCAGGTTGCCACATAAATCCAATAGCAGTATCATAATTACTTCCAAAATCAACAATAGTTTTAAAAGCATTAAACGTATAAGTATTTTCATTATGTATAGCTCCCTCTTTCATAACATCAAGAATATGGGCAGTAGTCTGAGAACTATAAGGATTAATCAAATAGCCATCAACATTCTTATCATCTTCAGACCAACCAAAATTCTTATGAGTAATACGAATATGTTTATTACCAATAGTTTCAACATTTTCTTTACCATATCTATTAACAGCTTCTTGCTCACTAATCACATCAGTAGTGTACATAACTTTAATACCTTCACTATGATTAGCTTTAGTAACATTACCAATACTCATAAAAGTATCTCGATTAACACTGATACCTTTAAGTTTAATACCAGAAGTAGCAGCATCAAACCAATCAAGTTGAGTAAAGAAATCACTAGGAGCAACAGTTGTTTTATTAGCACCAACTATTTCTGCATAAGTTTCATTAGCTTCTTTGACATTTTCAAAATTAGAAGTAGTAGTATTTTCTTCAAATGCAGCAGGATTATTAAGTATATCAATAAATGATTGAATAATAGCATTAGTTCTAGCAGCCTGACTACTTGTATCCTCCACGGGGAGTTTTAAGTATGATTCGTAAGACTTAAGTCCACCATCATTAGCAATTTTTTCAACAACTTTAAGATTGCCATTATAACCTTCAAGAGTAGCATTAATAGCATCTTCGCTATTTTTTAAAGAAGCTCTAATATTACCTTGTTTATTATAAGTCTTACCAAGAATTTTACGACTAGCTTTATCTACATTATCTTTAACATAATTAATATATCCTACTTCATTTTTAGTATATCTAGCATGAGTAATTTCAGTTGGAACACCTTTAACAAGATTAAATGTTTTAGACATACCATAAACACTATCAACGTCAAAGTCAGAACCAGTTTGAGTAACCCATTCATCAGGAACAACAACAGTACTACCATAAGCATCTGGAAGAAACTCTTTAACATACATAATACATATAGATTGTTTACCTTCAGTAGGAATACGATAACCAATCATAGTACGTAAGCTATCAGGAACTTGTTCAATATTTAATCCTTTAAGTTTACTACTCCATCTAGGAAGTTTAATTTCAGTATAATAAACAGGAGTGCCATCAGCTTCTCCAATCTTTTTATATTGAAGTTTACTATCTGTTTGAGTTTGTTTATCAACTTTAAACCCAAAGTCAGATAGCTGAGCAGCATGCCATCCACTAATAAGTTGTCTAGTAATATTAGTATTAAAATAACTATTAGCAATACTTTCAAGTTTACTATTAATATTAGATAAGAATAAAGGAAGATTATTAAATCCAGCACTATCTAAATCAAAAAATTCAAGAAGAGCTTTTTCAACTCCTTGTTGTTGAGCATTTTCTTTAAATCTATCAAAGAATACAAAACGATTAAGATTTTTAATAGTACCATTAGAATTTAAATCAATATGACCGTTATCATCTAATCCAATACCAAGTTCAGCACAAGTTTTTTCAAAACTATTTCTAATATTAGCTACATAATTATTAAATACTTTACTTTTAAGGTCATTAAGTTCAGGTTTATTAGGAAGATTATCAAGCATTTTCTTCATAATCTGAATAGCAGCTTTATTACTAGCATCAACCATATGTTGAGGAACTTCTTGCTGACGATAAAGATAATTATAACTAAATAATTCAGAATTATCAAATACATTATTATCAAATTCTTTAAGAGCTTCATCAGTTAAAACACCATCATTATTCCAAAGTGTCATTCTGTTATGTTGTGCAACTTTAACAGTTTCAACAGTATTAATTTGATGAATACCTCTATTAGTCATTATATTATAAACTTTTTCAAGTTCTGTTCCTTTAATAAGTTTAGGAATAAGAACAAACTCAGCATTTTTTACTTGTCTAGGAACTTCAATACCAACAGTAGTATCATAATATAAATCATAATAGAAATTCTTTTGAATTTGAACTTTATTAGCAAATTTAGTCCAATCAATTTTATCTATTGGAGTATCATCTGTAAGACTTTGAATAAGTCCAGCATATTTATCTAATTCACCAGCAGCAGTAATACGACGAATCCATTCTTCAAGAGTAATATAAGATTGAGCATCATTAGCATTAACTCCTCCTTTAAATGGTTCTAGTATTCGTTCTCTGTCTTTTTTATCAAGTCCAGCTTTTTTAAGTTGGTCATCAAGTCTATCAATAACAACTTTATCAGAAGATTTAAAAGTATTATAAATAGTAACACCTCTAAATTTATCTTGAAGAACTACTTTTTTACGTTTAGTAACTCCATTAACAGTATAAGGAACAGTAACAGCATTACCTTTAATAGTTATATCATATAAATCAGTAGCAGCATCTAAATCGTTTTTAGTAAAGTCTGTATTACCAAAAGGATTACCACTAGCTTGTACTTCTTTAATACGTTTTAGAATAGCTTGACCATTCTTATAAAAACTTTGGTCACCACCATACATATCGTACATACTATCTCTAACAAGATAATCATTAACTAGAAATTCAGCTAAAGATTCATTATTAATTCTATCATCAATAAATGTACCATATTTATTTTTAAGTTCTTTATAACCATTAGTTATATATTCATTTAACCAATCAGCAACAGCGTCTTCAAGAGCAATACGTTGTTCTCCATTAAGAACTACTTGATTATTAACATAGCTAAGCCCACGTGTAGACCCCCCGTAGAGGATGTCAATAGTCTTACCATACCCAATTAGTTCATTAAATGCTCCATTACTATTAGGAGTAATTTTACTAACTAAACGTTTAAAACTAAATACTCTACCAGCTAAAACTTTATGTCCATCTTTAGTAGTAAATACATTACCTTTTCCATCTTTATGGTATTGATTATAAAAATGTTCAGGTTTATTATTATAAATATCACTAAATTCAAAATCTCCATTAGTTAAAATAGGATTACCATTAGCATTAGTCTTAAACATTACATTAACAGCTTGAGCCATATTAGTAAGTTCTTGAATAACTATATTATAATACTGTTTAAATAATGGATGTTCTTTATTTATAATTTTAGTTCCATCTTCTAGTTGACTACGTAATCCAGTAAGACTATATCTAGGAGCAGTAATAGTAAAGTTTTTAGGAGCATCACTAGGTATAGGAAGTAAATAATTAGCGGTAGGAGTTTCAGAATTATTAATATCAGTCATAAATAATCCCATAGCAGTAATTAAATAATCACCATCACTCATACTACGATATAAATCATTACTGTTATTATCTAATTCACTAATACCATTAAGAAGAGAAGTTTTAAACATACTACGAGCATATTCAGTAAGTTTAGGAATTCCATTTCCAACTCTTCTAAATAGTCCATAATTAATTATATTACCATTAGTATCTCGATGCTCAAGAAGTAAATTACTATAATCATATTGATGACTAGCAAACTTTTGTCTAGCATAAGCTTCAGCCATAGCATTTTGTTCTTCAACAGTAGATTTGTCATCATTAATTATTTTAGCAATATTAGTAATAAAACTTCTATTAATAACATCAGAACTTAAATTACCTTCGGGATTACGAGAATTAAGTTCAACAGGAATATAAATAATATCTTTAAAAACATCAGCCATTTGATATATAATAGAAGTATCACCTCTATTAATAAAACTATCAGGCATTTTAGTTTTCTTATCTCTTTTAAGTGCTTCTACATATTTATTATAATTATCAACTGTACGATTAATAACATTAGCAAAGTTAATAAGATTATTAGACATAGCAATACGTCCAATTTTAGCAATAGCTAAATTAAAACTAGCCTGATTAATATCTGGAAATATCTCTTTAAAAGCATCATATAAATAAAGATTAGCATGAGGAGTATTTTTATATCTATCATATATACGAAACTTTTCACGAGCAGCAGGAACACGATTAGTAATAATATTATTCTTAACATTATTATAAAAAGTATTCTGTAAAATAGTACGAGAATCAGTATTAGGATTAGTTACACGAGCACGAACATAACTATTACCAGCAGAATCAGTTTGAATATAAGTTTCAATTTTAGATATAATAGGTTTATTAAAAACCATCATATATTTATTAGCAAATACTTTATTTTTGCTAAGTAAATCATGTAATTGAATCAAACATTCGCAATTTGGAATAGTTTCAGATATACGTTTAAGACTAGCTATAAAATTATCTACATTACTAGTATCAGCACTAGCATATAATATTTTAGATAAATAATTAGCATCGGCAAAAGTAACAACACCTAATTCATTATTAGTATCAAAAGGATAATTTCCATTATCAAGTTGAGAAGCAGCAGTAAGTTTAGGTAAACTTGCAAGATGATATTTAATAATTTCTTCTACGTGTTTATTAAAATCTTTAACTTCACCAATACTTAAATTCCAAAGTTGAGTCATTAAATCAATACCATCATCTATACTATTTTCATCACCTTCAGTAGAAGTTTCATCAAGATATCCGCCTAATTCTTCATAATCAGTAGTTTGATATAATTCATCTCTTTTAATAAGTTTAGCAACATTTTTATTATTAAAAAGAGCTTCATTAAATTCAGTATTAGTTAGAGAACGCAGTAATGCCCCATAATTAAAATCTTGGGCATTACCGTATTTACGAAGAAATGCTCCAAGACCGTTAATTTTAATAGCAGGATTTGGATTATTAATAAAACTATTAAGTTCATTATTTCTAGTTTCATCACTTCCAGCTAATTTCTTAGCACGTTTAAGTCCAGCATTAATAACAGTTTCATTGGTACGTTTTTTAATTTCATTAAAATTTAATGGAGCACCATTATATAGAAAATTAAAACTAAGTTTATTCATAATATCAGCCATATAAGTAATAGCTGTATCTCTAGCTTTAATTGTACTAAACAAACCACGTTCTTCTTTTTCAGCAACAGAAGCTATATCATCCATATTACGAAGTTTAATAGCTCTAGCTTCAAGAAGAGCATTATAAGCTTGTCTTCCAGAAGTTTTAACATTAATACCTTTATCAGCTATAATCTTCTTAAAGATTGGGTCTTCAACCATAGCTATAAGACTATAATAATCAGCATTATTAGAACCATGTTCTTTAATAATAACATTATTAAGATTATTATATCCTACAAGTTTAATATTTCCACAACTCATAAGTTTATATTTAAGTTTAAATTCATTAATAGTAATACCTCTATGACTAATGTAAAGTAAAATTTAATTACATCGTCATAGAGGTGATTTTCTTTCGTTCTAAGCGACTTTTATCTCTGCTTGATTAATTCTACATACAGCTAAAACTGATACGTCCTGTGTCAAGCAAAGTGGCAAATTCGGACTGTTGGTCTATTGGTAAACGGCTAGTTAATTCTGCCATATTCACCACATTATCATCAACACTACTAAACATATCAAGTCCATCATTAAGATTATCATTATTATAATTATAATCTTGACTATTATCTTCATTAGGATTTTCAATTTGTTCTGTACTAATAGTTTCTTCGTCAAATTGAAAAGTTCCTTGAATAACATTTTGTTCAGTTTGTTTAGGCATTTTCTTAATAGCTTTATAAGCATCTCTAGCAGCAGCTAATAAACTATCTTCATTAATTTTAATACCTAACATATCAGCAATAACTTCAAGAAGTCTACTAAATAAAGTCTTACGTTTATTAGTTTTTCTATTATCATATTTTATTTCATTAAGAGCTGACATAAGAGCATTACTAGTAATACTTTCAACTAGAAATTCTTCAAGAGCTTCACTTGTATTAAAGTTCTCAAATAAATAAGGTTTAAGTCTTTCTTTAGTAGAATTATCTTGAGTATCAAGCCAAAATTTAAATTTATCATATATAGGTTTAACTAAAGCAAGAGCTTGTTCAGTATTATATTTAGTATAAAGTTGTCTATGTAAACTCTCATGAAGTATAATATTAACAACTCTATAAACTCTTTGACCTGCAATAGCAGAACTACTAAGTTCAATTGTATCAGTATCACGATGATAAACAGCATTAACTTGATTATCATTATTATCAGTAATACTATCTACAACTTGAATATTTTTAGGTAATATACCAATTTTTTGAAGAGCATCAATATAATCAATAGCAGTTTGGTCATTAGCAAAATACTTTTTAAGTCCACGAGTTAAATTCTTAGCTGTTATAGCAGACTCAAAAGCATTAAAATTAATAGCATTAAGAGTATCATCTAACATGAACTCTGATAGCTGTTCAGGTATTGCTCCATCCTCCACGGGGGGTCTACCCTCAAGCTCGTATGCAATATCAAGTTTAGAATGAATATCTATTTGCCAATTACCAGCAGTTTCGTCAGTATTCGTATTAGCTAGTTTAGTTCGAACTAAACCATTACTAATAATAAAATCTTGATAACTATTATAACTATAAGTTTTATCATCAATATTTATAATAGTTTTACCATTTTCACGATAAATATATTTATTGGTTTTATTATCAGTTTTTGTACTATCATTAATAAAATCTTTACTAATAGCAAATTGAGCATAGTTAAACATTTCATCAATAACAGGACGAAGAGCATTATCTAGTTCATCAATAGTACCAGCATTAATTCCATAGCTTTTACCTATTTTAAAAGTATTATTAACAATATGAGGAGAATTAATAATAATATTACGTTTATAATTACCAGCATCAGAATTAATAGTAAAAGCATAATCTTTACCATTAAAATGTGCACCTTTAACATAGAAACCTATATTAGTAGGATTAATACTAATTTGAAGTCCAGTATTTCTATCACCATTAACAAGTTTATTATTTCCAAATATATCTCCAAGACTTTGTTTAAGTTCACCAAAACTTATTTTTCCACTAATATAATCTCTGCAAAGATTATTAACTTCATTCTTAATAGAATTAATAATACGTCGGGCATCACCTTTAAGTAAATTACTATTTAATGGAACTTGTTTACAAAAAGCATATAGAGAAGTACCATCACTACTTGGAATACTAATCACAGGCATGCCATTAGTAGTAAGATTTTCAATAATAGTAGATTTACTTTCTCCATTAAGATATAATTGACCTTGTACAACTACACCAAGTTTGTTAATATTTTCATCATAACCAACTATTGTTTCTTGTACATCATTCCATTCACCATTAGTATCATCAATAGTATTAAGAACTCCATATTTAATATTAACAGCTTTAATCTTACCTTTAAAATCACCTTTAACTATTGTAATAGCTTGGTCATAACTATTAAGAAGATTATTAAACCAACGATTAATACTAGCTTCATGACTATTTTCATAAGGCTGATTAAATATGTATTTAGTAAGATTAACAAGATGTCCAGCTAAATCAAAACTTGCAACAGGAGTAGTAAAATCTCTAACTATATCAGGATATTTAGTTTCAAATTCTTTAAATAGATTAACAAGTTCTTCTTGTGTAACTTCTTCTTTAACAGCAAGTTCATATAAATGACCAATAAATTCTTCGTCAAATCTATCACCATCAAGAATACTAATTAAAGCGTCTTTAAGTGGAGAAATAACTTGACCATTTTCAGCATGAATATTATATTTCCAACCTTGATTAACCATATCATAATTACCAAACTTATCAATATTTGGAACTCCTATATAACCAATAATTGTACCATTAGCAAATATATTAATACGTCTAAGTTTACTATCATATTCAGTTTCTAGATAATCACCTTGTTTAATAGAAGTAAACGCTTTAACATTTTCATTCTCTACTATATACTTAAGATTAACATTATTAGTATGTTCAACTTGAAGTCTTTCAAGACGTTCTTTAGCAATACCATCTACATATTGAACAAATTGTCTAGCATTAAGTTTTTTAATAGTTGATTCATCAGTAGCACGATATTTACCTTGATTATTAGTGCTTGCGTAAAGATAGTTTTTTATTTGATTAAACAAATAATTTTTAATAATTTTATTACCTGTAATACTATCTATATATTCAACTAATTGACCAATACTAAGATATACTTTACCATTAACAATTTTACCTCTAGTATTACCTTCACTATCAACACTATTAGCAAAATCATCCATAATAGCTTCTATATTACGTTCATTACCTGTAATTGTAGCATAAGTAGCATTAAGTAATAAACGTCTAGTACTATCATCTTGAACAGAACTATATAAACTGCCACCTGTAAGACCATCAATAATATTATTAACTATATCAGCAGCTTCTGTTTGTTCAAATCCAGCTTGACTAAGTTTATCAATAAAAGATTGTCTTGCATTAAGTAAATCACTACTAGTTGATTCATGCCCAAGAGAATCTTCTAAATCAGCAATACTTTCGTAAACTAAATCGGTACCTATTTGACCGCGTTCAAATTCATCATCTGGAAGAACATTAGTAATTTCAGGTTTAGGAGTGCTAATAGGTCCTTGAGAAACTGATTGCCCAGTTTGAGATTGAGGTTGTTCAGCATTAGTAGGTTCACTAGGAACCGCTCCGCTTCGCTCCGCTATACTCCCCGTGGAGGATGGAGATGAACTAGTATCATCTGAATCAGTTTCATTAACTTCATTAGTATCAGGATTAACAGGAACTATTTCTTCCTCTTTAGGAGTATTATTAACATCATTTTCAATCTCAGCAATCTCAGCTAATTGTTCTATTGTATTTTTAAGATGTTCATTACCTTTAGAATTTAAATCAAGTGCAGTATAAGCATTTCTAATAACTTTATCTATATTAGGTTTATTACCATTATTAGCATCTTTAATAACAGAGTCAACATAATCTTTTCCATATTGTTTATAAGCATTACGTAAATCGTCCATAGCTTTATTAACAATCTTTTTACGACTACTATCAAAGAAATTATTAAGATAAGTTATACGAGATTTAATATTATCATCAGATAAATTAAGTTGATTTTTATTAACTTCAACATTAATTTCAGCATTAACAACTTCTGCTAAATCTTTAAATACTTCATTATATTGTTTTTGAAGTTGAATAGCTGATTGAATATCATTTTTATTTTCAATATCAATAGGGATATAAAGTTTATTAATAGCATCTAGACGTTCATTTAATTGAGCAATACGTTCTTGTTTAACTGAATCATTAATTGCAGCATTATCTTGAATAGTTTTAATATCTCTTTGAATACTATTAAGAATATGTTGATATATACCATTTTTAGCAGAAGTAATATCAACATCTTCAATATGATTATTTGTAATATCTTGATTTAAAACATTATTAGCCCAATTAAGAAGATTATTATAATTTTCTTGACGATTACGAGCATGAACCATTTGAGTAGCTATAATACGACCAACTTCAAATCCACCACCAAGTCTATTAACTTTATTTAAAGTAGTATTATATTCATTTTTAAGATTATTAATTTCAGTTTTAAATCTATTAATAAGTTCATTACTTTCTTGTTGTTGTAATCCAAGTTTATTAGTAATACTATCATTAAATTCTTTACTATTAATAGAACTTTCAAGAAGTCCTAAATTACCAGCATTCATAGAATTAATAATAATATTATCCATATATTCTTTTTCAGCTATATTACGAAGTTCTTCTTCAGTACCAACTACAATATCAGGATTAACTTGATTACCATTTTCATCAACAGTAATTATAAATGGATTTTTACCATTAGCTATACTATTAAGTCTTTCTTGATATGCTTGAAAAGTAGCAGTACGACCAAGAATTTCATTTTCTCTTTGTTTTTCAGCAGAAGTCCAATCTTTATCAAGACGTTTATTAATAAATTCTCCAGCTTTATTCATAACACTACTAAAAGTAACACCACCAAGAGCACCCCAAAATGCTTGTTCCCATAACATTGGGTCTTGAAGATAATCTTTAATAGTTTGTTGAGGAATATCTTTATCAAATACTTTTTTACCATTATATAAACCATCTTGACTAGCTATATAATTAATTGCTTCTTCAACACCTTCAGTCCATTCAGCTCTAACACCATGAAGAATATCATTACCCACATCTTTTAATGTACTAGTAATAGCTTGTTTAGTAGTTTTATTACTTAAAGCATTAGTAATTGCAGCAGCATCATCAATATTACTATTAAATGCAATATTTAAATTTCTAAGTCTGGAACTAGTTGTATTACCACTTAAAGCATTTTTCCATAAGTTCTTTAAACTATAAACTTGCCATACATCAAAAAGAACATTAGCCCAATCTTCTGCAAAAGTAATATCAGCACTATTTTTAGCAATATCTTTAGATACTTCTTCATCAGACATATCTCTATATTTAGGATTATTATTATAAAACTCTTCTCTTTGTTTATCATTCATATTAGCAAGTTGAGTTTTAGAATAATCTTCAATATCGTTATAAGTTTGTCTAGCTTCTTGATAATTTTCAAGATAACGAGAAGGAACTCCAATAGCAGTAGCCTCTGCTATTCTACTAGTAATTGCTCTACTCTTTTGTGTCATGTTAATAGCATTAGCCATTTTATTAGCTAATTTATTAAACTTTATACCTTTACCTAATAAAGAAACACCTTTAGCAAGACCCGTACTAGGAACCATAAGAGTTAAAGAACTAGCTATACTAGGAGCATTACTAGCCCACCAAGCAAAATCTCCAATGTCAAATGCAGCATTAGGATTTTCTCGATATATAGCTAATCTTTCATTAATAGATTCTTTTAAAGATTCAAGTCTAGAACTTATTTCAGATTGATAATCATTAGGACTATCACTAATCATATTATAGAAAGCATCAGCTAAATCAGCAAAACCTATTGCAGTACCAACAGTAATTTCATTACCAATCTGTCCAATCATTTTTAATCCTTGTTCCCAATTACTTTGATTAACAGCACGTTCTTTATCAAGTTTTTCAGGATCATCAACAGGATTAACATAAACATCATAAGGAGCATATTTATCTATATCATATTGATTAAGATTATATGATTGTCCAGCAATACGACTAAATAAATGACCACGACCCCGGTCACTAATAGAAGTGCAGGGGTTGTAATCAACTAAAGTAGGAGGCTGTATAGCCCCCTTTTTAGTTTTAGGATTATATTCAGGATTAGGTGTTTTGTTACCACCTTGTAGAAACTTTAATACATCCATATTAATATAGATTGTTAGTTAATTCATCATAGTAATATTGAATAACATAAGGGTCTGAACTACCACTAAGTTGAGCAAGTTTAGTAGCAACATTTTGTTGAATAGCTTTAACAGCATTTTCATCTACTGCCATTCCAGCTTTAACAGCAGTTACAGTTTGTTCCCATTGAGATAAATTATCTACAATATCAACAGCATTTTCTTTACTTACTAAACCAATAGTTTGATTATTAGTAGAATTAATTAAATTAAAACTTCCACCATTTGGTACTAATTTAAATTTATCAATTCCAGTAAATGCAGCATTATTAGTAAGCGAAATAGGTCTATTAGCATTATAATAATTTTCTACTTTACCAGCAGCTTTCCAACTAGTATCTTGATTCCAAGATTGAATAATAGAACTATCAATGGCACCACTACCTACAAGTAAAGTAATAGGTTCTCTTTTAAGTTTACCTTCTGTATCGTAATAACCAGCAATATTAATTTGAACTCCAACATCACCAGTTTTTGGGTCACGAACAATAGTAGGAGTAATTTCATTTTCTTTAGCACTTCTAAGATATGCAGTATAAGCTTTTCTATCTTCAGAAGTCATAGGTTCAAATACTCCATTTTCACTAGTAATATAAGCTTCTCCTTGAGTTAAATCAATACCACTACGAATAGCCATCATAGCTTGTTCTTCTTTATTATTCTTATAAGCAGAAAGTTTACTAGCTTCTTCAGGATTAGCATTCATCATAAAATTAATTTCAGCTAATTCAGGAGTTAAAGCACTAATACCAATAGTAGAAGAAGTTATTTTGCCACCATCAAGAACAGCATCATTTTTAGATTTAAGAGAATCAACATAATTAATCAAACCAATATAAGGTTCTTTATTACCTGTTGGTAATCCAGCATGATGTTCTTCACCATTAGAATCAACTCTAACAAACTTATCACCATAACCAAAGAATCTAGTTTTAGCAGAATTAAGAAAAGCATTTAAAGGATTTCTAGTATCTTCAGCTTCTTTAACAGCTTTACCAAAACTATAAATAGATTTATGATAATCTTTAGGTAATTCAGCATATCTATAACCATTACCATCAGAACCAAATCTTATTCCAAGACTAATTGCTTTTTTCTCTCCTCCAATAGCATTAATAAATGAATTATAAACATCATCATTATTAAAGTATTGTCTAATAGCAGAACTATCTCCAAATATTTGATTAACATATTTACTATATGTATCAGAATATTTATTATTAGGTAAATCACTTAAACTAATAATAGAATTATATGTATCAAATCCGTCAATGCTATCTTGCGATTTACCAACTTTAAGACTATTAATATATTCTTGATTATCAATAATATCATTAAGATAACTTAGAGCATATGCTCTATCAGATGGGCTAGTAATATTAGTCATGATACTAGTTCTAATATCATTAGGATTAGCAGTTGCTAAATCAATATTAATATCAGGATTATATTTGTTGAGTAATCCAGCTATTGATTGTCTATTACTAGTAATTTCGGCTTGAGCTTGAGCAGGCATAAAATTATCAATACGAACAGGAGTACCTTTATAAGTTAAATTATCAATAGCTTGTTTTCTTTGATTTGCACTTCCTAATCCAGCTTGTTTAGCTAAAGCTAATTGAGCTTTCCATGCTTCTCCATAAGTAGTATTACTATCTTGATTATAAAAAGTTGCAGCGTTATAGAAAGGATCAATACGTTTAGCAAGATACTGTTCAGGAGTAAGTAGAATACCATTTTTATCTGTTATATCAGGATTACTACCATTTTGGTCATATTTCCATTTAGCAATCTTATAATCTTGTTCAAGACTAGCTTTAGCACCAGGAGTATTTTCAATAACAGCTTTAACAGCTTCAGCAAGTTTAGCTTTACTTAATCTTTGCCAATCACCTTTAGTATGAGAATAAATCTCTCCTGTAACAGATTTAGTAATATCATCAGTAACTTTACCGTTAGCATCAAGCCATCTTGTTTGACTACCACCACCTTGTTCTTTAGCAGCCCATTGAAGTGCTTGATTAAGTATTTGATTCATAGGAATTTCAGAAACTTCTTTATCAATAGGAGTCCATTTACTTCCACCAATAACATTACCATTCTTATCAGTTATATCTTGATAATTATATTTATTAACAGCACGATAATAATTCTTATAATCTTCAGATAAATCAGTACGTTTATCAAGATTATCCATATATGCTTTATAATCTTGTTGAGCACGTAAACGACCGATCATTCCTGGACTTGAAGTTATATCTCCATAAGTTCCAACTATATCATCAAGACTAGAATACGCATTACCATACTGCATATTTTCAGTAAGAGCATTACGAACTTTATTAAGTTGTTCTTGACGCCAAGCATCTTCAGCTTCATTTAAATCTAATTGAGCAAGTTGAGCATCAATCTGAGATTTAGTTTGAATAGCTTGTTGATGTCCTTGTTCAAGAGTATTATAAGTTCTAGCTAAGACATTTAAGTCAATAGGATTAACTTGTTGTCTAAAAGTAGGAGTATAAAAGTTTATCGGCATGATTGTTTTCCTCCAAGTTTTCTACGTTTACGAATAATAAATTCATCATAATCAACTCCAGCATCTCGCATAATTCTATCATCTACATTAGGAGCAGATGCTCTCATAGCACCAATAGTATTATTTAAAGCTTTACGATTTTCATATCTACTAATCATATCTTGAATACCAGCATTAATTCCACTAAATAAATTATTAATATTAGTTACTTTAGCTTCTCTAATACCATTATCAAATGCTGTTTTTCTATCTATATATTGATTGTATTGTTGAGCATTAAATTGACGAACACTTTGTTGATTACGTCTATCTTGATTAATAAGATTAGTTTCTATATTTTCTTTATTACCATAAAGTTCATTAACAGCTTGACCAGCAGCATTACGAACCCGTTGTTTACGAGCTAAACTTACACGACTACTAGCAGTATTAGAATCAATATCACGATAAGCTTCAAATTTATCTTCTCTAATTCTATCAAGTTGAGGATTAATATTGTATTTAGTTTTAAGTTTATTAGCGCTAATAAGAGTAGGTTGACCCGGACCTCTCATTTTATTAATAGCTCTTTTACTAGCAAAATAACTAGCTAAACTGCCAGCAACATTACTACCTAAACCAATCCAATCAGCAGTAGTAAGATTTTTAAATTTACCTTGTCCTTTACCATCAGAATATTTTGTTCCTTGAGCAGGAGTACTAGTAGAAACAGGTAAAGTAGTAGGAATACTAGCTTCTACTTTAGGTAAATTACGATTATAAACAGCAGTAGGAGGAGTTTTAGTAGAGATAGATTGAGTTGATTGACTTGACTTACTTCGTCCTCCACGGGGGGTCTTCCCGCTAGATTTAGTTGCAGATAAACTTGGAATATTAATATTATTTATACTAACCCCTTTGTTATTTCCATGACTCCAACCGGCTCTAACTAAACCACTAGTAATTCCAGCTCCATCTTCAAATAAAGGAAGTCTACGTTTAGCATAATATTGAGGACGACGATTTCCATTATCAATATTAGATTTATTAGTATTAGTATTTACATTATTATTTGTAGTATTATTTTTAGACCATCTACCATTCCTAAAAGTATAATTACTATCAACAATAGTTTCTCCTCTAGCAGATTTATTAATAGGATAAGCAGAAGTTCTATTAATAGTTCTATTAGTTATAGGAACATAATATCCATTTTGTTCATCATATTCCCAAGTTCTTCCATGACGATTAATTCGTTTTCCACCAACAGCAAATTTATCGCGTAGACCCCCCGTAGAGGATGGGGAATGAATTAATCCATTCTTAACATTACCACTAATACTTACAATCATATTTTTTCCTCCAAGTTTTCTAGATTTACGACTATAACCTTTGGTATATTTACCAAAATGGTCACGAGTATAAGGTATTCCTTTAAATTTATCTGAATTAACATCTACTATATCAATAACTTCAAAACCTTGTTTTCCAACATCACCTGTAAAAATAAAATGTTGATAAGGATTTCCTTCATTTCGACTACTTTTAACTAGTTTTTCACTAGTTATAACATTATATTTTTTATGTTCTGGATGAATACCTTTAGATTCAATATATTCTTTTAATTCATCATCAGTAATTCCATTTTTTGCAATTTCTTTATTAATTGCTTTACGATATTGTTTATTAAATTGTTTTTCAACATATTTTCTATAATTTTTAGAAAGCAATTTACCAAGTTTATTATTAACATTATTATAATAAATAGCTTTAACTTCATCCTCAGGTATTTTATCTATGGTTTGATAATCAGTAAAATTATCATCTATATAATCAAGTATTTTATAATCTTTATCATCATAACGTATAGAATAAGTAGAACTATTAATTCCTCTTTTTCGAGCTATATCATAAGCATATTGTAGTTCTAAATAACCATTAGGATTATAAGAATCTGTATTACTAACTTCACGAGCTATAGTATTATTAATATAATCTTGTTTAATATCACCAGTTATTTTATAACTAGGTTTATATTTTATATTAGGGTCATTAATTATTTTTTTGATTTTATTTGCAATATAATCGATATAAACTGATTTATTTATTTTATTAACTTTAGAAACAATATCTTTATATGGAATTGTTTTATTTTTACTTAATTCAGTTCTAGCACTCTTACCATATCGAAGTAAATATGGAAGTTCATAATCTGCATAAAGTCTACTTCTTTTAGAATTATCAAAACCAAAATCAGCATTTTTAACCCAATTTTCTCTATTACCTTCAAATTTAATAGGGCGTCTAACAGATACTACAAATCCATCTTCTTCATTACGATGTTTAGCTTTTGCATATCCAATACCTGTATTTAAACTATTAGAAGAATAAATAGTACCTTCTCCATTGTATGAAGAATTAAATCCAGCTCTACCAGCTCCTGTATCTGGGGCATAAGTTGAAGCATAATATTTAGCTCTATTTTCAGGAGTAGGTTCAATACCATTTCTTCTAAGTATATTATTTATATTTTCTTCATTACCTGTTTCATGTACACCTCTAATAAAAGTATTATGTTCTAGCAATCTATCTTTAATAAGTTTATCTGCTTGTTTAGGATTCTTTGCAGCAGATAAAGGAATAGGGTCATAACCATAACGAGCATTCCATTTATTAAAAGTCTTAAGAAAAGCTTTTGTATCATCAATATTAGTTTGAAGAACATCAGGAATATCAATAACTTTTCCGTCACTATCTAATACATTAACAAAATCTTTATATTTACCAATATTAGAAGTTAATTGTTTTTTAGGAGCTTCAAGAAGTTTAGTAGGTTTAACACCAAGAGCTTTTCTACCATTATTAACAGATAAATTATAATGAATATTAGGAGAAATAGAATAATAACTTAAAGCATCTCTACCTTTAGTAATAGCTTTTTGACTTGTTCTAGAAATATTTTTATCTAAAGCAATAGCAACTTTAGTAGCTTTATCGACACCTCTTAAAACTCCAGCGCCACCTAATAGTATATCAAATTCAGGATTAATTTGTTCAAGAGGAGTCATATTAACTTCTTTTCTAGCAAGAACTTTTTCTAAAGTATTATTTGCTATTCTATAAGTTTCTGGATAATAAATAAAATCTCCTTGTTTAATACCACTATTTCTAGAAGATTCCATTATAGGAGTTACTCTAGTATTATCACTTTTAGCTACATATTTTTCTTTACCATATTTAGCTTTAGTACCATCATCGTTAATCCCATTTCTATCTTTAAAATCTTCTTGAGCTTTAAATACTTTATTAGGATTAGCTCCACCCATAATTAATTTAGCAGGACTAACACCATTAATAATAGGTTGTGCAGAATAAACTTTAAGTTCATTTCCATTAGTTTCAACAACTTCACCATCTTCTACTTCAATACCAGTTTTATCACTAGGTCCAATATCAATACCACCTTGACTATGTTTTCTTCCATTCATATAAAAGAAATTATTACCAAGAGGTTGAGCAATACCACCAGCAACTACGTTTGGTATTTTACCACCAACAGCATATTGCTTTTGAGGAAGCTTTTTTCCATTACTTCTAGGAGTTTGAATAATATTAAATGGAAATGTTGGTCCAAGTTCATCATCACTAGGAAAAGATTCTTTATTAAAATCTTTAACATAATTAATAAGTCTACCAGCAGTATTATTCATTAATTTTTCTCTATTATCTTTAGATACTAAATTGTTTATACCATTATAGAGAAATTCATTACCGAGTCTTATTAAACCAGTAGATTTAGCAATTTTATCATAAGCTCCACCAAGTGGAGGAATACCATTTTGAATAAATCTTCCATTGCGAGTAACATTACCTCTAAATGTACTAGGTAAATTACTTATATGAATAACTTTATCTTTTCTAGGCATTTTATATAATATAATGAGAAATTATAATTTGATTGATTTTAAGGCTCTCTGTCGAACGATAGGTTATTAGCCGATTAATAGTTCATACCTGTATATAATAATTCAACAGAGAGCAAAAGACTAGCGTCTATGACCGCCACAGCGATATACATTTAGCCTATCTCGATATACTGATTGAGGCATAACAGGTTGTTGAACAGTACCATTAGTAATCCATTCAGGACGTTCAAGACCAGTTTTAGGAGCACTATAACTAGCTTGGTCAGCTTGTTCAACTTTAATAGGTTGTTGTCCTTTACTACCAAACATACCACCAATTAAACTTCCGGCAGCACCAATAGCAGCACCAATCCATGCTTTTCTACGTCCACCACATTTATATTTATTAATAAAACTAGAACGCTGATACATAGTCATTGGATTAGTCATTTTATCAGAAGTAATATTAAGTTGCTGCTGACCAGCTTGAAGTTGTTTACGCTGTTCAGCTTCTTGAGCAATACGTTTATTTTCATTAATTTGTTGATTAGCAGAAATACCTTGACCTATTGCAGTACCTAATTCACCAAGTCCTTGAACTCCTGTAATAGAACTAGCAAGATTACCTAAACCTGGAAGAGCTTGAGCAAATTCAGTACCGAAACCAGCTTTACGTCGAACTCTACCGCCACATTTAAGAGTTAATTTATCATTATATTGGTCAACATAATCTTGATTAGCATAAGCACTAGTTAAAGCTTGAGCATTTTGTAAAGCATCTTTATGGTCCTGTGCAGCTTGAGCTTCAGCTTGAGCTTTTTCTTGAGCTTTCTTTTGCTTATTACCTTTAATTATACCACCAGCAATACTAGCAGCTGCACCAATAATAGCACCAATAAAAGCTTTTTGTCTTTGTCTATCTCTATACTGTATCATAATTTTCTAAATTGAGTTTGAGCACATTCAAGACTTTCAAATTCAATGCGCTTATTATCTGAATTATTAAATATGAAACGAATTACAAAATAATTACCATATACTCTACGAAGTTTATCACTTACTGTATTAGGGTGTTCTTTAATTGCATTACGAAAATAATTAAAGTTATATTGAGTAAGTTCATACCACGGCTTTTTATACTTATTAAATTCATTAAGTTTATCAATATTAATATCTATATCATCAGTATCATTATCTTCATTAAATATACGAAGTATATCACCAGCATAAGGATGTTCTCTTAAATCAACAGGATTATTAATATTATCGCTATAAATAGGAATATATATCTTACGTACTTTATATTTAATAAATTCAAGAAATTTAATAAGTTCATAAGATTCATTAACTATAATATCAATATAACTATTATGAACTAATATAGGTTCATCGCCAACTTCTTGTTTAGATACTAAATATAAACTTCTACTATCATCACCCATATGAGTATTAAATCTACCATAATCATATTCATGAGTAAATATATGAAGAGGGCAGTTAAGTCTATCATTGTTATGTTCAGTTTGAAAATAACATTTAGTTTTAGTAGACCAAGCATTATTAAAATAATAATCATGTAAACTAATAAAACTACCTACTTTATAATTAAAACTAATAACTTCATTATGTGATTCTATAATAGATTCTTTAGTATTAGGATTAATATTATCATAAGTATAATCAAATTTAATTAGAATACGATTATTAAATTTATCATGAGCAAATCTAACTTTATTAGGATGATATTTATCTAGCCATAATTTAATATCTTCATCCATTATTTTAAGTTGACCATCATCAAATTGATAAAGTTTATGAAAATTATCGTTATAAAAAATATAACCAAATTCTCCGACTATATATGCTAAATCATCTTGCAGTCCACCATAGCCTTTATCACTAGTAAAGACTTCTTTATAATCAACTTCAAAAGCATCAGGTTGATATAATTGAACATTTTCATCTCTAGTTTTAAGTGCAGCACTTATATCAAACATAAACATACTATGTTGAGTATGAACTAAAAGATAATATCCAATTCCAACTAAATTAGTTATACTTCCTTTATTTTCAGTAATATTTTTATAACCTTCAATAGGAAATATTCTCCAAGCATTAACTTCACTTTCATCTTGAATAACATTACTACGTCTTATAGTTTTATCAAAACGAGTAATATTAATAATATCGTTACGATATTGAGTTAATAGTTTAGGAACATATTGGTCAACATTTCCAATAGGGTCTTTAAATAAATCAACACTATTCTTAGGTTCTACAAATGTACCAAAAGCAACACTTTTCTTGTCAGTATCTTCTTTAATACTAAAAGCTATCTTACTAGGTTCATTATTAAAACATTTACTTTCAAAGAACTTATCATTATAAAGAGGAAACTGAACATAAACATTGAATGGGATATCAAACCAACATGGTTCATCACCACTATAATAATATTGATTATTAGTAGGAGTATATAATTTATAATTACCTTCGTTCATTATAACTCCATTATCATTATAAATAAGAACGCCATCATAAGTCATTCTACCATTATATCCATGTTCAATAGAATAAGTTCCACCATTATAGCAAACATCGTTAAGTCTTACAAGTTCTTTTTCTTTGCTAGTATAAATATTTTTAGTACAATTAAGAACTGTTGCAAGAAACATAGTTTCAGCGTCAAGTAGCAATTCCTTATAATCATCCATTTCAAGAGCAGTTCCTTTTCCAGCTCTACTATCAACAACACTATCAGCAACTACTAATTTATAATTATTAATAGGTTTATATTCATTTCTACTAATTACACCTATAATTGGCATATTATAACTATAAGGATAGGTAGTATTAACTACCATATCAACTACATCATGTTTCTCTTTATAAGGTTCAAATTTACATTTACCATCAATACGAATAATATTAAAATCATATTTAATACTATCATCAATATCAAATCGACCACTATATAAATAACATTTATCACTAGTAAAATTATTAGCTACAAAACCCGGTTTAGTACCCCAACTACCATCTTGCCAAGTAACATTACTAGCTATATTACAATAATCTTTTCTAGTTAATAATCCAGTATATCTAGTAATAGGTTCAACTTTTTCATAACTAATAAACCATCCAACATAACCTAATTCTTTAATTTGATTCCATAAAGTAGTATCAATATTAGCACGAATATAAAACTTATTAAAAGTATTATTCATATTATACACAAAATCTCTAGTATGTTCACCGCCAACAACTTCAGAATCAAATATTAAATCAGGTATTCTAAATAGTTCATCGCCATTAATATTTTCATAATAACCAAATTTAGCTTCATTATCAACACCAATAGCACCTATTACTTGATTACTACAAGGAGTATAACTACCACTATTTATAACTTGATAAACATATAAATCATTGTATTTATCTTTATCTTTATAATCAATAAAATAATTAGATATAAGAGTATATAGTTCATCTTTATTACTAGCTTCAAGTTCTCCAGAACTATTAAGTAATATATTAGTGGTAGGATTATTAATAGGTTCAGCAGTATAAACTACAATTTTATGATTAGCAATATATCTTTTAACATTAGCACTAATACTAGATATTGGAATATCTCCACTAATAACAGCCCAATATGGAATATTACCATTATCTTGATTATTCCAATTAAAAGTAATTATAGTACAATGAGAACCATCATTAACAATATTATTTATATACTTATCTTTATTTGACAATTTATATCCTCTACTAGCATCACCATATTTATCAACAAAATGAATAAAAAAGTTATATACTTCTCCCGGAATAAGAGTATCGTTCTTTTTACGTTCATTAAAATCATAACTAGGTTCAATAATAGAATGAGTAATTCTCATTTTACAATTATCAATATCAAATATAGTATCACCAAATAATACTTGTCCACTAGTAAATACAGTATCTTCTGTAAATCCAACACCGTTATAAACATAACAAGCTATTTTAACTGTACTTGGCATAGTGTAAACAGTTTGATTATTTTCATATTTATAACTTGTAGGAATAATAAAACAATGACAAGCAAGATATTCTTTAAGATTATGACTACCTCTACTACCTACTTTTATTTTAGCATTATAATTAATCTTTAAATATTCATGTGCTGCAATACCTTGTATAACTGTATCATTAAATAAAGTTCTAAAAGTACGAAAAGGATATTGATTATTATTGAATACTTTATTAATATCTTTAATTTGCCAATCAGCAGTACCAGTAATTTGAAGGCTAGCCATTTTAAAATATGGACCTTTTTCACTAACTGCATTAACAGTAGTATAATCATTATAATAAGCGTTAACAGCTTTATTACGAAGTTTTATAGTAATATCTTTAACAGCTTCTTCTAATGTTTTACCATTACTTAAAGTCCTATTATCATTATCAGTATGTTCATTATAATTAGCAATATATACTCTATTTTTATAATTAATAATATTACCAACATTATAATAATTATAATAATCAGTAGTTAAATCAGAAACGCTATACTCAACAAGAATATCTCTACTAAATTTAAAAATATTATTACTTAAATCATCAGTTCTAAATGCTTGAGTACCATCCTTTTTACATACAATAAAACCAAGTTGATAAAGCCCTGAACGACCTCCACTAATACTTATTTCAAAAGTTTGATTACATATATCTTTAGAATCACTAAATGAATCAGTATTACCATAACAATAACCATTTGGTTCATCTTTTGGTTCATAAACATTAGTTTTTCTAAAACAAACTTTATTAATAACTTGTGGTATTATAACATCATTAAAAATAGGAAATCCAATACTATACCATTTAGTATAATTAGTTTTATCAATTTTATAACGAATAAATAGAAAATAAAATCCTTTATAAGCACCACCACTAACATAGTTTAGATTACTAATAGTAGGTAATGTTATTTGAGGAATAATAGACATTTCAGAATCAGGACGGTCAGAATCTAAATCAATATTAATAGTTTTAAGAGGAACATCAACTGAAGCATTACTTTCTGCAATAGCTATAATAAGATGATTTTTAACATTATAAGTATATGTTCCTTTAATTTTTCCACCATTATATTTCCAATTACTATTTACTCTATAACAATTATCAGCTTGTTCATTATATCTATAAATATAAGACTCATTAGAATCAATATTAACAACAAATAAAATAAGTTCAGTACTAGTAGGAATAACACCAACTATTTTAAAATTATTAATACCATCTTCATAAATAGCGTTAGCAATTATTTTACAATCTTCAAGCCCTTCTTCATTAACAATCACCCTTCCATCATTACTTACTTTAACATTTTTAGCAGCAACTAATGAATAAGGAACGCAATCGCCAGGATGTTTATTAAGACTAAGTTTCTTTTGTATATTCATAATTATTTAGGAAAAGTAAAGTTATAAAAGAACTCATTCCAACCACTATCATCATCACTTTGTTCATCTAATAAAATACTAGTCTTAATATCTTTCTTCATACTTTCCCATAGATAGAAAGGATTAGTTCCATATTGACTAGCAGAAAGATTAAACACAGGATGCTTATATCCTCTCATAAGCATACGAGCCATACAATAATAAGCAAGACCTTGAATTAATTTACCATTAGCAGGTATAACAGGAACTTCACAATGATAATTATCACTATATTGAGTTTCAATATCTTTATAAACAACTGTTATACAAGTATCATTAAAATTAAGTTCAATAGTATTACCTCCAATAAGAATATAATTATGATTTGACTTATCATATCCTTCACGGGGGGTCTGACAATGAGAATGTACTTCATGTTGGCATCTAGGACATTCAGTATTATTATGAAGTGTATAAACAACAGGATTACATCCTATTTTACCAGTATCAATAACCTCTCTAGTTCTAGAACCATTAGGACAACAATCATCAGGCATACCAAGATAGTTTTTATCAGTAGCACGCTCCGGACTTTCGTCCTCCGCTTGACCCCCCGTAGAAGATGGAGTAGATTCAGTATCATTACATCTATACTTACTACTATCAGCTCTAGGTACTTCACAACCATTACTATCATATACTTTAAGACCGTCATCAATAAGACAACATTTACTTTTAGCTATCTTATTAATGACGGTTAGTTTCATTTTCTTATCAACTTTACGAAGAACTTTAAGTTCATTCATAGCATCAACACACCAAGCAGGAACTCTAGGAATCCAATCACTATTATCTGGATTGAAATCATTATCAAGTTTACCAATAATATGTTCTATCGTAATCGTTTTATTATTTGCCATAATATTAGTTTTTATATCTAGTTTTATTACCATTATTATGTGCTCCACGTTCATACTTTTGTTGATTAACATTTCTAATATATTTAAATGGAGCATTAGGTTCTCGTTCAAGATAAACAAGAAGTTTACTTCTTAATCCTAATTTAAGATTAAAAATATCATCAACAGTTTTACATTCAGAATTAAGTTGTTTAGCATCTTTACCACGAAGCTCTCTATTAATATAATTAGCATACTTAAATTTAATAGCACTATAACTATGAGTTCCATTATTAATAAGTTGTATTTCATAAAACTCTTTATTAGTTTTATAAACTACATAAGGAATACCATCATATTTAAGTCCACGAATTTTATATATTTCAGCTTCTTCTTTATCATAAGGTTTAAGACCAGCATCAATAATTTCTTGTTTCTTAAGTCTAGTAGCGTTCCAATCAACATAAGTATCTCTAGGTTTATCTCTATATCTCCAAAAATTAATAACTAAATCACCAATTTCATATTTAAAATGATAAGCATAACCTTCAAGAACACATTTATGAACACCATAACTATAATATCTATGAATATACTTTTTATAATCAGAAAGACTTAATTCAGAACGTCTTGTAGCAAGTTTAAGAGCAATAATATAATCATTTGCTTTTTTAGCTAAGTTACAATAACGCAAAAGTTGGAGAAGAACAATATGTCTTTCTCCAACTGTATAACTAAGCCTATTATTAATTAATTGCTCTAGTTTATTAATTAGTTCTATATCATCATTAAGAAATTGAAACCCATATTCATTAAGATTAATTTTTAAATCATCTTTAATAACTTGATTTTTACTTTTAATATAAGAACGGCAATCAGCCTTCATCTTATTTATAAGTTCAAGTTCTTTATTATATTTTGCCATATCGTCATTAGAAGTTTCAATAAACTTTTTATAGTAATGACTAATATCTATATCTTTAATCATAATTTATCTAGTTACAAGATTATCAATAGGAGTTTCATTTGTTTGACGAGGAATTTCAATAAGATTACGTTTAAATACAATCTCTTTAAGAGCTCCAATCATATCTTCAGGAATAAGAAATTCGTCATCATCGTATTTAGCTTCATCATCAATAGGATCATAATTTACATCTTTAGCTTTTTCGACAGTTTCAGTAGGAACAAGATAAGGAATTTCAAAAGGGGATTCAATAATAATAGAACCTATATTTTGAAACCAATCTTTATTATTACTAAAGAAATAAATATAACCATTAATATAATCATAAACAGGAAGATTACACATACCTGCAAGATAATGATAAAACTTAGCACTAGCTTCTTTTGCAAATGGTATTTCTATCCCAGTATGCCCGGTAGTTCTAATTGATTGGAAAGGTAAGTTATTAATAAGTCTAACTGGCTTTGGAACTTCTTGTTTAGTACGTTTAATTGCAGGAAGTCCAAGAGTTTGACTATTATATAAATCACCATCAGGAACATTAACAATAGAAACACGAATACGTTGTTGCAAACCTTTATCAACATATTTATGATTTTCATAACTTTTACGAATTAGTTCATTACGACCATGAAGAATAGCATATCGAAGATTACGTCTAAGAGGAATACTATTAGGATTGCCAACAGCATGAGCAAATTCACTAACTAATTGATTAAGACTAGCCATATTAAGATTGACTTGAATTTTCTAATGCAGTTACTCTTTCATCAATATTATTTACTTTAGGCTTAAGATTATTACTAATATCAGAATATAAAGAATTATGTTTTGTTTTTGTATCATTAGCTAATTTTTCTACTTCATTAATATTTGTAACTAATTCATTATATTTTTGTTGAAGTTGAGCAAGTTCTTGTTCAAGTTTAGTATTATTAGTATAATCAACAATAGAATTTAATAATTTAATTAAAAGTTCTCTACCTTCAATAGATATATCACTATTTAAACAACATATAGTTCTAATAATATCGTCTTTAAGTTTATCTTTAGTCATAATATATTATGTTTGAGGTTTAACTTTTTCTTTTTTACTTTTAGTATAAATACGCCAATCATATTTAGTAATTTTAAAAGTAATAGGAAAATGATTAAGTCTATGTATAGAATAAAATAGAATTTTATCTCTACTATCAGCATAATAAGCTTTACCATTTCTAATAAAATTAATTCTAAAATATTTAGCATAGTTAATAACTTGAATTATTCTAACGTATTTATTATAATATTTAGCAATATTAGTTCTTTTACCATCCCAATTAGAATATCTAACACCTGTAAGACTTTGAATTTTATAAAGAAGATTTTTAGCATCAGCGTGTTTAAGCCATCCATAATAAGCACACATTCTAATTTTAAATTCTTTTCTATCAATTTCTCTATTTAAATAACTATTTACTAGTCTTATAATTTTGTATTTAATAGATTTTCTAATAAGAGCATGAGTATGATAAAATACATAACCAACAAAATTAATTCCTCTACTATCAACAGGATATATTTGATAATTATCTTTAACTTTCAATCCAATAGTATGAATATATAATTTAATATAAATAAGAACTTTATGAAGAAAATCTTTATCATTACTTAAAATAACTATATCATCAGCATAGCGATAATAAAATTTACATTTAAGTTCTTCTTTACATAAATGGTCAAGTTCGCTAAGATAAAGATTAGCAAAGTATTGAGATAGATAATTACCAATAGGAACTCCAACACCTTCTTTTCCAGTTAATTTAGAAGAAGTATTACGAACACTATCAGTAGAATCAATAATTTCATCAAGAATAATTAGAAAATCTTTATCTTTAATCTTTTTTCTAATACATTCTTTAAGACCATTATGAGGAATACTAGGATAGAATTTTTTAATATCTAATTTAAGACAATATGTAGTTTCATTAGGATATTTTCTTAAATCTCTTTTAAGATTACTTGCACAAAGATGAATACCTCTTCCTTCAATACAACTATATGTATTATGAATAAAACTTTTTGTCCAAATATCTTTTACAACATTCATTATAGCATGATGAGCAATTCTATCTGGATAATAAGGAAGTCTATAAATTATACGTTCCTTTGGTTCATATATTTTATAAAGACTATATTTAGAAGTTTTATATTTAAGATTAAGGAGTTTATCTACTAAATCTTCATTTTCATATTGTCTATTTTTATCATGTTTATTAATACCATATTTCTTATTTTTATTCTTTCTTGCGTTATCATCAGCAACTTCAATATTTTCAATAGTACATAGTTTATCATGCAAACCATTATATCTTTTCATATTTATATAATTTATATAAGAGCCTTCGTGAATATCACTACCAACACTTTTAGTTTCTAAATAACGTTATCTTTTACCAAGAGGTAAGGTTATACTTCCCAAAATAATATTTATATTAGTTTTATACTTATTAGTTTCAGGAATTATATAAAAGAAGCCGACATTAGCATTAGAATCTGACTGAACTCAATTAGAATTAAAGTTACTAGAGCTAGCTTTAGAACTGTTATTAGCGTTACTGCTAAGCAGAAGCACTGTATCTAAATGTCAATCATTCTAAGAAATATAACCTTAAATAATATCATAATAAACTGTTGTAGGAGTAGTATCGAGAAATACAAAAACAGAAAACAAATTAATTAACCAACTACTCCTAGCAACAGTTCCACGTGGACTTATTTAATCAAGTTTAACAGTAGTAAAGAAGCCGACAGCAGCATTAGAACCCGACCGAACCCAACTAGAATGAAAGCCACCAGAGCCAGCCCAAGAACCGTCAGTAGCGTAACCGCCAAGCAGAAGCACACGAACAGCTTTATCTGTATCTTGTCCATTACTACCTCTTATCCAATTATAATCAGCTTTTTTATTACTTCCAACTTTATTAGGAATAAAATAAACTCCTCTTTGAAAATCAAATTCAGTAATAAAATCATTAGTATTAGCTTGATGCCCAATTAAATAACATTTTTCATTAACATTATCTTTTGTAACATCAGAATGATTAACTCCTTTTTTAAGAAGATATACTGCATTATAATCTTTATCTTTATTAATAACAACTATATCTCTAATAAATGTCCATATATCACCAAAAAAGTTTAGAATACCACGATAAACAGCAGGATAAGTACTTAAATTACTTCCATCTGTATTATAATTTCCTAGTTCATAATGGTCACCATTTGTACTGCCATTACCAATATTATGTTCAGCAGTCCAATAAGTTTGTACAATAGGATTATTGCCATTAAAAACTGTCCATCTATCCCAATTTAAATTTGTAACACCAGCACCAAGTCCTCCTTGTTTAAATCCGTCACTAGTTAAATTAGTATTTAATGCAGCTTGATTATCAAAACTAGCATACTCTATATAACAAAGAGCTTGTATAGCGCAATATTCAAGATAATCAATCATAGTAACCCAATCTCCACGATTAGCACAAAATTCATTGGCTTTATCGTAATTAATACCGGTTCTAGGTCTACCTTGTAATTTAATAGCGTTAACAGAAGAACTTTTATTTCCTCCTAAATATCTAGTATCATCAGGTTTAATACAAGCACTAAATACTTCTTCTTTACCATCTTCTCTAGTTCTAGTCATAGTTTTGGTATGACTTATAATAAAAGGATGAACTCTAGTAAATGTCCCATCAATATTAAAATCACTTATCCAAAGTTGATATTTAGTACCAGTATCTTTAACACATATATAAAATTCTGGAACTCTTACCCCAACATCGCCATCACTTCCATCAAGAGGAGGAATAAGACCATTTTCAAGAGGTTTAGCCCAACCCGTAGGATTAAGGAAATAACTGATTTTCTTTTCATTATAGACACAACCTTTAAGTCTATTTTGAATAGGAAGTTCTCTATGAAATTTAGCATTACCAATTCTGATTATATCATTGTCATCTTTAGTCCATTCAATACCATACGCAGCATTTTCAAAAGTAGGAATAAATGCAGCAGAACCCCAAGCTGGATTACCTTGTTCATTAATAATTAAACTATCTCCTTTAGATACTCCATCTAAATTAGGTAAATGTTTAAGTCCTTCTGCAAGTTCATTTAGTATATGCTTGTTAAATCTTAACAAACCATTATACATTTCTACTAAATTAAAATTCATATTAAGCTTGTTCTAGAGCATCAACTCGACTATCAAGAGAATTAATATTATTAGTATTTTGATTAACTTTAGTTACAAGTCCTTGAAGAGCAGTAATTATAGTATCGTTTTTAGTATCATTACTAGTTTTCATAGCATTAATTGCAGCAACTATATCCGTATTCGCTTTATTAATAGTAGAATTAACAGTATCAAGTTTAGCACCAATGGTAGTTTTCATACTATCAATAGCAGATTTAATACTATCTAATTTAGCATCAATTTTGTCAAAACGATTATTAAGAAGAGTTTGAGTTTCATCTGATTCACTTTTATGTTGATTTTCAAACTCATCAAATTCAGCTTTAACCATGTCATGTAATTCAGTAATCTTTTGACTAATTTCATCAAGATTAACTATAACATTATTTTCTCCAAGTTCATCATGTTCTTTATTACCAGAAATACTAAGTTTAAGATTATTAATAAGTTTACTAATAGCTTCTAACTTATAATTAACTCTTTTATCATCTTCCATATCTTTAGAATTTAGTTTGTTACAAATATAAATTATATTGTTAATAACAAGTAGTTTAACTATATTATTAACATTTTTTAATTAAGCAGTCTTAGAACTATTAATACCTAGATATTTAGTCCAAGTATAATGTTTACGTTCACTAATATAATTAGCATAATTATCAAAAGCATGAGCTTCTTCTTCAAAACTTATATCTTTATAAGTATCATGTTGCTTAATATGAAATAGTCTTATAATAAGATATTCAATACCATACCATATATAGAAAAAGATATATAACATTTCTTTCATTTGTTCTGTATGAATAGCTTCATGATTAAGTTCTCTATTACTTAATTCTCCTTTAGTAAATACAATACCAAAAAGATTAATAGCTTTATAACCACCAAAAGGAAAATGTTTAGTCTTAATAACTCTCATAACTTTACTATTTTGAAATTTAATATTGTAAATATTTATGTACATCCATAGAGCCACTTTTTAGGCTTATAGTAAGACTTTTATTCAATCGTGTATAACTAATCAGCTAGGCTTAAAACTAGCCAAATTCGGCAAGCTATACTCCCCGTAGAGGATATAGCAGGTCTGAATCAGTTAGTCGAGCCTAGCTAATAATCATCACACAATCTTAACCAATAGTATTATCAATATCTTTATAGCCAACTCCAAGTTTCTTTAGAATAGGACTAACAACCCAACTCCAAAACACAGGAGCAAGAACAGCACTATTAACAAGCATAATAGTATTATCATACCCAGATGCAATATAAATCATAGCCATAGTAAAAATACTTATTACTAATACACATCGTTTTTGCCAAGTAGGAACTTTATTATCACCATTAAAGTAATCAATAACTTTAATAATAATATAAGTTAGAATATTAACAATAAACATAAATCCAAAATCAAAATTACTAAGAATTCCATCTACAATTACATCAATAAATTTGTCCATACTAAAATTTAGATAAATAAAAAAGGGAACTATCCGAAGATAATTCCCTTTTACAGTTTTACAATAATGATTAGTTATTCATGTGGAAATATTCCCATACTTTATCACCATCAAAATCTACATCTTTAAACCAAAATGTAATAGCACTTTCAAACACTTTATTATCTATATTACCACCAAACCATTCTTCAAATAGTTTAGCATAATCATGGTATTGAGCATTAATTGCAACATAAACATCGCAAGGTTCAACATCATTAGGTAATACTTCTTTATAGCGTTCACAAATCTCATGAGCTTTATTCATATCATATTTTTCACCAATATATTTCTTATTGTCTTTAACATGATACATTTGTTCTACAACTTCTTTAGCTTCATATTCATCAAAATGATATTCACCATCATTGTATCCACCACTCATAAGCATAGTTAAAATCTTTTCTTCTTTGTCATCTTTATGACTAGGGCGACCATAAGTATCATAAGTATCATAGCCAATACGATTTCTCATTCCACCTCGACCGCTTCTACCACCTCTACCGCCACGTCCTCCACGAGCATCAAGAAATTCACGAAATTCATCGAGAATACCTCGACCACCATCGCGACGACCGTCAATACGATAAGGTTCAATATAAGGCATTTCTCTCATAATATTACTTTGTTTTTAAACTGATTAATGATTCTTTTAAAATTTCTAAATCAGTTTGATTAAGAGCAACAATTTTATTCACATAAGGAACTTCAAGAGATATAATACCTTTAGAAATATTACCGCCACCAATAAAAGGTATATCAAAATTAAAATTATCAATATTATTAATAACTTCCATTTCTTCATCAAATATACCTTCAATATCAATCATACCATCTTTATCTGCAATGGGCTTCAAGAACTTATCAAAACTATTAATATTATTAGTAATCGCTCTTTTAGCCAAAGGAATTAAAAGTCTTATAGCTGGAGAACTTTCACCCATAGATACTAATTGTTTAATAATATAATCTTTAATAACCTCTTTAACATTACCAATTTCAACCATAATATTACTTCTTTAAAAATTCTTCATAAGTTAAATTAGGATTAGTTTTACTAGCTTCTTTAAAAGCTTTAAACAATTCCATTTCTTTGTTAGTAACTTCAACAATTTTACTTTTAAGTAACTTAACAAGTTTAAGTTGTTCTTCAAGTAAATGTTTACCATCTTCACTAGCTTCGATTTTTCCTCTAACTAAATTAAGAACTTCTGCTTGAACCATACTTTGTAAAGCATTATAGTTATTTACATAATCTTGGTTACTAAGAAGCATATTTTGTTGTTCTTGTGTAAGTGGTGCAATTTCAGCATCAATAGCATCCCAAATTCCTTGAGTTGGAACTTGCTGATTTTGAGTTGTACCATTATTTGCATTAGGAATAGCATTACGACGATAAGCTTCATTAATTGCTTGTTTTTGACTTTGAAGAAAAGCAATTTGTTCATCAATGCTATTAGTCATTTTTTCACTAGGGTATAGTAAAGGGTCACTATTACCTAGTATGAATTGATTAACAGGTATCATATCTCTTTGAATTTAATGTTCTTAATCAAACTTAGTAATATTACTGAGCAGGAGTTCCACTAGCAGGTTGAGTAAAACCACATGGTAAGCATCCATAAGCATTACGTCCAACTAGACCTGTAACAGTAGGTTCATTCGGAAGAGTTACTACACCATAGATAACATTACAAGTTTTTCTATCAGTATAGTTGATACCAGCCGTAAACATCTTTTCCATTTCGCATTGGATAAGTTTATCTTGATAAGGACGAATAGCTTTAGTAACAGCCAATTCAGCTTTCAAATCAGATAACTCTTTACGGATATCATCATCAGCATCACGAGTATATTTGTAAAGATTAAAATGGTCAGTGTTATTTTTCTCAATAAGAGCATCAGTACGATTACGTCCATCAATATAAACACCAAACAATTCACTATTAAGACGTTCTCTATCTTCAAAGCGTTGATTCTGTTGAGTCAAAGCCCACTGATAAAGACCACCTTGAAGAGCTAAAGTATCTTCACAAGATTTTTCCCATGCTTGAAAAGCAGTAGGAGCACCGTTTCCGCCACCAGCAGTAGCACCAAGTACATTAATATTGGTAGAGCCATCACCTAACATTCCACCACCAGCGCTACCTAATACACTAGAACGACGATTACCAAACAAAGCCCAAGCACCAAGTGCAGTACCGATAATACCAAGAGTTAAACCTGCATTAGCCTTACCGTTTACATCACGACGATTACCACCGTCATAATTCATTCCAGCACCATTATAGCCCTCTGGAACAACTTTCACTTTTTCAATTACTTGCATAATAAATTAAGGTTTAAGTTAAAAAAATAGATTAATACTTGTAGTTTGAACTACATAATCTATAACGCTTAAACCGTTATTTTTGTTTGGTAATTAACATTAATTTAACTTTCAATAGGACTATATATTGTCAATTCACCAATTTTATTAAGTTTAGTATATTTTATTTCACCTATTGAAGTCTTACCATCATCAGCTTTACCACCTTGTGTACCAACATAACATTGAATAGTTTGTTGTCCTCTAAATTCAGAATTACCTGCAACAAAACCAAATCTAAATTTATAGTTATCAGTATAATTATCATTATAAACAGTGTTATCTTCATTTAACAAAACTGTATGATATTCATAACTATAATTATCATCACTAGTTATATTAAGAGTTGGCTTATCAAGAGTTAAAGGAGTACCAGTTGTATTGACTTGATTATTCCAAACTTTATATTTATCATTAGGCTTATTTTCATACCAGCAATAACCATCGCCATGAACAAGTCCACCACCATGACGAATTATTTTAATATCATTTAAACCAATAACTTTATCATTAACAGGATTAACTTTAAAGTACTTTACTTCATTATTAGATTTAGCAACTCTTTTAACAACTTCACCATACCAACATTCTTTATAACCACCATGTCCATCAGGCATATTAATAGTTCCATCAGCCAAAGGAAAAATAAACATTCCTCTATTATCAATATCAATTTCATTATTCTTTAATTGCCAAGCATAAACAATAACACCACCTTTATAAGCAGTACATTCAACAGTAACATGACCTCTACTCAAACTTCCAAACCAATTAGCACAAAGATTCATTTTCATTATATCAGGCATTTTATCTTCAAGGTCAATCATAGATTCAATATTAAACATAACACATTCAGCACCTGAGTCAGTATTATCACCACCCCAATATAGATAAGGAATTTGACTTAAATTCCAAGACCAACCAACAGCTACATAGTTTAAGCCATTAATAGGAGAATTAACATAATATGATTTAGTATCCAAATCTCGACCATCATCACTACCCCAAATATATCTAAGTTGGACACTAGTAAAATCACTAAAATGAATAACAGAAGTAGGCCAAATATGATTAGCACCATCATAAACATGAGCAATATTAGTTTGACCTACTGTACGCTTCTTAAGAGGTTGAGCAATTCCTCCTTGACGTCCAAGAGTTAAACTCATTACTCATCAACAATATTATAAGTCATTCCAGCAACTGGGGTAATAGTTGCATATTGGGTAGCAGTACCTGTCCAAATTGGAAGACTAAGTTTATTACTATTTGCACTAGGCATAGTCATATTAACTCCGCAGCCATCATTAATAGCTTTTTGAATCTTATCAAGATTAACACTATTAGTAATAGTTTGATTTATTTCTTCTTTAAAGTTATTAAATGTATTATTAGTAACATATCCATTAAGTAAATTATTAACTTCTTCTTTATTATAAGTTTCAGATTTAGTATAATAATTTTTAAACATATTATTAATTTCTTCTTTAGTATAACTTTCCATAGAAGAAGTATCACCCATTACTCTCCATTCAGTACCATTCCAATAACAAATCTTTCCATTACGATATTCAATCTGTCCTTTAGCCCAATTACTACAAGTTACATTAGGAAGATATTCAGATTCTTCACCAATCATACCTGTAAGTTTACATTTATTTAAATCAATAGTACCATTTTCAATAATACCACCTTCAAATACAAGTTCACATCCAGCAGGCATTGTAATAGTTTTACCACTTAAATCAAAAGCATAACGAATAATATAACGAGTATTTTCTTCGTTAAGCATATCTTGAGTAAGAACAGCTTTATAATTAAGATAAATATTATTCTTAACTTGAACTAGATTTTCTTCATTAAAATAATATTTAATATTATCTACTGAATTAACATATATAATACCAAGTCTTGGACGTTCATCAGAAAGACAAGTATTATAAATATTATAATCTTCACTATTTCCATAGACAGCAGTGTTGACCCCCCGTAGAGGATGAACTCTATCAGTAGGTTCTACAATAGTCCATCTAGTATAATAATTATAGAACCCAACTCCATCATGAATAGTCTTAACTCTAAGAATAAATAATTTATGATAAGTATCATAATAAATACCAGCAGTATTGCCTAAATCTGTTCTAATAACTTCATATTTATCAGTATTAAGAATTATTTGACCATATTGTTCACAATAAGTATCATCAAGAAAACCATCAAATAAAAGCTGTTCTGCATTACTTGCATCATCCTCCACGGGGAGTAAGACCTTGCGAATTATTTTATATCCTTTACCACTTTTATATTCAGGCTCATAAGGTCTATCTTTAAGACTAAGACGATTAACATTACAACAACCTGGACTTAATCTAATAGTAATATCTTCTTCATCAGGATAATTAATAATATTAACTTTACCATCTCCTGCAATCATTTGTTTAAGAGCTTCATTAAGCATATCCCAATCAATAGTTCCATTAGCAATTGGAATCTTAGCACCATTCTCTTCAAGATACTTTTCACTAAGAATTTTTGTCCAATTATCATCAGAAACCCAACTAGTTTCAACACCAGCTTGTAGATTACTACCTATATAACTTTCAGTTACAGAAAGATTATGTTCAGCGTCATAATAGCTAATAGTAAGACTATTACGTCTAAAAATAGCAGGAACAGCTTTACGAGTATTAACTCTAGTTCCTTGATATGGAATCCATAAATGATTAAACCGAGAAAGAACAACAGTTAAATCATTATTTGTATCTTTGTCAAGAATATTTTGAAGATAAGTAATAGGAAATACTTTATCATAACTATTCTGACCCAGCTTTTCATATAGTTGTTTATTGTTCATAATTATGTGATTAATTTAAATAACTTTAATGAGTAAATAAACAATATAAGCATTAGTAATATTGTTATATTAAATAGTATTTTCATCATGGTTCAATTAAAACTCTTACATTAAATACTGTACTATTAGAAGTCATAGTAAATTGGCATAATATAGTAAATGAAGAAGTAGTTGTATTAGCAGTAACACTAATAATATTATTACTATTAGATACAGAAACATTATTTGAAGGTGTACTAACACTACTTAAAGTACAAGTATATTTACTGCCACCACCATCTTTATTTTCAAACCAAAATTGCAATTTACCAGCGTTCATTATAGAAATATTAGTAGGAATATATACATAAACACCAATAGGAGTTTTCTTAATATCATTATAACTTGCTTCTCCTTTATATATTGAATCTACATTTTCACTATCTAAATAAATAGGTAATGCAATATTTTGACTAGTAAAATAATCATTTTTAATAACAAGTCTACCACGTACAGGATTAGCAGCTTGAGTATCTCTAATTGTAATATTCCAATCACTATGCCATCTCCAAGTAAAAGACCAAGTACGAGCACTGTCATTAGGATTAGCAGGAACAACAGAAGTAAACATTATAAGGTTATTACTTCCTGTATCTTTAACAGTAGTTGTACAATTAGATTGACTTGTAATAGATACATCTTTAGCACTCATATAAGTAGTATCTGTTCCACCACTTCCACTAACTCCATTCCAAGTCCAAGGTTGTGTAATACGAAGTCTACAATAAGTAATAACTGAATCTCCAGCTGCGATTGTAGGTTGACCTTCAACATCATGAGTTAATGGATAACTAGTATAATCTGTATAATTTGAAGAATCTCTATCATATATATCAGTATGATATACTTTAGCGCCATAAGATTTAGAACCAGCAGATTGTGTAACATTAATTGATTTACTAACTCCATTATAAGTAGCAGTAACAGTTGTACTTCTACTTGTTGTAGCAGTTCTATTACCATAAGTAAGTTTACTACCGCTAGTAGTACCATTTAATGTAGCATCTCCAGATTTACTTAAAGTTGGGCTACCATTTTCAGTTTCAGTATAAGTAGTACCAACACCATTCCAAGTATAATTTCTAGTACGAGAAGCATTACAAAGAATTGTAGAACTACCACCACTAGCAGCAATATTCATAGGACTAGCAGATATAGTTACTTGCCAAGATGTCCAACTTCCAGTAACTTTATTACCACCATATTGCATAACATCGCAATAATCAGTAACTCCATTATAATTAGCAGTAACTCTAGTTGTTCTAGCATCAGGAGATGTGTTATTACTAAAAGTTAAAGTATTACCACTTAAAATTCCAACACCACTTGTAACAGAAATATTAGGAGTAGCACTATCAGACTCAGTGCCACCAGAACCTGCAACACCATTCCAAGTCCAAGTTCTATTTCTTGAAGCATTACTATAAATAGTTACTGAATCACCTCCTGCCCAAACTTTATAACTACTAGCGCTACAAGTTACAGTCCAACCAGACCAATTACCATAAACTTTAGCACCAGCAGATTGACTAATAGTTATATCTTTAGTTGCACTATCTATTGTTGCTCTAAATACAGAACTACGAGAACTAGTAGAAGTGTTATTTCCATAACTAACAGTAGAACCACTTAAAGAAGCAGCACCATTAACTTTATTTAATGTTGGAGAACCACTAGCATTTTCAGTATAAGTTGCTCCTGTACCATTCCATTGCCAAGTACGACTTCTAGTAGCAGAAGTAGATAACGTAGCATTTCCACCAGCAGCAGCAATGGTTGTTACATTGGCACTTAAACTAATAGACCATGCTCCCCAACTACTATAAGTTTTAGCACCTGCATTTTGAGTTACAGTAGTATCTTTAGTTACAGAATCCATTGTAGCTCTAATAACTGTACTTCTAGCACTTGTAGAAGTATTATTATCATAACTTACTTTATTACTAGCAAAAGAACCAGCACCACTAATTTTACTAAGAGTAGGAGTTCCAGTTCCTGTTTCAGTTCCACCACTTCCATTAACTCCGTTCCATGTCCAAGTTCTTGTTCTACTTGCAGAAGTAGTTATATTTGAACTACCTCCACTAGCAGCAACATTTCCACTATTAGAAATATTAACTGTCCATGCAGACCAAGCACTATATTGTTTAACCCCAGCAGATTGACTAATAGTTATATCTTTAGTAGTTGAATCAATAGTAGCACGAATAACAGTTGATTTACCACTTGTACTAGTATTATTTCCATAAGTAACTTTAGGACTAGTCCAATTACCACTTCCACTAACTTTACTTAATGAAGGACTTCCATTTCCAGTTTCTGTACCACCAGAACCGGCAACACCATTCCATGTATAACTTCTAGTTCTACTAGCACTCGTTGATATAGTAGCTGTTCCACCTGTTGCACCAATACTAGTTTTATCAGCACTAATATTAACAGTCCAACTAGACCAATTACTATAAACTTTAGCACCAGCAGATTGTGTTATAGTAATAGATTTAGAAACACTATTGATAGTAGCAGTAATAGTTATACTACGACTATTTGTTGTAGTATTGTTACTAGCAGTAACAGTTTTACCACTTAAAGTAAATCCACCAGCACTACCACTAAGTGTAGGTGTAGCAGTTTCAGTATCAGTATGTGTAGTACCAACACCATTCCAAGTCCAAGTACGAGAACGACTAGCATTAGTAGTTATCGTAGCAGACCCACCGCTTGCGCCTATGGTTTGCGTACTTGCCGAGATAGAAACAGCCCAAGCAGACCACGCTGAATACACTTTCGCGCCTGCCTGTTGCGTTATCGTAACCGTTTTGGACAATCCTACATAACTAGCTGTAAGTGTAGCTGAACGGGCTGAAACGCTCTCGTTTGATGTAAATTTTATTTGATTTCCACTAAGACTAGCACTACCACTAATACTAAGAGTAGGAGTAGCAGTTTCACTATAAACAGTACCAGTGTTATTCCATTTATAAGTTCTACGAGCAATATTAGCTGTAACTGTTCTAGTACCACCTTTAGCTTCAACACTAGTTCCATCAGTTTGTAAATCTAATACCCAATCAGTATAAACTTTAGCACCAGCAGCTTGATTTAAAGCTGCACTAACTTCTTTAGTTTGTTTATTTTCTAAAGTAAATATAACAGTTAAAGTACCACTTTTAGTATTAGTAGATTCATTATTAGGTATAGTTAATACATTATTACTTATACTACCTAAAGTAGTAGAACTAGTAAAACTAGCAGTAAGATTAACAACAGTTTCAATCCAAGTTCCAGCATAAGTAGAACCTTTGGTTATACTCCCCGTGGAGGATGCATAGTCAGTTCTCTTATATCCACTCTTAACAGAACTAGTAGGAAGTTTTAAATCATAAACACCACCAGTATTAGCTATACTACTATTAACTACTGTCAATGTACTAGTATCATATGTACTAGCTTTACTACCTTCAAATGTAACAATATAACTATCTTTAGCTTCTGTATCATCAATTAATACAACTAACTTACCATTAGTTATAACTCCTTTTTCTATTCCATCAAATAAAACTTTAACTCCATCAGTAGGAAAAGTAACAGTATAAGAAATAAATCTTTGTTCCCATTCTAATTCTACATTATGAGTTATAGGTAAATAACCACTATTACCATTTATAGTTTGAGATTTATAATGTTCAGCACTAATAATAGCAGTATAATTAGTCTTAACAGGAATAGTAAATACAAATTTAGTATTATTTTCACTTATAACAGGAGTATAACCATTAATAGTAACAGTTCCGGAAACATTCAATTTAAATGTAATAGTAACATCTGTATTTTCAGGATAAACAAGTTTAGAACCTTGATATATTTCAAATACATCTATATTACCAACTTTAATATCATGTATTCCAACATCTCCTTGATATATAGCCATAATTTAAACATCTGATTTAACTATATAAGTAGTATTATTATCTTTTTGTGCAATAGCTGCATATTGAGTAGCAGTGCCAACCCATATTTTAGGATTAACTATCGGTTCAATAGTAAGATTACTTAATCTATAAAGAGTTTGGTCAACTATTTGAATAGTATTATAATCATAATTACCATCATTACGCAAGGCTACATGATTTATTGTATTGCTATTACTCCATTGTATAGTTATAACATCACCAGTATATCTAATATAAAATTTACCATAGGTATTATTATAAAATACAGAATTAGGTTTACCAATAGCAGCAATAAATCCATCAAAATTAGTAAATATAGTATTTATAGCATTTAATACTTCAGTAGGAGTACCATCATTAGTTAATAACATAATAATAGTATTAATATCATAAGATTTAATAATTTGATTACTATTTATAGCTACAAAAGTATTAATACTTTTAGTTTCTTCACCTCCAACTCTAGTTAAACCTTTATCCCAACTTAAATCAATTTTATTAATTCCACCAGCAGAAAAATAAGTAATCGTAGCACTAATATCATGAGCGCCTATAACAATTCTATCAAAATTAATTCTACTATTGTTATTATCAATAGCAATAATACTTCCGCCTTTTAATAATATTTCTTTTACTTCATCAAAAGTTTTATCACAAGTAAATTCTTTTTGTCCATTAGTATATATTCCAGTAGGAACAGTAATAACTACACCATAAACAGGAATAAATCCTTCAGGAGTATCTTTTCTTTCATATAATTGTTGATTAATATCTTGCATAACTTTATAAACTTTAAATGGTGGCACTTATTCAGTACCACCATGATTAATATTAAGTTGTTTTCTTTTTAATAACAAGTTCATAACCGGCAGGAATTAAAGCTTTAATAGCATCAGCAATAGCTTTATCAACTTCAGCTTTAGTATAAGTATTTTCTACTGTTGGAACATCATTAAACTTATTATTAATTTCTTCTTTAGTATAAACATTATTACTAAGTTCAGTAATTTGATTAGGTAAAGTTTCATCAAGTTTAACTTTATCAGCAGCAGACATAACTCCAGATTCAGTTTTACTAACAATAGGAAATGTTATACCATCATTAAAAGGTTTACTTTCATAAACATTTGTTGTATTATTAAATTCATAATGATGTGAACCAATTATGATATTTCCACCAGATGACCTAGATAATTTAATTTGTGTACTAGGAATATATTTAGGTAAACTATTAACAATATCAGTAGTTTTCTTACCTTTACCGCCATCATAAGCAGTACCTGTAACTTCACCTAAAGCTAAAGTTTCAGATATAACTGAATATTTAGTTCCAGACCAACGATAAGTCTTACCGCTATAATCAGTACTTTCACTTATATCAACATAAATTTTACCTTTTTCAGGAGTATAATATACAGGAGCATCTTCTATATACTTTTCAGCAAAATGAGTTTCATCAACATAATATCCTTCAAGAACATCATCAACATAACTAGGTAATTGACTTGCTGGGACTTTACCATCTCCATCAAGACTAGCAATACCATTTGCTACACCACGTTTAGCTTCAATAGCTTCATTACAGAATTGAATAATCTTCTCTTTAATAATAGGATAATTATCTATATTACTAAGGATATGTTCAACTGTAGATTCAACCTTATTCTCAATAACAACTTTAAGGTTAGGATGATTATCAATATTATCAAAGATATTTTCTATATTACCTTTAATAATATTAAGTAATTCAGTAAAGTTATTAATATGTTCAAATATATAAGTAACTCTAGCTTCTACTTTAGTTTCAATAAGATTCTTAAGAATAGGAAATCTATCAATATTATTGAAAATATAATCAACTCTACTATTTACAGCATTGTTAATACAAGTAACAAGACCGGGATAATTATTAATATTAGCAAATATATTCTTAACACAATTACAAACTAAATCAGAAAGAATACCAATAAGTTCAGGATAATTATTAATATTATTAAATATATAATCAACACGTTCATTAATATTATTCTGTATAGTTTCTTGTAATTCTGGATATTGACCAATATTCTTAAATATATCAACTACTTTATTAACAGTATTAGTAATAATAAGATTCTTAATAGCAGGATAATTATCAATATTATTAAATATGTTGCCAATAGTAGTTTCTACATGAGCATTAATAGCATTAGTTATGAATTGATTAAGTGCAGGATAAGAAGAAATATTATTAAAGATAGATTCAGTCCATTGTTTAATATATTGATTAAATATCTCTTTAAGCTCAGGATATTCATTAATATTATTAAATATATCTCTAATAATAATAGGCAAACTTTCAACTGTACTATTCTTAATAATTTCAACTAGTTTAGGATAGTTATTAATATTATTAAATACATTAATAACAAAATCATTAATAAAACTAGTAATAATATCAAGAAAGTCTTTATAATCACCTATATTAGTAAATATCTCTTCAAGTGCTTCTGCTAAATCTTTAATAACAGTATCAAAAGACCATCCTTCCCAATTATCTGGATTAGTCCAAGCAGCATCACTAATATCATCACTATTATATCGTTGTGTCCAATTAATATTAGTTGCATCACGATAAGTAATAATATATCCTTTACGACGATAAATTTTATCAAGTTTATTAACAGTATCAGCAAAAGTACCTTCCCAAGTTAAATAAACACTGTTACAAGCAGCAAGTATTCTATCAAGTCTAGTACCAGTTAAACCATCAAATACAGCTTGTATAACAGTTAAAGGAAATATATTATATCTAGTATCATTTTCTTCACAATACTTATCTAGTATATGAATTGGCATATTGCCCTCTTTATCACATTGAACTTTACTAGGGTCAAAAGATTGACAATTAGTACCAACAAAAACATTCTCTTCTTTAGACATAATTACCACGGATTAGAAACACGTTTAATATAATGTAAAGCAATAGTAGGCATAAGTTTATTAATAGCAAGATAATCACCTGTCCATCTATTACCACTTATTTGGCTCCAAGTCATTTCACCATTATTGCTAATATTAGGTCCAGTCATATACCAATTAGTAGAACGATTAATGCCAAGATTATCAAGTCTATTTCTATCAGTACCATAAGGATAACCATTTTTAACATCACCATCTAAATCACCTGATATAAATCTCCAGTTACTAGGTGCTATAACTTGATGGTTATTATCACCGGATTTAGTTTTACCAACAGCAACAGCATGTTGATGTAGAGGCAAATCTGTACCACCAATATAAAATGCATATGCACTTATATTACGACCAGGAGCAGCAGGGTCATATGTATCTTTAATATTTTCAAGAACTGTTTTCCAATCAAGATTTCCTTGTTTAGGATTATTATAAATATTAATACCATTAGGTATATAACCCATAACAAAACGCCCTTGTGCAGCAGTATAAACTTCCCAACCATTAGGAGGAGTTGAAGTATCCCAAAGCATAATAGAACCAATAGGAACAACAGCAGCAATCCAAGCTTGAATTTGACTAGCAGCAACTCCACCACCTTCTCCACTTCCACCACCTTGTCCAAATCCTTCTCCAACTAATTTATTTTTAATATCAGTATAGAGAGAATTAAAATCTACATCAAGTCTACTAGGTTTAGTTTCACTATCTGCAAATTTATTCATAACAAGATACTTACCTGTTCTAGCTTCACCAAGTTGAGTTGTAGACATAACATTATGAGTACCATCTCCGCCTGAGCCACCACCACCTTCAAGACCAGCAATAATATCATTAATTTCTTGCTTAGTATAATAATTATTAAGTATAGAATTAATAATATTACGTACTTCTTCTTCGGTTAGTCCTCCGCCGCCAGAACCTCCACCAGCAGCATTAATAGTAATAGTACCATCAGTATTTTCTACAAAAGTAATATTAGTACCCGGTCTAATCTTATTTTTAAACATTGATACATAATTACTTTCAAAATATTGTTTATACTCATTACTGATATTACTACCACTTTGATTTATTTTATTAAGAATTTCTTCAATCTTATTATTAATATATTGCTCAAGATTGTTAATACTACCTTCAACACTATTATTTAAATCTCCAATCTTACTATAAATATCTTCAAACTTAGCATTATATTCAGTAATAAGATTATTAATTCTAGTGTTAATATCAGTTATATCTTGTTGTAATTCAGATATTTGTTGGTCATGAATTTCAAGATGGTCATTAATCTTTTTAAGTTCTGCAAGAAGCCAAGCATAAAACTTTTCCATCTCTTCTCTTAACTTCTCTAAGAAAGCTTCAAATTCAGCACGAGTAAGATATACAGATAAATCAAAACCCATACTTACCCATTTTTCACCATCCCAAAACCAATAAAAATCATTAGTATAAGAACCACCCCAACCAACAATTTCAACTTGTTTATTATCTTCACCTAAATCAAGAGGATGATAAAGTATTTGACCAGTAGCCCAATTTCCATCAAGAGATATAGATTCTTTATCAAACATATCTTCTTGACGATAATTACTAAGAAGTCTACATTGATTTAATTTAACTGCACCATCATACATTCTACCACCTCTCCAAAGAATAATACTATTATCTGGAAGTTCAATAGTTTGTCCAGCTAAACAATAATCATATTGAAGTATATAAATAGTATTAGGCTCGTTAATCATATCTTGAGTAAGAGTATTAACACCACTAATCATATTCTTACGAAGATATTTACGAGCCTTTCCACTATAATCATTTGTATTATAGTCTTTATCTGCAAATTTAAGAAGATTATCAACAACTGTTAAATCTTCTTCATCAGCTGCATTAGTAATCTGTGAAGCAGTAAACATTTGTTTAACAGATTCACTAAGCATTTCAGGAGTAATCTGACCTTCAAGTATTTGAACAGCATTATCTTCAAAATACTGTTTAAGCACTTGTGCCATATAATTAACTACAACATTACGACGAAGATAATTATCTTGAATATTAATACCAAATTCATCAGCAACTGCACGTTCAGCAATAGCTCTTGGAAACATACCACTAAATGATTCTACAAATTTAGAACCAATTTCAGAATCAGCTTCAAGATGCCATTTCTTTGCATTAGTAACAGGAGTTATTTCATCAAGAATATAACTCTTTTTAGTTTCAATAACATAAACTTCACAACCTACTCCAATCTGTTCCCAAGTAAGAGCATCTCTATCTTCCATTGTAGATACTACAATTCTAGCAGCTTTAAGACCTCTTTGAACAACAGCAATAAGTTCTAATATTTCTTTCTTGAAAGTTTCATAATCAATAACTAAATCTTCTCGAAGTTTAGCAATAGGCTGCCAATACTCTTCATTAGATAAAGGAATACCAGCAGGAACGGCTTTACGAGATATATAGCTAGCATAGAAACCGTCATGAACTATACATAGTCTTTCATAAGGTCTATCATTCCATTGACCATTACAAGTAAGACTAACTTTACCAAGTTCTTCTTCTATTGTTTTCATACGTTCTCTAGGTTTACTAAATTCATAGTGTAGACCCCCCGTAGAGGATGGAACACATTCACATTATTCATTATCATAATCAACATCACTAAGACTATAAGTTTCATTATATTCTTTGCCTTCTTCTTTCTTCTCCCAAAGTTTACCAGTTTCAGGGTCAACATAAAACTTAGGAGCATCTCCACAACTAACTATTGCATGAATTTTACCTTCTTCATCAACAGGAAGTGTAATAGAACCACTATACTGAACTTGTTCACTACCTTCATAAATAATATTAAGTTGACCTTTAATATATTTAAGAAGAGTTTCAGCAAGTTTGTCTTGACCAAGTTGATATGCCGCCATAGCAGATTGAAACATATTCCAACAAGTAACAATATTTTTATTATTACCTTTACAAGTAGCAGAACAATCATTAAGCATATCAAGTCCATATTGTGCCATAAGAACTAATAGTTTATGATAAACACAAACATATTTGCTAGGAACAGTCATATAAACATATTGAGGACTAATCTCAACTTGTTCAGTTCCATCAGCTTTTACATAGACACCATTAACATAACTATCATCTATTTGTTCACTCATTCTATCATCAAGTTATTGTATGAATTAATAATTGATTTTTGTTGCTCATCAGAAAGCAATTCTAAGGCTTCTAGTGCTTGAATTAAAATTTGTCCTTGTGTTAGCTTGCACCAATTTTTTTCATTCAATGGAAAGCCTAATTCTGCTATTCTCACCTGTTTTTCAGCCATGCTTGCAATGCGTAATTGCATCTCTTTCGATAGCTGTTTTGGATTATTAATATAACCTCTTATCATAATATTATCTTATTTAAAAGCCTTATTAATAATATATGCAGTATAATCACTAACTCTAATATCAACACGTTTATTAAACGCAAGAATACGTTGATTAGAATCAAGATGTTTATTATAAATTATATTAATAATATCGCCATATATATCTTCTTTCCATTCTTCTCTCATATAATGACTAAGATAATCTTCATCTCCACGATACATATTAAGTTTAGAATAAGCATCGTAATAAACACTATTAACTAAGTGTCGAGCATTATATTCGATTTGGTCACGGTTACTATCAACATTATTAGTAATAATAGTAGAAGCAACAAATTTAGCACATTCTGAAGCTGCATTAACCATAGCAATAGAAACTACAGCTTTAGACTTTTCTCTATCTTTATCAATAATATCTTTAGTAACTATATTAAGAAGTTTGGCAATATCATCAAGAGGGTCTTTTTTATTATTATCAATTATTTTATTAATAATAAGATAAATAACAATAACAATACCGGGAACTAGACCTTGTTCAAAAGCATTTTGTATTAATTCCATTTTTATGAATACGAAAATAGGGACTATCAGTATTAACACTAATGCTAACACCAATAGCCCCTATTTGATTAATATTACCTAATATTTACCTAATCAAGTCGGGTAGTAGGTTATGCTTTTTCTTCAGTAGCAATAGCTTTAAGGATAGTTTCAACAGTTGCAATAGCAGCAGCTCCAGTAGGGAACGCAATCTGTACAATCTGATGAACAACTTCATCTCTAGTTTTCATTTCACGTGGAACAGCAAAACGAAGAGTAAAGATAGTATATCCAGCATCTGCACTGTCAGGTTGTTTTAAAGGATTAATAGGATATGCAGGATACAGTTCAGTATAAGTATCACGGTAAGTATATTCAATACCGGCATCAGCAGCAGCTTTATTAGCTAAATCTGTAATATAAGCAGCGTCACCATAAGCAGGTAAACCGTGAGTTGTAACTGTAACAGCTATACCAACTAATTCATCAGCACCAAGAATTTCATAATCAACACCTTTAGACTCAGCAGTTAAAGTAATTTTAGCCTCAGCAACAGTTGCTTTAATACCATGTCCAACAGTATTATTATTAATTTGGTTAGCTAATTTCTTTGCTACATCATTAGCAGTAGGATTAAGACCAGTATGAATAGTAGCAGTCCAACGATTACGTTCATTGAACTTTAATCCTTTTTTCACAATCATAATAGAATAATCAGAATAAGCATTTACATCTCCGATAGTAAGATTAGCAGAGAAAGTAGTAGCAGCTTGATAAACACCTTTAACAAAAGTAAGATGTTTCTTATAAGCTGGAAGAACTACTGGACCATTTGCTTCACGACCAAGATTAATGTAAAACTTATCGGTAATCTTAGTACCGTCAGCGTCAATAGTTTCCTTGCCATTAGCAAGATAAGTAAAAGCAACCGCTCCAGCAGCAAGAGGCAAACTTGCTCCATAAGCGACGTTGCCCGCCAACAAAAACTGTCTCATTTTTAATTTAATTTAGAGTTTAACTTTGTTTATCAGCTCCATTAGAAGTAGCACCAATACTAGCAAGATAAATCTGTACTGCACGCATAACTATTTCCATATGTAAATAAGGAGGTAAATCACAATTAACCCAATCTTCTTCTCTATCTTCATCAAACTTAACTTTAGCAGGTTCTTTGATATAAAGATATTTAACTAATTGAGGTTTAACTGTATTATTACGTCCAGTATATATATAAACATTAATACCAGATTCATCTCCAAATATAGTAACTATCGGAGCATCTTTCGCAGCACGATTACAGAAATCTCTTAGCGTTTGACCTAAATCTTCAGCTTCAATAATTCTGCAATCATAAATTGTCTTGCCATTATAACTAACTTGAAAGCCTGTATATAGCATTATTCCGTCGCTATCAATGTTAATTTTATAAGGGTCAACTTCTGTTCCACCACCTGTAATATCTCCGCCGTTAACAGTACCCGCTGTGTATAAAGTTCTAAGAGCATTAACAGGACTAATAGAAGCATTTTGTCGAGCAACCTTATCATTATAAGGAACAGGTCCGACATTTTCTACTATTACATTTCTAGCTTTTTCAATTATAGCAGCATTAAGACAAATATCTATATCTTCCATGAGAATAGCACGAACGGTCTGCATACCCATCTGTTGTGCCAGTTCTCTGAACGTCACGTGCATCTCCCCAATGTTCATAATCAAATGTTTTTAAGTTTATTTTTATAAGCACTAACAAGAGCACTATTGGTAGGATTCTTAAACCATGTAACAGCTTCCTTAACATTAGCACCAATGAACTCACCATCAGGAGTAGTAATATTCTGATTATGAATTGCTCTGATAAATTCTCCACGAGAAATAAGAACCTCAATTAAAGATTTAATAGTAATATCTTTATCATTGCAAAGTTTATTAAACTTAGCAGGTTCATTTGTACTAAATTTATCAAGATGAGTTTGTTTATCGACAGTATCCATAGCCATACCGTTAGGAATATTAATATTATTGGCAACACAGTATTGAATAAATACAGCATCAAACAAATCACTATTCGTGAGAAGTTTAACATAATTGCCTTTAGCAGAATTAATTTCCTGACGATGTTTAGCAAGACGCTCAGCTTCTCTTTGGTCATCTTTAAAATAAAATCTAATAGATGGGTCAGAATTAATAAGAGCAATATCTTTAGCTACATCTTTATATAATAAACAATGACGATAAATTAGATAATCATCAAGAACAATAGGATAACCATATTTATACTTTTCACTTTCAAGAAGATTTAACTTAGTAATTTTAGCTTCAAGAGCTTCTCTAAGTTCTTTAACTCCTTTACGGTCACTATTCATATAAGCAGTTTCAATAGCTTCTTCTTCAGCTCTAAAACGAAGATAATCTCGTTTACGATTCCAAAAGAAAGAAATATCAAAAGTCTTACCTAGTTCATCAACTGAAACACTAATATTATTAAGATAAGCCTTAACCCGTGAAATAAAGTTTTCATTATTAGGAGCAAGACCAATTAAAGCAGGAAAATAAGATTCAATCTCACCTTTATTAGAAGAAAGAGTACGAGAACTACGAACACAACTACCAATCTTATCCATTCGTTTAGGTAATGTTTTATCATTAACTCTACGATATAATGAATAATTAGTAACTAAATTAATAGTAATAGTTCGTTTTTCAGTATAAGGTTCATCAAGACTTTCATCTCTAAATCCTACTGTATTAGCAGGCTGTTTATCTACTCCATCCTCTACGGGGGGTATAACCTGTTTATCTGTATTTATATTAGAAGCAGCAGGAGTATTTTCTCCTGCTTTATTAGCTTCATTTACTTTGTTAAAATCCATATCTTAAATAGCTTCTTTTAAATGATTATAATACACATTTCAATAAGAACATCTTAGTAGTGTTATCTACCTGCAAACCAATAGAGCCTTTAACTTCATAACGAGCCATATCAATTTCAGTAGCTGCATGATTAGTATTAGGCAATCCCCAGCAACTAGGAATATCGGTCATACCCTCAATAACTTTAGCTTTATAAGCCTGTCCTTTTTGACGTACTATACGAACATTCTGATTACCTTTATAATTACTCATATCAATTAAAGCAGCTTGATGAGAAGTAATAGGCAAGCCAGTAGTAGGATGAATCATACCATTTTGCTTAGCAGCTTCAGCATCAGTACCCTTATCGAAATAAGCATTATGAATAACAGTAATAGTATATCCATCTGGAGTTTTATACTTATTAAAGTAACGTCCATAAGAAAGACCATCACCATTATCTTGAATCATCTTTTCACCAAGAGGAGTAATAAATCCGTTTTCTTTAGCATCAGTTCTGATAGCCATTTCAAAGTCACGAATAAATCCTTTACCACCCATAAGAGCTACATTCTTATCACCATCTTGAGTATCACGGTCAAGAACATCACCGATTGTACGTTCAAGTTTATTAACAGTCAGAACTTCACCATAAGTATCGTAGTTAGATTCACGACAAATTTCTAACATACCAGCAGTACGAGGAATAGGTTTACCATTATCATGGTCTTTCAAAGGAATAGTACCATCAGGTAAACGGTTATATTCAGACTTCCACAAACGTTCTTCGTTCATTACTCTCATGTGCAAGTTGAACTGTCGCATCTCTTCGTTAATCCAAAGATTAGAAGTACCACCATTATCATTTTGGAATTGATATTGAGTAACAACATTAGCAAGATTACCAGCTATTTCTTTAGAATAACGATAAAACTCAAGTTGAGAAGTCATTCCAGCAGGACCCATAGTATTGCTTCTATTACCTTTAGAATAAGATTCAGAAACAGTAGGAGCACTCATTGCCCAATACATACCTTTAGCCAACCATTGAGGGTCAACATAAGCATCAGGATTAGGAGAAGTAAGTTTCAAAAGATAAGCATAACCATAAGCAGATTCACCTAAGTCTTTCTGAATACGAACTTGAGTAACACCATCAGGAGCAGTAAGACCATGTTGTTCAATAAACCAATGAGTAGAGAAATGAACTTCAAATTCACTACCATTTTGACCGGGTTTAGTAACAGCAGTATTAAAGTAAGTTACAAAGTCTGTAAACTTCATACGACCCATAGTTTTCCAAGTCCATTGTACAGTAGCAACATCTTTAATACCACGACTACCTTGACCTTCAGTAATAAAACTTAAAGGAAAACGGTCATCATCCATACCATAATTATAAGTCAGAAAACTATTAATTTCTTCTGGCTTTTGAAGTTGAAGATAAGCAATTGATTCTTCATTAGAATAACCTCTATCTTCATAACGAGTTTGTCCAATAACACGTAATGTTTTCATCTACAAATTTACTATTATGTTAATAACCAAAACGCTCATCTTTCAGAGCATCTTTTTTACTATCAGGTTTAGTTATTTTAATAGCTCCTTTTGTAGATTTACGTTGACTAGCAGTAAGTTTCAACTTTTTAGCTTCTTTATCAGAAACAGCCATTTCTATCAAACTATCATAACCTTTACCTGTATATTTAAGCCAAGCCTTAAGCAGTTCTTCATCGCGTCTTTCAGCAGGAGATAACTTCATTAAATCATTTTCATAACGAGAAAGTCCTTTATCATCAACTTGATAAACATAATTGAAGAAATCTTCAGGAGTAGTAGAAATCTGTTTACCATTACGTTCAATAATAACAGTTTCGGGAATACGATAACCAGCAATCTGTCGCTTATCAATACAATCTTTAACTCCATTCCAAAATTCCACAAGTTGTTTCTCTTCTTCTGCTTTAACTCGCATAGCTTCTTTAGCATTAGCTTCACGCATTTCGTTATCAGCTTTCTGAAGAGCTTCAAGTTCTTCTTTAGCAACATTGAAAAGTTCATTACTATCTTTAAGATATTGAATATACTTATCAACATTACCACGACGATTAAATTCCTTAAACGCCTCACGAACAATAGCTTCTTGTTGACTTACATTATTTTCATCTACTTCAATACCGCTTCTATCTCGAAGTTCACCAAAGCCTTCAAATGAATTACCATTTGCAACATAATAATTAAGAAAATCACCAACAATAGGATAATCTTCAAATAATTTATTAACACCAGCTTGAGCAAATTCGTCACGTTTTAAATCAATAACGGATTGAATATAACTTGCAACTCCTTGAGGAGTATTATCAAAAGCAACTGGTTTACCATCTTCTGAAGTAACAGAAACACCTACAAGTTCTTGAATTGATTTAACATCAATAGTATTTTCTTCTTTAGTATCTTCTACTTCAAATTCTTTAAGATAAGCAGCAACTTCGTTTTTAGCTTTAAAGATATTACCTTTATCGTCAATAAGATTACCGTCTTTATCAACAGTATATTTATTATCTCCATCTTCGATAATAGTACCTTCTTCTAAACCATGTTCAGCATCAGCGTCATTCGCTTTGTCATTAGGCTTACCCCCCGTGGAGGATGAAGATTGGTTATCTTTATTAGCATTAGAATCACTATTCCCATCTCCATTACCATTATTAGTAATATCATCAATAGAATTACCATCAGCATCTAACTGCCCTGTTTTACCTGTATCAAGGTCTGTAATGTCGTCAGTAGGTTTTCCATCACCATTAGATGTTTCACCATTAAAACCAAAACTATCAAAATTAGGCATAATTCTTTGTTTTTAATTAATTACTATATCACAAATATAAACTATAATAATAATACGAGTTTTACTTGTATCGTTAAAATATGTTCACCTTTAAGCCGATTTGCCGACTAACATACTATTGCTAACTAGAATATTTATTACTGATAACCTAACCTGTCGCTTTCAGAGAAGCCGTGTATGAATCAAATTTTATCATAATGATTAATCTATCACGAAATGAATAAAGTGCTTAGAATGAGCTTAAAATGGTTCATGTGATGTAAAGAAAAATGAAAATGGGCTGAACCTACTTTCACAAGCAAGTCCAGCCCTATTATGAACAAAATTTAGAAGTACAGCCGATTATTTACTTTTACTATCATAACGATTTTTATTCGTTTTTGCAATTTTAACTTTATCATCACTTTCTTTAAGTTTAACAGCTAATTCTTTTTCTTTAAGTTGTGCTTCAACTGAAGTCTTTTGAGCATCTAAACTAAGTTTACTACGTTCAAGATTAAGTCTAGCATTTTCCATACGTTCTTCAGCTTGACTCTTTTCAGCATCACTAAGACCATTATCAAAACTCATAATATTAGCATTTGCTTTCATAGCTTCAATCTGACCATCAAGATATTTTTCAACTCTAATAGTTTCTCTATCTTGTTCTGCTTTTCTATCAATCTTAGCAAGTTCAAATTCTTGACGAAGTTGTTCTGTTTGTTGAGAAACACGTTCAACATCAAGTTCATGCTCACGTTGAATATTTTGATATTTATCAATAAGTTTGCTAATTTGAGCAACATTATCTCCACGAATAGCAGCATTAGCCATATCCATATTACCATTTTGAGCAGCACTAAATGCAAGCTGTTTATATTGTTCAAGTTTCTCACGTTCTTTAACAGAAGTTTTACAAGTAACAATATAGTTAGCAAATATATGACTATTAACATCAAGACTTAAATATCTAATATCACCATCTTTAGTTTTATAAGAAGTATTAAGACCATCAATCCAAGCAAGTTTAGTATAATCCATTTCAGCTTGATAATCTCGTTCTCTCATTTTATCAAATATAAATTCAATAATAACAGAACCCATACTTCCACGAATAACTGCTTCGTCAGTAACTCCTTTACCAGCACTATTAGCAATCTCACCATAACGTTGTGGAGTCATATCACATTCCATTTTAGCAGTCTGTTCAATCTCTTGAATAAGTTGTCCAAGTTCAGTAATATAATTATTCATACGACTTTCAAGATAACGAACATTTTGTGCTTTAACTAAATTAGCATCATCTTCATCATCAATATAAAGCACTCCATCAGCGGCCATACGATATATAGTTTCAGCAGGTTTTTTACCAAGAAGAGATTTAGCAATCATAAGAACATTCATCTTATTTTTAGCAATAGCCATTTCTCTATGATAAGAAACTATATTACGAAATACTTGATAAGGAATGACTGTATCTACAACACTAAATCTTCCAAAACCCGGCAAAAGTTCTGCAATACCATTATAAGGAAGTTTACCATTCCTATTGTAAGCAATAGGACGAGCCTTATAAGGATATATGCTTGTAGCACGAGAACCAATTCTAACGCTCTCATAAACTTGTGGACGCCACACCCATTCAATACTAATATCACCACCAGCAGGGTTAAGCTGATAAGTTTCATCAACAATTCTTGTTGTAACAAATGCTCCATTACTATATGTAAGAATACCTTCTTTTATTTCACCTCTCCAAACAGTATGCCAAACTTCAAATAAACCATTATTAGCATCACGAGCCATTATATTAGTGTTCTTAATATGTTGTAAATCATCTTTATTAAATTTACTACATATATCACCAAAATAATACATATATTTATCCCAATTTAAAAGTGCTCTATCGCTAGAAGTAGTAGCACTATATTGATAATATGTATCAAGAGCTTCACGTTCTTTTTCAGAAAGATATTCATAAAATTCATCTATAATTTGTTGTTTAGTCAACATACGACGTTCAGCAAACATATCATAATCTTCTGCAAACATACTATCATTAGGAACAGGAAAAGCATCTCTAACACTAACAACACGTTTAATTAATTGATTACCTACAACATCTCTATATGTGTAACAAGCTCCAAAAGCAACAAATTCAAAATAAGCTCTAGCATATATAGTAAAAGCATCAGTTAAATCATCAATAACATTAATTAAATCTTGACCTTGAGCACTAATATCATCAATAAAATTTTCATTAAATTCTTTAATAAAAGCTTCAATATCAACAGCTTGTTCAGGATTAAATTGTTCAGGATTATTACCTTCATTAACAAACTGCATATAACTTTCTTGTATCTTCTTAGCAACAGCTTGTTCTGCAAGCATCATAATTTGTTTACCAAGTTCAGCATCTCTAGCAAATACAACTTCTGGATTATTAGCTCCAACAATAAAATCATGTGGATTTTTGATATATTCACCAATATATCTTCTAATAATACCTTTCATCATATCATAGTTACGCATAGTAGCTGGAAAACGAGTAAGATTTTCATCTTTTTCATTATAAGGATTAAGAGTTTTTCTATAATATTCTCTAGGAATATTACCAAGAAGAATATTAAACTTTTCTTCTACATTAAAATCAGCTTTACAAGCAATACCAGCTTCTATAACATAATCACAGCATTTAGCATACCAATCAACTTCTTGTTTTTCAGCATAACTAACATGCTGATTAGGGAAATCAAGTCTACCAAAATTATACATATCTTTATTTGTTTAATCTTAAAACCATTGTCTATTAAAAATATCTGTTTTATCATTCTCTTCTGTAACTTTCTTACGACTAGCAAGTTCTCGCTTACCTTTAATATCAATAGATTTCCAATATATACCCAAAAGTATAAGACTAGATATACGGTCAAAGTTACCTTCGGCATTAAACTTTTTAAGTTCAAGAATTGTTTGATAATCAAGAAATCTTTCAAAAACATAAATATCTTCTCCAAATTCATTCTTACCAATAACTTCATATAAGAACTCTTTAAGAAGTCGAAGACCATCTAGTTTCTTAGGACCACTACCAATATTATAACCATAACTAGTACTAACTTTTTCTTTAACAGCAGAATCCCAAACATATAAAGGTTCATAACCTAGATATTTAGTAGCTTTCCATTTACGAAAGTTAGAAACAGTTTCACCACGATTTATTTCCACAAGTCCAGTACCAATACAATTATACCATTTACATAAACGATAAAACTTTTCATCAGCTTCTTCTAGTCTTTCAGTACGTCCATAATATGCAGCACATAATTTAGGTTTAAATCCATTACGTTCTCTAGGCATTTCAATAACAAATATACTATTATGAGAATGTCTATCAGTAATTTCTTTTTTATCTTTATCAATACCAACAGGGTCATAAACTGCAACATAAGTACCAGGAATAATACTTCTTATAAGTCTATCATTAATATATGTTTCTTCATATTCTGGAGCAAACCAAACTCTTATACATCCATGCGGATCTTCATTACCACGTCTAGGAACTCCTTGAATATAATCATAAGTTTTCATATCAGGATTTTCAATTCTTATACGAGCATTAGATTTAAAATAAATCTTTTTACTTCCATCTTCAAATAACTCACCATCAGTATAAAACTTATAACTATTATCAACTCTAAGTTTATCTTCAAACTTATTAAGAGCCTCACTACTAAATATATTTTCACTAGCACTACTAAAAGATTCAGCAGGAAATAAAGCACGTTGACCAAGATAATTAAGATATTCTGCAAAAGTCTTAGCAGTCTTTTTCTTTTCAGTTCTTTCTCGTGCTGCAAGCTTAAGTCCTATTCGTAGATTACTATTTCCATTTTCATCAAAACCTTTAACTCCATCTATTTCCCCTTCAAGACCCCAAGCATAAGATTTAAAAAATCCACAAACTTCATTACGAGCATCATTATCAAAAACATTTTCAAAAGCCATAAATCCAAATGCTCTAGGATTATAAAAGTTTTGTTCAAATATTTGCATATTAGCAGCAGTAGCAGTTCCCCAAGCCATAAGAGTACCAGTAGTACGAGTACCAACAGTCATTGTAGGTTCAGTTACATTCATAAACTCATCAAAATTCTGCATTGTAGATAGCTCTTCAACTTTAATTGTAACAGCATCTTTACCAATAGCACAGTCTGGATTATTATTAGCACTAACGCTTAAAAGAGAACTAGACCAACTATCATCAGCTTCAACTCCATTTTTCATACGATAACCAAGTTTAAAACTATCAGTAGTAGGACTATATATACCTCTTTTAAATGGAGTCTTTTCTTCAAAGAACTTTAAGTTATTAACAGCAAAATCACTTAAACCTCCTTGTTTAATTAAATACTTATTATCAGCTGCAACATGAATAACAACTTTATGCTTAGATAAGTTAACTTCATTAGAACTATCAGCAGCCATAATATAAGAAAAACCTCCACGTCGAGTTTTATCAATAATAAGATGCAAACCATTACGTCTACAAAATTCTATAATTTGCCAAGTCCAAAATTGGGCATCAATAAAACTAGGAAAACTATAAATCTTTTTAGCAGTAGCTCCATGTTCAGTAACAATAACAGATGATTCATCTGTACGTTCCATACGAGTATAATTAAGAAAATTATAATGACCACCTGTTATCCAAACATCTTCTATACTTCCATCCGGATTTTGCCAACAAGGAGCAGAAAAACCATTACGTCGTCTATCACATTCTCTACGTCTAAATTGTCTATGAGGAATACTATCAACTTTAAATTGAGTATATCTACCTGTGGCTTGATATGTTCTAGCAGCTTCATTAAAAAGTTCAGTATTAACAAATTTACCAGGTCTAATATTTAAAAGAAAACCACCACTATCTCCAATTAAAAAGTTATTATGAGGGTCATACCATCCACAATCACTAGCTTTCTTATACTTTTTCTCTTTATCAGGTTCTTCAATGTACTCTAGAAAAGGATATTTACCATCAGCCATAATATTTTATTTAACTAGTAAACAAACAACAAAAGCGATAGCGCAAACAGCACCACCGCTTACCAAATATCTATTCTTACGTTTAATACGTTCAATAGACTTATTTAAATTATCATTTACTTTATTACTATTATCAAGATTATTTTGTAAAATTTCAACTTCTTTATAAAGAGCATTATATTTAATCTTATGAAGATTAATTATACTATCTTGTTCGTTAATAATATCTTTATAAAGTTTAGCTTTGATAATTTTAGTATTAGCAATCTTAATCATATTAATAGGGACAAGAACAGTTGTATCAGTAGTGTTGACTCCCCGTGGAGGATGCACTACATTATCAATCTCACTCTGACACCAACTTCTTGAATAACTCCCAAGTAGCACTGTCATTAAGACTAATAACTTTATCTTCAATATCTTTCTCATGTTCTTTTAATTTATAAACTATACTTTCTCTTTCAGTTATAACTAACTGTATAGAATCAATCCGAACATGATTAATAGCGGTGTCACTTTTATTATATGAATTGACTTCTACACTAAAACGACTTATTGATAAATACAGAGTAACACATAAATTAATAATCGCTATTATAAATATTGCTATTAACATCTTCTTCATAATTCTATACAGTATTAAGTTAATCTTTTATTTCGATAAGTTTATTAAGTAAATCAAGATTCCATCTACCAGTTTCTTTAAGACCAAGAACTCTTTGAGCCATCTTGATAGCTGCAACTTGACCACAATTCACGTTAGTATCAAATAGTTGTTCAGCAACTCTCTGACTATTAAAATCATCAAGTTCAAATACATCCCAATAACCTATTTTATACTTTTCCCAAACAAGTTTCTGAAGCTGAACATCATTATCAAGTTTAGACTTAAACTCTTTACTACCAACAGTATAATGTTTCTTATAAGAATCAATCATAGTCCAACCTTGCCAAGTAGGATTATATTTACGACTGATACCTCTATAAGTTTCTCCACCAGCATCATCTTTATCGTTTACATAACCACCTTCTTTAATAGATAGTTTTTTAAAAGCATCTCCAAAGTAAGCCATAATTTAATTTATATAAGGATTAGTACAATATCTAAAACAATCAACAGCGTCATAATATTCATCTTCATCAAATTCTTTAATTGTAACCCAAAACCAAAGAACTTTAATTTGAACTTTATAAATTATAAATATAAGTTTATCATCAATAGCGTGTTCATTGCTAATTAATCTTATATTTTTTCTACGATTAATAATATACATAACTTATTCATCAAGAGTTCTACGAATCCAACCTCTAAGAAATTTGATATTATTTCCTTTACCAGCAATATCATTATAATATCTAATACGTTCAAGTTTATACTTAGCTACAAAGTAATCAGCATTAATTGTAGTATCAGATTTATAAGCATTAAGAGAATCTTGAGTTCTACGAAGTAATTCTTTAGTTAAAACTAATTCATTAACAGCAGTAGAATCAGTAACAGGAACATAACGAATTTCAGGAACTGGAGTAATACGTTTAGCACATCCACTAGATAAACAAATAGCAAATATAACTAAAACAATAAAACCAATAATTACTCCAATTAAATTATCTTTATTTAATTTCATATAGCAAGTTTAAATTGAGTTTGAACACCACTAGCTTTAATTTGTAATTCTCTATCTTTAAGAACTTTATTAATATCATCACGTAGATAATTCATAGTAAAGAATTTAGTAGTTTCAACAGGATTCTCTTTAATATGATAAAGACCATCAGAAAATCTTTTTGGCATACCATATTCATTAAGTTCAAAATCACTATCAATATGACACAGCCAAATACCTTTAATAGTTAAACCAAGTATATATTCAACAGCAAAAGCATACATACTAAGCTGAAGATTATATATAGCACCATTACAATTAGGAAGATGATTAAGAGGAGCTAAAAGTCGTTCATCTTTATCAACCCAAACATTAGTTTGTTGTACAGGTTTAACTGTTTTATCTTTCTTATAATAACCGCTATTAAATTTTAATCCACCACGATTAGTTTTCCAATCGCCTACAACAGCACAATTAGTATCTTCATTAACTAGAAGAATATCAATAGTTCCACTAATTAACCAATCTATAAGAAACATACCAATCTCACTATAAATCTTATATCCTTTTTCAGTGTACATTTTAAACGCATCATAAATAAGAGGATAACGATTATTAGTAAGTTCAATAAAATCTTTAAGATTAAGTAACTTATAACTAGCACCAAAATTTGGTATATCAGCAATAGTAACCATTACACCATCTTCTCGTTTATCAAGATAATTAATAGCTTGTTGAAACATAGATGCTCCTTTAACACCATCTTCAAGACCATTATGAGTATTAGTTCCACGTTCACAAGCTTCTTTAGTAATAGTTGACCATTGTTCTTCTAGTTTCTTCTCACTTATTCCTAGTTCTTTAGACTTCTTTCTCAACCAATAGTTCTTATCGAACTTTGGAGCATAATTATGAAGGATAGTAGTAGTTGAAATATAATCATTACCTAGACTATCATTATATTTATGTTCTTCTTCATGAAAAATAAGTCTAATATCATTATATCTTTTATCTCTAAGTTCCATATTAATATTATTAAGTTCAACACTAGCTTGGACCCGCTTCGGCACTACGTGCCTACGCTAGACTCCCCGTGGAGGATGGAGTAGATTAGCATCAGCTTATTCCTCAATCATACTACTAGTAATTTCAACTCCTCCTCTACCAGCAACATTCTCTTGTTCATACAGAAGATTTTCTTCAGCTACATTAAGAGCTTTAATTGTATTTGGAAACTGATTAGCTAAATCATTAATTTGTTTCATATAACCAATAACAACTGGAACATCTTCTAGACTAGCACCATCAGATAACTTGTCATTCAGCAACTCATTTAACTTGCTAGCAGCTAGAGCAACATTATGAATACCACGCTTAATATTAAGTACAGCTTCCATACCTGCACCAGCTTTTTGATTATAATATCTTTTAATAAGTTTCCAAACAAGAATATCAGGTTGATAATTTTTAGGTAAATCAAAGTTTTCAATAGCTTTCTTAAGAGCTTCTTTTTCACTAAGACCTTCTTGTAGACATGGACCTTTAGGGTCACCAAGATAATAAATAACTCCAACTTCTTTAACATACATCTCTTTATTAGGAGATTTATCTCTAGTATAAAGAAGACTAACATCTCTATCAAGAAGTTGTTTAAGTGTAGGAGCTTTTGGCATACCAGTTTCATCTATGGTCAGCATCCAATCCAATTCCAAACCGTTCATATATTTCTTCTACTTCTTCATCAAATTCAATAATTTCAAGTTGACTCATAGCATATAGCCAAAGATTGGCATAAATAATACTATGCTTTTTACTTAGTTTAACCCAAGTAGGAAGAAGTTTCTTTTTAAACTTACGTTCATTCTTAATATTTTCTTCTTCTTCATAATGTTTTTGCTTTTCCTCTTCCATAACTTTAGCAGTATATTCTTTATACTCTTCTTTAGTCATAGTTTTTCTAGCTTCTTTAAAGTCTTTATAATGACTAATAAGTTTAGAACGATACCAATTCTTTTGAATAGTACCAATATGAGGAATAGCAACACATTTATCTTTTCGTATATTAATACTAGCTTCTTTTTCAAGACTTTCAATAATAGATTTACAAAGTATTCTATCATCACCTTGAAATCCAATATCATCTAATATATTATTTATATCTTTATAAATAAGAATATAATCATCGTCAAAATCTTCTTGAGAACTAGTATTAGTTATATTAAAACTAGTATTAGTCTTAAAATCCATAATTGAAAGTTTAAGAACTCTTCTTAGATTACTACTATAAACAAGAACACAAGTACCTATAATTTTAAATTATACATAAGTAGTTCTAAGAAGAGTTCGATTATTTAGACGAAATGGCTAATTAGCTTTTTCAGCAGAATGATAAACAAAAGGATTAATAGCTTTATGTTTATCAGTAATAGCAGCTCTTAAATCATTAATAGCTATAACTTTAAATTCAACAAACCAAACTTTCTGTCCTTTTTTATATCCTTGATTTTGTCCAAAAGTACCAACAGTAATAGAACGAGTTAGTTCAGTATCATTAGTAATATACTTATTAACAAATTGAGGACTAAGAACATTATGTTTAAGATAAAGATGATATCCACGTTCAAGAGTAGAACGGTCAATAATAATCTTATCCATTTGATTCATACCAATAAGTTCAGCATCTTCTTTACTAATTTTAGCAATAATTGGCATAACCTCAACTGTACTTACTTTATTATTAATAACACCAAACAAACTTTCATTTTGGCAAAGAGCAACAACACAATAATGTTTAGCAATAACTACATTAGTAAGAACAGCGTCAAGTGCTTCACTTGTTATTTCGCTGATGTCAGTAGGTATTTGAATACCAAAATCTTTAAATTTACTTTCAACTTTAATCATAACACTAAATTATTTAGTTTTAATAATACTATCAATACCTATATTTCCAAGTTTAAGTTTACTAGGAACTTTAATCTCTTTTTTATTCCTTTCACCACTATGAAATTCTCTAGTGTATTTAGGTTTAGTTTCACTTTTATCTTTACCCATAACTTAATTGTTTTTAGCAAATGTAAGAGTTTAGATGAATCTACCAAGAGAAAAACTATTTTTAACATTTACATCATAGAGGATTATATGATTATAAATATGCAAGTCATACTCCCCGTGGAGGATGAAGATAAGCTAGACTTAATCATATTAGTATTAATAATATTAATAGAGATATTAATAATGATTATAGTATTGATTAACTTGATATGATTGATACTGATTATATCCATCCTCTACGGGGAGTATAGCGGAGAGCGAAGCTCGGAGCGGGTCATAACGAATCTATTAATGCTGATTATATTAATATTATATATAATATATATCTATATAGATACTATTGCTAACTTATAATTATTTGATTATCAATAAGTTACAATATATAACTTGTTCCACCCATGGAACACATTTCGCTATTTATTTGCTATATTTGTTCCATGGGTGGAACACATTTCGCTATTTCCTAGAGTAATATATTTTTATGTTGAACTTAATACTATTATTGTTATGACTTTTAAAGAAGATTTTAAACCTACTAAAGTTTATAATAAACTTGTTAATGATGTTTGTTATAATGCTGATTGTTTAGAAGAATTTGAAAAACAAAGACTTGTTGTTGCTAATCCTTTTAGTTATAATAAAAGTACCAGAACTGGTATAGTTGCTGAATTTGATAATGGTTATCATCTTAGTAAAGAAGTTGGTATTAAACGTAATTTTGTTACTATTGGTATGAGAGTTTGGGATATAATAAGAAAAAATAGATATGCTGTTATTATTTCTTTTATTGGTTATATTGCTGAAAATATTAAATTTAATAGTAATGTTATTTATATTTCTCATGATTTAATTAAAGGTTATGGTTTAGTTAAACCTAATCGTAGAGATTATTATAATGCTATTGCTTATCTTGAAGATGAAAATATTATTAAAAGAACTAATTTACAAAATATTTATGTTGTTAATCCGATTTATATATTTAGAGGTGATGTTAACAAACTTATTAATATAATTAATGAAGCTAAATTAATAAAAACTTTTGATGATAAAGATAGACTTATAGTTGATAAATTTGTTTTATTTAAAAATGATACTGATAAAGGTATTGTTATTGCTAATAAAGATTTATATGCAACTGAAATTATAGATATTGGTGAAGATTAAGTTAGATATAATAATAAAAATGATGAAGAGATTTAAAATGATGATAACGATGAAAGTAATTGAAATGATGGAAATAAAAATGATGATAAAGAGGATAAAGAAGATAACAGTATAAAAGAAGATTATAAAGGTTATGATAATGATAATGAAAAGAGAGGTGAAAATAAAAGTGAAAAATAAAATGTATTAGTGTGATAGTGAGGCTAGTGAGTATAACCCCCGGTCATGTTAAACTTGATTGACTACCCCCGTCAAGTTCTAGGAGAAAGTAAAGTTCTCACTCTCATTATCAACATTAAATATTTTGAGATTATTCATCTCATTACATTACTAACTATTAATACTAATCATTATGAGAACAAACAAACCATTGTTGTTAGTTGCTATCATACTGATGATGCCAGCTATCATACTAGCATTGAAAGTAGAGCCAACTAGTGATGAACAGATTACTGCTGTTGTATTTGGAATACTATCGGCTATTGTTAGTTATCTTAGTAGAGATTAATCTCTACTAGATGATGCTGCTCATTATCAACATTAAATACTTTGCAGTTGAAACGAAACAACTGTCAGTAATGCTACTGATTAGCGTAATTAAATACTTAATAGTCATGCCAGACGTTAAAGATTTAGCGCAAGCTGCACAAGGTGGTGCTGCTGCTCCTGAGAGTGTTAATGTAGTTGAACCAACTACTAGTGTTAACCAACCTGTTCAACCTATTGTTGATACAGATAACAAACCTGTTCAACCTATTGTTGATACAGATAACCAAAATTCTGCGCAAGTGGAAACCATTGATGATGTTGTTAAACGCATCTGTACTGATGGTCATAGTTATGTAATGACTACTGTCATTACTAATATTGATTGTCAAGAACGTACAGGTCGTAATGGCAAGTCTTATCTCAATGCGTTTGTTACTATTGCTAGTCCTGTCAAAGGTGCTCAAAGTATGCCTGATGGTACACATCGAATGGGTATGCTTGGTGCTATTCAGACGCCATTCAATCAGATACTGCTTGTAATGCGCAAAGACAAGTTCTACGGTAGATTTGTCAACTATGTTGGCGAAGCTGCTGAAGCTGGTTTTGCTAGTATGTATTTGACTGGTGTTGCTGTCAAAGTTCTTTGCCAGTTTGTACCTGCTGGTGTACAAGACCGTAATCCGTTTACTCGTAAAGATAATCTTTACAATGTTGTGGATTATGACCGATATGTATATCATATTGTAGGTATCGAACAACCTACTGACCCTGTTCTTGTTGGTGCATATAATGTACTTATCAAGCAGATTATGGACGATGCTCGTGCTGTCATTGCTGCCAAGCGTGAGGCTAAAGCTAAAGCGGCTAGTTTTGTTGCTACTGCAATGAATGATGATGACATACCATTCTAATGAACATGACGCTACTAACCTTCGGGTTGGTAGCGTTTGTGTTATCAACAATAGTTTTGTTGATGCTGTCGCTAGTGTTCAACCTCGAAATGCTCATTATCGACATTAAATATATTGCAGCAAACGAACTTAACAGTCTGATAAGACTTATCAATCAAGACCTAGCTGCAAGGTCTGATAATACTAATCCTAATAATAAACATTATGAAAGTACATCGTATTATTGCTATTATTGAAGTTGAGAATGATAATTCTATTACTTCTGTTGAAGTTACTAATCTTCATCCTACTAATAACGATATTCCTCTTGCTGTTACCAATATAACCACTAATGGTAGTGCGAATAATATAGAACAGGTATATAAGGTTATTGATGATTATAGACTTGTTATTCGTGCTAAACTAAAAAGTATCGCTCGTTCTATTAATGATGGTCTTGATGATTACGAATGTGGTATATTTGGTCGAGATTATAACGATAGTGAATGTAATGATGAAACTAAAGCTGATTAACTAGATAAATGCCATGTAAATTTTTTTCTTATAATATATATTATATACGAAGTATATTATATATATATATTATACCCTAGAATCAGCGAAAGATATTGCTGATGATATTGCTATTAATGATGATAAGACTAGTTATATTAGTGAACTTACAACAACTCATCTTGTGAAACAAGATGATGTTGGTATGACTGTCGTGACTGGTATTGATACTGATATTGGTCATGGAGATTTACTCTCATAACAAAAAGTTATAGAGATGAAGTTAGAGGTGATGAGAGGTATTGAATGTGGAGAAAGAGTAAGTGGAGATGAAAGTGGTGAATGTGGATTTCGTGGAGAATGAAATGGTGGAGTTGGATGTGGTTCAAATAGGGTTAAATTGAGGTTGAATGTGGAGATGAGAATGGTTATGGGAGTGGTGAATGTGGAGATGATGGTGGAGATGGTCATGCTAAAGGGACTAGAGTTGCTGCTCTTCTTTCTCCTCCTCTTCATCCTATTAATAACACTCCTAATAATCAATCTAAACCTATTGTTCCAACTCCCTCTCTTTCTCTCTCTTATAACTTCTCGTTATAACTCCATAACTTTTCATTATAACCACTATAACTATTAGTTATACTATTATCTTCTCAATCTCATTCATTATAACCTTTAGTTATACCATCATCATCAACATTAGTTCTGACATCAGCTTTAGCTCTAGTTTCGTTATGAACTTTATCGTTAAGCCCAGTATTAAGACTAGTCCTAACAGCACTATCAAGTCTAATAAGACTTCTAGTCATAATGACTAATAGCATTAGTTCTAGCTAATAATAGCACTATTAATACTATAAATATTATAATGACTATTAATACTAGTCATGCTAATATTACTGGTGGTATTACTAATGATATTCTTAATATTCTTGATATTACTGATTCTCTTTATACTAATGATACTCTTGATACTATTGATATTTATTATACTCATGGTAAGTTAATTCCTATTGCTATAACTATTTTAGTTATTTTAATATAGCTATTGATTATTAGTTAGAATTATAGTATAAATAAATTATAATATATTTGGAGTATTATATTTAATTGTTATATTTGTCGTGTTGTTCAGTAGAGTAATATTGCTACTGATAATAATATTAATCTTAAACTTATAAGTGTTATGGTAAATTTTGATAATGTTACTAGTAATGTTCAATCTAAGCCTAGAAAGAAAACTATGGCTGAAAGTTTAGAAGAAGCTAAACAAGAGGGTAAACTTGTTGTTCCTGAAGAAGATATACAAGTTAATGCTGTTGTTAGTAGTGAAACTGTTCAACCTAAGAATAAAGTTAGGAAGAAGAAACAAAGTAAAGTTCGTAAACAGGAAGAACAAACTACTGCTGTTAGTCAAGCTAATGAAGATAATGACTTTAAAGATGCTAAGACTGATAAACGTGGTGTTCCTGTTGGAATTAATGTTCCTCAACATATTCTTGATGTAGTTTGTATTGTTAAATTCAATGCTGCATTTAGACGTCATACTTCTCTTAATATTCTTCATACTCTTGAAGATGATGGAAGAATATATAATGCTAAAGGCGCTTATGTTGACTTCTTATGGAATAAGTTTAGAGTTACTGCTGATGGTGGTCTTCGTAGAGAATATAGATATACAGATGATTTATTTATTGATGCTTTAGTTAAAGCTCATGCTGATGTTGCTAGTGATAGTCAGCGAGTTATTGGTATTATGATTGATACTGAAACTGAACTTCATAAAAAGAATAAAGATTCTGAAGCTAGTTAAGTTTATAGTGTAGACTCCCCGTAGAGGATGGATAGTGCTGTTGAGCTTATTAAAGCTAATTCTCATTTGCTTGTCATTTTCTACATTTTCTTGCCATTTTGTTTATTGGGTTTGTTATAGTTAATAATGTTGATGATAATCATTCTCTACTCGGAGTTTATTTTATATATAAAGATATGGAAAGAACTGATATTTATTTTGTTGAAGATGATACATATTTCAATAATAATGTTGAAGGTGTTGAAATTCATGCAGAATGTCTAAGTCAAGATTTTGATGATATTGCTTGGGAACCAATAGTTGATGATAGTCCTATTGTTGACCCTGAAAATGATGTTTTTGGTTATTATGATTAAATAAATAAAATTATGGAAAATATTAATATTAAAGTTATTCTTGATGAAGTTTTTGGTAAATCTTGTGATAGTATTACTTGTGATACCTGTAAATATAAAGAAGATTGCGAACTTATTAATAAATTCATTAATGATATTAAAGATAAAGGTTTATCTCCAGACCAATATGTTAGAGGTTTAGCTTTATTTGTATATGTTCTTAAAGAACAAAAATATATTAATGATTTTGGTAAAACTCAAGAAGATATTATTAAACTTGTTACTAAAGATGGATTTGAACTTGATTGGCTTATTAATCGTTGGGATAGTATAATTGAAGATAAAGATATTCTTAAACCTATTATTGCTGTTTTTCCTAAATATGCTAAAGATATGATTATTAAAATTGTTGAAGCTAATACTAAAATTAATCATTTTATAGCTCAACATATTATTGATACTTCTAATGCAGAATATAAGGAAATGATTAAAATGGTTAATCAATCTGTTGATAATAATAAACAAGAGAATAAGTTTAAGAATATTAGTGATGATGAAATTTATGCTGAAATTAAACGTAGAAAAGCAAATAAATCTGCTAAATAATCCCACATAAGTTTTTGATTTTATTTCTAACACTATTGTCTGTGAAGATAATAGTGTTATTTCACTTGCTGATGATGGAGGAATTGAACTCCGAAACTATGATATTGTTATTATCCGTTTTAATTTCTAATTGTAACTTTTGTAATAGTACGGTCTGTGAAGATAGTGCTATTAATATTTATCATAGTCCAAGTGTTATATGTCATATTTGATTTGGTGTTAATTATTCTATTATTATTGATTGTGAAATTAGTAATAATATTCGTGTCAAACATTTCGTTTATATGATTTCGTATTTGTAGTTTTGCCTAGTATTGTCTGTGAAGATAGTGCTAGGCTTTTTAGTATGTATATTATTAACTTTAAATATATAATTAAAATGGATAATTTTGATTCTTTTATTTTTGATGGTCTATTAGATAGATACATTGAAGAACAAGCTAAGTTTGAAAAAGGACAGGTAGTATATATGGAATATACTTATCAATATCATAATCAAACTAAACTTGGTGTTTGTGTTGGTATTGTGACTGAAGTTGGAGTTACTAAGGTTGAACGTACAATAGGTAATAATAAATATATTGATTATCCTATTGTATATACTATTACTCATGCTAAAGGCGTAAGTTATAATGTTAGTGAATGTAAACTTGGTTCTGTTGCTGAACATATTCTTAAAGAACGTCTTAAACGTGATGGTAAGAATAATGAACAGAATAATGAGGCTGCTACAAATGACTAGCTATTTATGTTCATAATACATTCACAGATACGGTTCTTTTGCTCTCTTTTGAATTTTCATATATAATCTGATTAATCTATCACGATTAATATTGAGTTCAATACAGGGCAAAAGAACTAGCTAATAAATGTTAAACTAAAAATTTAATATAGTTTTATTATGAATTATGTTGCTTATAAGAATATTGATGGTACTATTACATCTGGATTTAAAGTTAAACTTTATGATATAGTTACTTTGAATACTGGCTATTGGAAAGATAAACTTGCTATTGTTCTATATATTAATGAAGATAGAAAACAAATTAAAGTTCGTATTATTGAATGTGGAATGAATTTAACTCTTAAAGTTAAAGATGTTCAATTTGTTAATCATAATAATAGAACTGCTGCTCGTTCTTATATTGATTTATGTAATAAACTATCTAAAGCCTTTCGTGATAAATATACTGATAAACATTATATAAAAGATAATTGGTTTACTGATAAGTTTATTATTAATGATATAACTGCTGATACTATTGCTAAAGGTATTGGTCAATATATTACTAATATTGATAGTGATAGATATTCTGTTAGTGCTATTATGTGGCTTAGTGATATTAAAGATTATATAGATGCTTTACTTAAATATGGTGATTTTGATTTTGTTGCTAAAGCATTTAAAATCTATAATATTACTGATACTAGATTTGAACTCATTCGTAAACTTTATCATTATTTCTATGATTGAAAATGTTTCTCATTTTATACTTGGTATGATATTTGGTTTATCTGTATATTTTTTTATAAGAATTACCATTGTTAGTAAAAAACTAGATAGACTTATTAGAGATATTAATGATACTCAAAATTGGATTAGAAAGATTCAAATTGATATTTGCGATATTAATAAACAATGGGAAGTTAAAAGAGATAGGGATAGAAATAGACTAGATAGAATTGAAGATAGGATTGGTAAACTTGCTAGTGATTTTAATGATATTATTAGAAAGAAAGTTTAATGACTAGCTTGCTTCCATCCTCTACGGGGGGTCGCCACGGAGCGTAGCGTAGTGGCTCTACTAATCTTAATGCTGTTAATTTAAATACTATTGATATGAGTGAAAATATTGATTTGATATTACTTATTACTGTTTGCTTTATTATATTAATTTTTCATGCTGTTGCTGGTAATCGTATTTTTAATGGATATGATAGTGGAGAAGAAATTAATAGAGCTATTATAAAAGATATTGTTATTGTTATACTTTATCTTTTTATTAAATATATAATTATTAATCTTTAAAAATGTAAAGTACTTATGGGAAAGTATGATGAAGTTTCTGTTGTTCGCCAACTAAATAATGTTGGCGCTGTTATTGGAATCAATCCTGCTAGTAAAGTTATTAAAGTAGCAAAAAATAGTGCTATTGGTAATGGAACTAGTGGTAAGATTGATTTTCTTTCTCATTATTGTGGTTATCATGTTGAGATTGTTGATGTTATTCAACAACAAAAAGAACGTGATGAAGAAATTGCTGCTAAGAAAGCTGCTAAGAAAGCTGCTCGTAAAGCTAAATTTGCAGAGGATAATACTTTTAAAGGTATAACTCGTGCTGTTGATAAACGTATGCGTACTATTAAAAGAAAGTAGTATGTTATGGTTAGCTTTAAATTCTCATTTGGAGTTGTAGGTAAATCCAAAGAGAAAGGAATAGTCAATAAATATGTTATTATAGTTGCTAAATGTGAAGGTATTATTAGATATATTGATGGTACTTATAAAGTAGAATACAATGGCAAACTATATAGCATTACAGGTGAAAGTTACAGAACTAAAGGAAAGAAAGTTGTTTATGCTCGTCGATTAGATGAATATAATCATAGAATTAAAATTATAAGAGATAGTGAAAATAGAAAAACTGTTGACACTAGATTTTATATTCCTTTTGCTGCTGGACTTATAGCTAAAGGTAAAATTGTTAAAATGCCTTTTGCTAAGGAATTGTTTCATATTACTACGTGTTATAATCGTGGTGATAGTGAATCTACTATTTTAGCTTTTCAAGAATGGAAAGAATATGAAGATAAAGTTAAAAATAATCTTATTGATGTAAACAACGAATTGTAATGATTGGTAATCTTAATATTGCTAATAGTAATAGAAAAGATACTAACATTAAGTTTACTAAAGACCAAGAAATAGCTGTGCATGAACTTATTGAGTTTCTTGCACAGCCTTGGGATGATAAGAAATATATTAATGCTCTTTGTGGTGCTGGAGGTACAGGTAAGACATTTGTTATTAAATATGTTATTAATAATTGCAAATGGTCTGGTGGTGTTATAGGTTGTGCTGCTCCTACACATAAAGCTTGTAGAGTTCTTAGTAATTCTATTGGTGGAAAAGAAGTTAATACAATTCAATCATTGTTTGGTTTTAGACTTGATGTTAATATTGAAAATTTTGACCCTGAAAATCCTGCCTTTAATCCTGTTGGAAAAGATAAACTAGATGGTCTTAAAGTTTTAATTATTGATGAAGCTTCTATGCTTAATGCTAAACTTGTTAAGTATATTAGTAATAAATGTAAGAAGCTTCAAATTAAAGTTATAATGCTTGGTGACTCTAGTCAGCTTCCACCTGTTAATGAGAAAACTAGTCAAGCTTTTCTTATTGCTAGTAATACTTATTATCTTAAAGAAGTTGTACGACAAGGAGATAATAACCCTATTAGTAAACTTCTTAAACTTCTTCGAGAAGATATAGATAATAAGAATGGATGGAGATTTCTTGATTATATATCTAAAAATAGACAAGATTATAATGAAGAAACTAAAGGATTTTATGTTTGTGGTCAAACTGAATTTTCTGATTTAATTGATACTTGTTTTAATGATGAAGAATATACTAAAAATATTGATTTGTATCGTATTATAGCTTATACTAATAGTCGTGTTGCACAATGGAATAACCATGTAAGACATATGATTATTCAAGATGCTGATAAAAGTCTTATTACTCGTAATGATTTAATAATGAGTTATACTACTGTTGTTAATGTTTTTAATGATATTATTATAAACAATAGTGAAGAATATATTGTTAAAGATATTGTTGATACAGTTGATAATGATTATGAGTTTAAAGGATTTCTTATTAAGTTTCAAGCTATTCATGGTGGTGCTATAACTCAACCTTTATTTGTTATTGACCATTATGATAACTATACATTTCAGATGTATTATAAGAAGTTGACTAGTCTTATTGATGATGCTAAAAAAGCTAGTAGTTCTGAACGTGGAAGTAAATGGAAACAGTATTTTGATTTTAAACGTAAATATCTTATCGCTTCTAATATTACGAATAGTAATGGTAAGATTTTATTTAGTAGAGATTTAGATTATGGCTTTGCAATTACTTCTCATAGAGCACAAGGTTCTACTTATAAAAATGTATTTGTAGATATTAATGATATGATTTATGATAAATATGGTCATCCTTATACTAATAGAGATGAAATGCTTCGTAGATTATATGTTGCTTGTTCTCGTGCTAGTAATCAATTAGTATTATCTTATGGCAAGTAAAACTGTTGACGAATATCCTGATTGTGAAAGATGTCCAAATCGTATATTTAATACAGGTAGATATATACAAGGTGGTAGAGGAAGTATTCATGGAGATATTGTTTTCCTATTTCCTAGAGGTGATAGAGCTCATTGTGATGATTATCAATTATTTACTGATATTGGTAATCTTTACAATGAATACTCTGGACGAAATAATACCGAAGATGTTTATATGACTTATAGTATTAAATGTGCTTGTTCTAATAATTATAATACTTATCTTACTGCTGTTGATAAATGTCGTAATATTCTATGGAAAGAATTAGCTAGAATTAATTATAAATATCTATTTATATTTGGTGATGCTTATCGTAGTATTAGCGATAATCCTATTCCTAGATTTATAGCTACTGGTGGTAAATATGTATTTAGTAATTATTCTCCTCTTATTAAATTTAAAGATAATAATCTTTATCATATATTTAAACAGCGTTTTGCTGATGATATTAATTGGGTTAATGAAAATAGAAATAATTATGGCATAAATTTTATAAATGATTAATTGTATAGCTTATGATGTCGAAGTATTAAGAAACTTCTTCTCTATTACTTTTGTTAGCATTAATAGCTATCTTAAAGTTTTTAAAGATTGTGTTGATAGTAATGGAAAAGCTATTCCTTTAGTTCAAAAGCTATCTGTTGAAGAAATTAAAGCTCGTCTTGAAACTGTTGAAAAATATAAATTTTATATAACAGATAAAGACGATAGTCAATTACTTTCTATGATAGGTTATATTAATAAGACTAGATGCTATAAAGATTCTAATGGAAATATTATTCGTACTGACTTGTATGGATTTAATAATTTCAATTATGATAATCTTATGATTGCTGCTTTACTTAGTTTTTATATGCGTACGAATAGTACGAAAGAACTTATTAATAAGTTATATGAAACTAGTAAAACTATTATTTCTAGTCAAGATGATAAAGATAAATTTAGAACTGATTTTTATCTTAATAGTCTTAGAAAATATAAACTACCATTTACAGGTGTTGATGTAATGCGTATATTTGCTCTTAATAAAGCAAGTGTAGTTGTAGATAGTAAAACAGGTGAACGTAAACCTGTTCCTAAAGGTCTAAAGCAAACTTCTATTAATCTTCAATGGTATGAACTTCTAGAATATGAACTTCCTGACATTAATGAAAAAGAAGCTGAATTATATAATGAAATTCCTAATCTTAAAGGAATGAATATTAATCAGCTTAATAAACTAGTAGATAAATGGGATAGATTTATTCTTGATGAATATATTGAACCTATGATGTATTATAATCTTAATGATGTTTTCATTGTAGCTGAAATAGTTCGTCTTTATCCAGAAGAAATTAAATCTCGCTATGCTATTAGTAAAGCATATGATGTTGATGTTCTTAATTCTAGTCGTAGTAAAACTGCTGATATTCTTTTTGAGAAATTTTATAGTAAATTTAGTGGTCTTGCCCCTGAACAATGGAAAGGTAAGAAAACTGAAAGAACTGCTATGAGTTTTAAAAAAGTTATTTTTCCTTTTATTAAGTTTAAAACTAAAGAACTTCAAGATTTACTTGATAAACTTTATAAAACTACAATTTATAGAGTTAATAAAGATGCCTTTAGTGAGAATGTTAAAATTGGAGATATAACTTATACTCTTGCAACTGGAGGTTTACATAGTCAAGATGTTCCTATGGAGTTATATTCAACTACTCCTTATGGTGATTACTTAACTCCATCCTCCACGGGGGGTAAACCTTTTACCATTTATCATTTTGATGTTGCTAGTTTTTATCCTAGTATAATAGGTGTTCATAAAGTTGCTCCTGCTCATATTGATACAAATGCTTTTTGTAATTTAATTAGTTGGATGAAACAAAAACGTGTTGATGTGAAACATAGCGAAGAAGAATACATAGATGGAATTGCTAAAGATATTCTTGCTTTAGTTCTAAAGATTGTCATAAATAGTATTTATGGTAAACTTGGATTTGAAAAAGGAGATTTATATGACCGTCTTGCTGTTCTTAAAGTTACTGTTAATGGACAACTTATGCTTCTCATGTTATGCGAAGCTCTTGAACTAGATAATATTCATATTATTAGTGCTAATACTGATGGTATTATGGTAAAAGTTTATACTAGTCAAGAAGATAAATTTAAAGAAATTACTACTTGGTGGCAAAATATTACTGGAATGCAAGCAGATAGTGATGTTGTTCATAGTCTTATAGCTCGTGATGTTAATAATTATATTACTCAATTTAGGTCTAAAGGTAAACTTAAAATTGAATCTAAAGGTGCTCTTAATCCTATGATGTATTCTTTAGATTTAACTAAAGGTTATTCTATGCCTATTGTTGCTCAAGCTATTGAAAACTATTTTCTTAAGAATAAACCTGTGATGGATACTCTTCAAGAAGCTACTAATATTCTTGACTTTTGTCTTACTCAAAATGTAGGTAGACAATTTCATGTAGAAGAAACTAAGATTGAAAATGGGCAAGTTACTCATGTTGTTTGTCAAAGATATGTTAGATTTTATGTTTCTAATAGAGGTTATATTATTGAGAAAGTTCATAATGATAATGGTTCTCGTAGTAGAATGGCGGCTGGTTCTGTTGTAACGGTTATTAATAGTCTTGATGATAAAGATATTTCTCTTAGAGATATTAATTTTAAATTTTATTATCAAGAAGCTATGAAAGTTATTAATCCTATTAAACTTAAGATTTCTCCTAAAGGTAAAGGTAAAAGTAAAATTAAAAAATATAGTGGTATGTATAATCCTATTTTTAATGAAGATGATTTTGGATGAGAAATATAGTTGAAGAAACTTATGATAAACTAATTAACAAATGGGGTTCTAAAGAATATAAAGGTATTGGAACTATTAATTGTGTTCCACCTGTTGATTATTGTGAAATTATAAGTAGAATTATTAGTCTTATGAGAAATAAGAATGATAATATTAAAATACTTATTGTTACAGATAATTGGAAAAGAAGAACTGAAATTGTTGATAGTCTTAAAAATCATAATATAAATATAGATACTATTAATATTCTTACTCATACTTATGTTAATAGTAGATATAATTATAGTTATGATATTTCTATTGTTGTTGGAGTTAACGAATGGAATTTATCTTGTAATACAGTTTTTAATCATGCTAGATTTAAACTTATGATTCTAACTGAAAAAACTATTGATACTTCTATGTTAACTAAGATTTATAATAATATTCCACCTATTAATAATATTCTAAATTCTAGTGGTATGCGAGCCATACTCCCCGTAGAGGAACATAGAGAGCAAATTCTATTTGTTAATCAAGATGATATTGTTAATTATGATAAATATACTGAGTTTATTACTCAGACTATTCAAGTATTTGGTAATCTTGATAATATTAAATGTGCTCGAAATGGTACACAAGATGGACGTAGTGCTATGCAGTATATTACAGAAATAGCTGAATATAATGGATGGAGTGCTGATATGGATATGACTAATCCTTTTAGTAAACAAATTGATGAATGTTATAATCCTCTTGTTCTTGCTGAACGAGTTAAGACTTTTTATAATATTGTTCGTGAACGTATGCTTATATGTTCTGATAACGTTTGTAAGCTAGAAAGAATAGTTGAAATTATTAAAGATAATCCTGATAAACGATTTCTTATTATTAGCAAGAGAGGTGAATATGCTGCTACTGTAACTAAATATATTAATGATAAACTAGGTGAAATTTGTGGTGATTACCATGATAAGATTGAAGATAAAGTTCTAGTTGATGATAATGGTATTCCTGTTTTATATAAGACAGGAAGCAAGAAAGGACAGCCAAGAATCGTCAAATCTAAGGCTATTTCCACGCTGAATTTGAAGTCTTTTAATGATGGCTTATTAAGAGTATTATCCATAAAAAATAATTCAACTGACAGCCTAGAAACAAGCGTAGACGAATGGATTTTGACTTCATCTCTATGCGATACCATAGATGAACTTATTTATCGTTATAATAATGTTAATTGTAGTCAATCAAAACTTAAAGTACATAAACTTTATATAGCTGGTACTATCGAAGAAGCAAGTCTTAAAAAGGAAAAGTTATCAGCTAACCATGAAGTTATACAGAATGTTAATTCTGATATTAGTGCTCAAAATTTTGATGATATTATTTGCTAGTATAAATATAATAGTTACATTTGTTGTGTAATCAAATCGCTCTTTGATAGAATGGACGAAGATAAAGAAGTTAAAGTTAATGATACTACTGTTGCTGTTAGTAATAGTGGTATTGAAAAACAACATGGTGTTCAACATTCTGTTGCTCCATATCAGCTTAATTATATGAGTGAAGCTGAAATTGCAAGTCTTGAAGTATTTATCAAACGTGTTATGCGTAGTGATAAATGTGGTATTAAGTCTGTTGAAGATGGTCTTGCTATTGCAATGAGAGCTAAAGACCTTAGACTTCCATTTTCTACTTGCATTGAACATATTCATGTAGTTCAAGGTAAAACAGGTATTGATGTTCACATTATTAAGGCATTACTTGTCAAAGGCAGTGTGAGTTGGGAAAAAGTAGATAATTATCGCGCTCTGTACGAATATACAGATGGCTTTAATGCTTATGATGAAGATAAACTTCCATCTGACTGTATTAAGTGTCTTACTCCCAAAGAGGCACAAACTAAAAATGCAGAAGATAAAGACCATGAACATATATATGTTTATCCTGTTAAATACTATAAAGATTATAATGGTAATATATATAAAGAATATCAACTTAATGGTAAGTTTGAAATAGCTACTAATACTGCTGAAGCTAAACAAATTGCTTCTACTGGTAAAGTTCCTGTTTATAGAATACCTGCTGTTCCTATTGATTATATTACTAGTTATCGTTTTTATCGTAAAATTGGAGAACGTAATATGGTTGCTACTGGTGAGTTTACTTATAAAGATGCTATTGTTGCTGGATGTTTTGAAAAAGATACTTATAAGAAATATCCTAAAATAATGATAAGTCATAGAGCATTTGTTTATGGTGCTCGTGAAATTGCTAATGATTTAATTATGGGCTGTTTAAGCACAGAAGAATTAAAGACTATGCAAGGTATTGATTTAAGTAATGAAGATATTATTGATATTACTGAAATTCAATAACATAAACAAACTAGAGAAATTATTATTAAACAAAACAGTCGTATGACTGATATTATTCACTTTTAAATTACAAAAATTATGAAAGACTTTAAGAAAGGTTTGAGTTTTGGTATGGGTATTGTTAATGCTGGTCAAAGAGCAGTTAGTGAAGAACCTGAATTGGTAGTTGTTTCTACTCCCGGTAGTTTCCGTATGACTGCCCAAGTTTCTAAAGCTCTCGGCATTGCTCATGGTGAATATGTAATGTTCATTAATAACTGTGCAAACATTGATAATGCTATTATCAATAAAGTACCCGAAGTTGTTGCTTTCTGTGAAGAACAAGGTTTGGATATTGAATCTCCCGAAGCTGCTATGGCTGTTCATGCTGAATTTGATATTTGGGCTTTGGCTAAAGGTATTGCTGAATTAGACAAGAATGGTAATCCTTGTACTACTCGTGTTCGTATGACTAAGAATGATAAAGTTAAGTATGTTAATACTTACTTCCAAGAAACTCTTGAAGGTGCTTTATCTTCTTCTAATGAAGAACTTAAAGCTGCTCTTACACGTGAAGGTATTACAGAAGATGAACAAAAAGAACTTTTGATTAGTTGTATTCAAGGTGATGAAGTTGCTAAGATTAAAGGTTCTAAGTGTGCTAATACTGCTGCCTTGTCTGGTATTGGTGTAACTCTTAACTTTACTGATTCTAATGTTTGGAAACAGTTGAAAGCTGATATGACTGATGAAGAAGCTACTTCTAAGAATCGTGTTTATACAGTAGATATTGATAACTTGCAAGAAGCTGTTGTTAATAACGGTCATAAAGATATTGTTGTTAAGATTGCAATGCTTACCGAATATAAAGATGAAGAACCTATTCGTATCGGTAAGAAAGCTGAAAAAGAAGAAACTGCTGAATAATCAAATCTTCGTCCTAGAAATATAGTATCTTGAACATAGAGCTGCATTGTTAGTATTGCTAATAGTGCAGCTCTTATTTTATCTAATAATTCTTTTAATTACTTTAATTATGTCGACAGAAAAAGAAATTAAGAATGAAGCTACTGTTGTAGCAAGTGCTGAACAAACTGCTAATGCAGAAGTACAAACTCCTAAAAAACGTAGAGGTAGAGGTATTAATAACGATTTACGTGATGTAACTCGTAAAAAGTTTGATGAACGTACTGATTGCAACAAAGCTAATGGCTTGTTTATTGGTCATCTTGAAGATGTTAAAGTTGACTGGACTACATTGAAAGATGATGTTCAAGGTATGCCTTCATTTGCTGGTATGAGTATTCCTTATCTTACATTTACTTTTGCTAGTAATCATGAAAATATCAATGAACGTCGTTATGTAACTCAACGCCTTCTTCCTGCTGAAAGTAATGTTGAAACTATTCCCGGTGGTAAAGGTGCTTGGAAAGTTGATAACATTTTCCGTTTTATGAAACATATATATAATGTATTTGTTCTTAAAGGTCGTGATTTAACAGAAGAAGAAATTGATGCTCTTACTTTACCTTTTGAAGATTTTGATGAAAATATGCAGTATGTACCTGTTGAAGCTGAAGAAGTTATAGCTGGTTATAAGACTGTGTTTGAAAATTATGTTAAGCTACTTAATAATAATGGAAAACCTGTTTATAATGATGCTAAAGGTAAACCTATTACTATTTGGATGAAGCTTCTTCGTTTTGTTAAGAATGATGGTAAATGGCGTGCTGTTGTTGGAAGTAAATCTTCATTTGGTGATTTAGGATTTCCTACATTTATCAATGATGGAGTTATTGAACTTTATAAAGAACAATCAGCTCCTAGCCTTCATATTGACCCTTATAAAGAAAGTATTGTTTATCAAAAATCTGCCGAACAAGCTAAACAGCCGAATGTTGCTATGCCTGGTGTAGGTGTAATGCCTGGTGTTCAAACTGCTGCTCCTATGAATCCTGTTGGTGGATTTAATGGAGGTGGAGATTTTAGTCCATTTGGCGGTGGTAATGATGCTGCTGGTGCTTTTGTTAATCCAACAGAAGATTTACCATTTTAAAAAATTAAAGTTAGTTAAATAGTTGTATGTAAGAGGATTGGGTACTATTTTAGTGCCTAATCCTCTTTTTTTATATGTTCACGATAAAGGTCAAATTAGAAATATTATGAAAAGAAATATTAATAATACTATTTTAACTAAAGATTATATTTTCTCTAAAGTTAGTCAAGTAACTATTTTTAGTACCTATACTGGAATTAGTGTTGAAGATATACAACATTGTATAGATACAGGAGAATTTATATCTAGTCCTTTTCGTGAAGATACTCATCCTAGTTTTGGTTTTAGATACGATAATAGGAATAAACTTAAAGGAAGAGATTTTGCTGGATATTGGTGGGGAGATTGTATAGACGCTGCTGCAACTGTACTCTCTGAAATTGTTCATAAGCAAATTGATATTTCTATTAAAAGTCAATTTCTATTTGTTCTTAAACATATTGCTTATACTTTTAGAAATATTATTTATGGACAAGATAAAGATGAAAACAACGATTATAGTATTACTAGGGCTATTAGTAATGTACGTAATCATAAACCTATTATTGAACTTGTTACTCGTCCGTGGAATAATTTAGATGCTAAGTATTGGGGACAATTTGGTGTTAATCTTAATTTTCTTAATACTCATTTTGTTTATCCTGTTGACCAATTTTATATTAATCGTTCTACTAATCCTATTCCTAAATATTTTTACGATAAAGATAAAACAGATTTATGTTATGGTTACGTTCTTGGACAAGATAAAAGAGGAATAGTTAATGTTAAATTATATTTTCCTAATAGAAATAAGAAAACTGAAGTTAAGTTTATAACTAATAGTAATACTATTGAAGGAATTATTAATCTTGAATTAGATAATTATGACGTTATTATTATAACTAAATCTACTAAAGATAGATTAAGTCTTGAATGTTATCTAAAGAGTATTAATCATTCCATCCTCTACGGGGGGCCTACCCTTGAATCTAAGACTATTGGTGTTGTTAATATTCCACATGAAACTTATAAACTTCGTCAAATTGAATATGATTGGCTTCGTAGTAAACTTAATCGAAATGGTTTTCTTATTAGCCTTATGGATAATGATAGAACTGGTCTTATGGAAGCTGTGATTCTTAAGAATGATTATGATATTATACCTATTATTATTCCTAAAGAACTTGGCGTTAAAGATTTTGCAGAATTGAGAAGTAGTTATTCTACAAATGTTATTAATGAACTAACTCAACAAGTTGTTAAATATATAGAAGATAATTATGGAGAAGAAACTGAATTTACTTGGGATACGGAAGAAAGTAATACTTTGCCATACTAAAAGTTTAGCTGGTGTTACATATACTGTTATGCGTCCAATTACTGAAGAAGATGAACAAAATCTTGATAAATGGGAATGTATTAATGTAGATGGTAAACGTATTGATAAAAAAGATATTTATTGTTATGGAGAAATTAATCTATCTTCTAATGATGACGTTGAATATATCAAAAAGTTTAGCTTACTTGATACTGATAATGGTGGAACTATTCATAGTAATTTTAATTATCAAGAAGGTTATGCTATTATTGAAGGAATAGCTAAAACTTATCCTACATTTGATATTATTGAATGGTTTAAATATAATCATTGTCTTATAGGTAAACCAACTCGTATTATTATTTATAAATGTAAAAAAGAAAATCTATGATAATAAAAGGATATGAAGAAAAGCTAGATGATAGAGATATTAGATATATTAATTATGTTATTGATAAATCTACGATGGCTGATGCGATTGAATCTTATATTAAAGATTTAGATTGTACTACTATTTATCCTGATGGTTCTCGTCCTAGACAAACTATTAATTATGGTTATCGTATTACTCTTTCTAGTATTGAATATATTCTTGATAAAGCTTATCTTATTCTAGAACATCATCCAGAAAAAGCTCAAAGCTATATTGATTATCGTAATAGTATTATTAAAAGAATTATTGATATACATGAAAAAAATCTTGATTTCGAGAGAAGAAACCCAGTACGATATTATAGTAAAGAACCAAGGAAACGCGCTAGAAGTGCTAGCAGAGTTAATCAATCAAAAGATGTCTTTACAGGTCAACCCATTGATGTTAGCGCCGGTATTGCAAAGGCTATTAAGCCTAAAAAGGAAACGATTGCTCAGCGTAAAGCTAAACTTCTAGGTGGTAAAGCTGTTAGTTTTGCATTTAATGGTTTAAAAATAAGTGAACATAATGAATAAACTTTATCGTAGAAATAATAATGGTGCGCCTACTGTTTGGTGGGCTGAACTTGACAGTGGTACTAATAGTATCACTGTTTTTTATGGTCTTGTTCGAGGTAATATTCGTAAAGAAGTTTATACTGTTACTCAAAAAGATGGTCAAAAAGAACTTGAAAGTAGATATAATGATAAAATTAAACAAGGATATACTTATCTTAATGAACTTTGCGATATGCAGAGTTTACCCCCCGTGGAGGATGAAGATAATGATACTCTATTTAATTTTCTAAATACTTATCTACCTAAAGACCTTAGTAATGGAAACAGTAATCTTTTACTTCCAATGCTTGCTAAAACGTATAGTGGTAATGTTTGGAAAAAAGTCAGTTGTATGTATGGTCAGTATAAGATTAATGGTCTGCGTTGTATTGTTACTGCTTATACTCAAAATGATATGTTTAAACCTATTAGGCTTCGTTTCCAAAGTCGTGAAGGTCTTACTTGGCATACTCTTAGCTATCTTGAAGATTATTTGCTTGCTACTATTAATACAAATATTATTGACGATATGATTAATGGATTTGCAGCACTTGATGGTGAAGTTTATCTTCCGGGTTATACTGTTAATCAAATTAATCATTTTGTTAAAGATGCTAATTGTGTTGAAAATAAACTTCTTCAGTTTTGGTGTTATGATATTATGATGGAAGGTAATCAAACTCATAGAAATACATATCGTTATCATATTAAGCTGCCTACTTGCTTTAATAATATTAAAGAACATTATAATAATAAAGAACGATTGATTATTCTTCCTAGCGGATATATTACTAATGATAATGAAGCTATTGACGTTAGAAATCATTTTATTAATCTAGGATTTGAGGGTCTTATACTTCGTAATGGTGAAACTGATTATCAATATGGTAGACGTAGAGCTAATTATATGGAGAAGTTTAAAGATGCTGCTGAAGGAGATTTTATAATTCTTGATATTTATAAAGAAAAGAAACGTGATTTACCTATTCTTCTTTGTAAAAATGATATTAATAATGAAAAGTTTGAAACTCGTTTAAGCACTAGTCATATAGTTCAGCAAGAAGTTTTATTTGATTCTAAATCTTATATTGGCAAAACTGTTCATATAGAATATGGTGAACGAAGTGGTGTTAGTAGAGTTCCATTTCATATTAAAACTGTTGTTATAAATGGAGATACTAGATTATAATGTAATTAAGAATAATAGTTTTGGTAGAACTAAATCTTATTTTAGTTGTTATTATAAATCTATTATTCTATTTACTGATTATGATGCTAAAAGTTATAATTTTGCTGTTAGATATAATGATATAACTAAAAGTAATGAACTTTATGTGATTTTGTATAATGATAATAGAATTAATAATAGTGTTCCTATTATTCGAGATGCTAATACTGGATTTAAGTTATATATTCCTAATATAGTTATTAGACTTCTCGATACAAGATTGCGTAATGCTTTTGTTGTGTCTAAAGATGATTTTAATATTAATGTTAAGTTTGTAGAAGAACGTAATGATTTTTGTATTATTTATCATATAGATATTGAATAAGGTGAAGCCTAGTGCATAACGTGATGTGCTAGGCTTTTCTGTTTTACATGGGTGTAAAATTGTATATGACACGCTCGTAGACATGATTCTTTTTTCCTGTATTCAATTTTATATATCAGAATGATTAATCTATCACGATAAGATTTGCGTGTCATAATGAGCCTTAAAATGCGTAATTCTCACTATGATATTTAACATTAAATTCAGTATCATATTTACTAGTAAATTCCTATTATATTTTTATATTTGTCTTGATAAACAAAAACAAATTACTATGAGTATTAATAAAGTTTCTATTGTTGGTATTAAAGGATTTAAAGGAAGTGGTAAAGATACAGTTGCTTCTATGATTAGTTATATTCTTCATGATGGTATTATGAAAGCTAATTATGATACTTGGCTTCTTTATCATAAAAATGATTTTATCGAAAATGATGAAATAATTATTCATTTTGCTGATAAACTTAAAGATGATATATCTGAATTTTGTGGTATTGACCGTAAACTTCTAGATAGACAAGAAATTAAAGAAAATTATTATTATAATTTTAAGACTGGTATTGTTTCTACTAATATTAAAGAAGTTTTTTATGTTATTGATAATAGTAATGATACTATATTAAAATATGATGATTTAGCTGGATATCTTGTTTTATATAGTAATAATGTTAGTATTAAAATTAGAGTTCTTCTTCAATATTATGGTACTAATATTATTAGAAATCATTTTTGGAAAGAAGCTTTTATTCGTTATACTATGAATAAAGCATTTAATATAAAAAACAGTAAAGGACAATGTATTATAGCTGATGCTAGATTTGAAGATGAATGTATGGCTATTAAATATTATGGTGGAAAAATAATTAGAGTAGATAGAAGAGTTAATAATGATAATCATGAAAGTGAACAAATTAAAATTTCTCAAGATGATTATGTTATTGATAATACTGGTACTCTTGTTGGTCTTTTCTATAAAGTTCTTAAATTTGTAACTGATTATATGGTATGAAATTACATCCTATTTTTGGTATAAATGCTCTTGCTAGAGTTTGTATATGTTGTGGTAAAGTTATTGGTTATACTCCACTTGGAAATTCTGTTGAAGAAGATGCTAGTAAGAGTAAACAAATAGCTGAAGCTATTGTATGTAAAGAATGTATAGATAAACTTGATAGTGAAACTTGCTTTATAGCTTGTGACATGGATAAAGATAATTATATAACTGCTACTTATGATACTTTATGGATTAGAAATAAAGGTCTTAAAGAGTTTTTTAAAGAGCTTGATTCTATACAACCTATTAATATTATACCTAAAGAACATTTTTATAGTATATTTGGAAATGTAGTTAAAGATTTTTATAATAATCAAGAAGATGAAAATAATTGAACCTAAAGTTAAACTTTGGCAACAAGGAAATGATGCTAAAGCTCATGTTGCTAGATGTGCAAGAGTTTGTTATGGTAGAGAAACAGGTAATGATGAAGCTACTATTAAACGACTTATTAATGATGAACATTGGAGTATGTTTCGTCATGGAACTTATTATATAATAGCTAATGATAGTGATAAAACTTTAGAAACTATTGTTATTAATTATGCTAATACTATTGGTTTTAGTTATCATTATGAAAAACATGTTTATTATATAACTGTTAATGGTAATTGGGTTTTAGACCATAAAACACAATTTGGTTATCTATCTAAATATATTGTTCCTATTGAAGATTTTCGTAATACTGAAATAGGATTTCATATGATGAGATATACTTTTTGTGTTGATACACAAATTAGTACTTCTCGTGAATTAAACCGCGTTAGTCCTAATAGTATTGCTGAAAAATCAACTAGATATGTTTATGAAGATGGAAGTATTTGTAGACCTCATTGGATAAGCAAAGAAGAAGCTGAATTATTTAATAATGATAATAATATTATTTTAAATGAAGCTATAAATGCTGATTTAAATGAAGCTATAAATGTTTATCTTAATGGATGTAAAAGAGATTTTGAAGAATATAAAATTCTTGTAGATAAATATAAAATCCATCGTCAAGATGCTCGTGGTAAACTTCCTCTTGATACTGCTACTAGATGTATTTATACATATTCCGTAAGAGAATGGCGTCATATTATTGATTTACGTTATTATGGTACTACTGGTACTCCTCATCCTAATTGTATTATTATAGCTGGTATGATTAGAAATAATTTAATGGAACTTGGATATGACTTCAGAGATTGATAAACTTAAACATTTTCATGTTGAAGATTATAGTGGTATTTATTTTACTGATGAGTTAAATGCCGGTGAAGAATTTCTTTATACTACAATTGGAATTAAAGATGATAAAGAAGTAACATTTCTATGTAAATATGTTAAAAATAAACATATTGAGGCTTGTCCTAATTGTGTATTTAATAACTATTTTTGTCATGGTCTTTTATGTAATATTGTTGTTCTTAAAGTAATTAAAGATGAAGAACTTAGAAATAATAAATAAATTATTAACTATTTAAATATTAAAGTTATGGGAAGAAAATTTTATGGTTTTAATAACCGTTTTAGAACTACTAAAAATACAGAAGCTATTGTATTTGAAAATGGTGGATTTGTTGGTAATCTTGGTTTAAGTAAAAAACTATGGAAGAAATATACTGAAGCTATTTATAAATATAGAACTAATACTTATAAAATGACTGCTAGTGATTATACTCATTTATTTGGTTATTTAAATCCTTATTATCGTTCTGCTTATAATATACCTAAACGTAGAAAATAATGGCAAATATTTATAATATTACTGCTGAACTTGAGGATATATTTCTTGAGTTAGAAGAAAATGGAGGTGAATTAACTCCTGAACTTGAAGAACGCCTTGCTATTACACAAGATAATCTTAAATCTAAACTTGATGGTTATCGTAAAGCATATACTGTACTTAATCTTGAAGCTGAATCTTGTAAAAAAGAAGAGCAACGATTAGCTGTTCTTCGTAAAACTAAAGAAAACAATGCTGAAAGACTTAAAGGAGTTATGCTTGATGCTGTTATTGCTTATGGAGATTTAGGTAAGTCTGGTAATAAAGTTATTAATTTAGTTGATAGTAAACTCTATACTAAAAATAGTAAATGTGTTGAAATTGATGAAAATCTTAATCAGATATTTATTGATTTAGTTCTTGAACATTTACAATCTCTTTGGGATAATGATATGATTGATAGTAATTTCTCATTTAGTAGAGATGTTCTTCTTGAACAAATTAATGATAAATTTACTGAAAGATATCCTGAACAATCTGCTAGACTTAGAGAAGAAACTGGAGGTTATTTTACGCTTGATGATTTAGATTGTATTAAAGTTAAATTTGAAATTGAAAAACCTATTGGTGATTTAGCTAATAAAATTAATTTTGATTTACTTAATACTTTCTTTAATCATCAACATGAAATGACTAGAAGTAGCAGTGTTAATAAAACTACTATGAAGAATATTCTTAATGATGGTAGAGATATTAGTATAGCTAAACTTGTTGAAAATACTAGTCTTATTATTAAATAATTTGGTTATACTCCCCGTAGAGAACAGAATTAAGTTCATCCTCCACGGGGAGTCAACACTACTAATCTTGCTAATTATGGAACTAGAAGAAAAAGTAAAAGAATTAATAAAATGGTATATGGATACTTATGGTGTTAATAAAGACCAAGCTGTTAGAGATATTGAAAGTGTTATGTTACGTATAAGTCATAAATAATATGTATAAAGTAAAAGGTAAACCTTGGGCTTATTCTGGTGCTATTGATGTATCAGATTGTGCTACTGCTAAAGAAGTTATGCTTAAAGCTGGACTTAATTTTAATGTAGCTAAATGTGAACTAGTTGGTAAAATGCCTATTAAACTTACTGGAACTGATGAAGAACTTGACCGAATTATTAAAGAACAAAAAGAAGGCGCTCATGTTTTTGGTACTGACATTTATCGTAAGTGTGATAATGCCTTTGCTACCTATCGTACTGATTTCAATATTCCTTTAGGTGTAGTTAAAAGCAAATACACTATTGTACAAAACAATGATGCTTTTAATTTCTTTGATGGTGCTATTGGTAAAAATTCTGCTATTTGGCAAACTGCTGGATTTTGGGGAAATGGTGAGAGAATATTTGTAAGTGCTAAACTTCCTAATAATATTCTTGTTAAAGGTGACCCTGTTGAAAATTATCTAGTATTTACTAATACTCATGATGGTAGTGGTGGAGTTAAGATTTTATTTACTCCTATTAGAGTTATTTGTCAAAATACTCTTAATGCTGCTATTCGTACTAGTAGTAATTATGTTAGTTTTCGACATACAACTAGTGTTCATAATAAGATTTCTGTTGCACAAGAAATACTTGGAATTAGTAAAATTAAATCTGAAGAATTTGGTCAATATTGTAATTTACTTGCTAATATTAAAGTTACTGATGAAGATGTAATTCAATTTATTGGAGAAAATCTTCTTACTAGTGATGAAATTCAACGTCTAAAAGATACAGGACATACTATTAAAGATATTGCTTATCGTAGTGGTTTAGCTTTAACTGATAGTAAAATAAGTAGTAGAAAAATGAATGTTATTTCTGATACTTATAGTTATTATTTTGATGGTCCAGGTCAAAGAGATATTCTTGGTACAGCTTGGGGTGCAGTTAATGCTATTAGTGGATATTATTCTAATATAGATAATATTGAAGGTACTAAGCGATTTGATAGTATTTGTTATGGTGATAAATCAAGAAAAATAGAAAATGCTTTTGCACTTGCAGAAGCTCTTTAATTTAATAATTTAATTATATATGGAAGTAAAAGTATTTAAACTGAAAGAGATTAAACTTCTTAGTGGGGATGCTTTAAATGTAAAGCAATGTTGTATGGTTCAACCCATTCTACCTACTTATGGTAAAGAAGGTGATGCTTGTATGGATATTTATCCTATTTGCTATGAATATGATGTAGATAAAGATAGATTTATTTATCATACAGGTTTAGCATTTAATATTGGAAATGATGCTAATGGTGAACCTAATGAAATGTCTTTACGTCCTAGAAGTAACCTTACTAAATCTGATTTTTATATGCCTAATGCTCCTGGTACTCTTGATTGGGGTTATCGTGGAGAACTTCTTATTATTTTTAAGAATCGTACTTCTAGAGATTTAGTTCATGCTGTATCTACTCTTGCTGAAATAGTTGATAAGTTGAGAGGACATATGCATTTACCTGATAGTATGGTTGGTAATGCTAGACTTAAACTTAATAATGTTAGAACTACAATGACTAACATACTTGCTAAAGTTTCTACTCCACCATATAATTGTGATGGTAAAGATAGATGTTGTCAATTAATTATTAATAGTGCTGAAAGAATTAGTTGGAAAGAAGTTGAATCTATTGAAGAATTAGGAGAAAGTGAACGTGGAAACAAAGGATTTGGAGAAGGAACCGGTGGAGGAGCTAAAGCTTAAAGTTGGTGCTCGTTATATT
>OGNI01000061.1_pt1 | contig 76345 bp, 79 predicted proteins | sample 1573421 | NCBI WGS metagenome assembly OGNI01 (sample SAMEA2581928, study PRJEB24529) | metagenome | biome: Human gut stool | place: China | collected 2011
GTCCAGCGAACAGAAACATAATATTTCGTTTATACCGTTTTTCTTTTTCATTAACTTATAAAATTCTGACTTGTGGGAGGACGCTTATATCTGCCCTTCACAACCTATAAAAGCACCACGGAATCTGCAACACTACGCCAATCAAACTCCGGTTATGCTTCCAGTTTCAAAATATAAATGCAGTTCGGTTTGTCAACCTTGATCGGTTTTCCTTCCCAGATAGAGTATTTCTTCTCGTAGTCCACTGCATAAAATGCAATATCATTGGATGCATTATTCAGAGTCAGATAATGTTTTTCATCCGGGAAGATTGCAAGCATCTTAGGGAAATCGCTGCAGACTCTTGTCTGGAATGTGACGGTAAGAGTTCCCTCTTTTTGGTCGATCGCATAGCAGATAACAGAGTTTACACCGGAATTACTTACATATAAATACTTTCCACTCTTGGAAACTTCCATACCGGATGCTGCGCAGACATCGTCATCTTTTGGTCCCATTGTAGTAATTGTCTGGATTTTTTCAAATACAGGCATATCATCTACGACCTTATAACTGTACACTTCTACCTGATTCAGCAATTCATACAGAATATATGCAAATCTGCCGTCTCTGGAGAAACGGATCATACGAGGAGCTGACTCCAGTGGTCCACGGATAATATCGACCAGCTCTAATTTTCCGTTTTCATAATCGACACGGTAAATTTTAACCTGATCCAGGCCATTATCAACTGCACAGAGGAACTTCTGATCCGGAGTCAATTTTACGCAGTCTACATGTGGTATAAAATTACGCTGTGCAATACTTCTTCCCATTCCTTTGTGGAAAATACCATCTGCGATATCACCAATACTTCCATCTTCATTCAGACGCATCATGGTAACACGTCCATCATGGTGTCCGCCTACAAAAAGATAACGGTTCTCATCATCCACTTCGACATAACAGCCTCTCATACCACCAATCCACTGTTCGTTGATTGGTTCAAGATCTCCGTCTTTTAAAACTTTGAAAGCTTCCACACCTTCATCTGCAATAGAATAAAGGAATTTTCTGTTCCTGGATACAACAAGATCAGACGGATTATTAATTGGAACAACTTTGCGTTCCGTCATATAACCTTTCGTTACATCAACATCATAAATATGAATTCCTACACTGTTCTCATGGGTATAGGTGCCCACATATGCAACATATTTTTCCTGTGCCATACTCGTAACCATTCCTTTCCAGTCCGTTTATTGTGATTCAGCTCCATGTAAACTGCTGAACTGTCACTCCTGCCTACTCTTTTCTGCGTAAAACATCATACATTTCCAATGGATGTCCCAGATCGATATATAATACCTGTTTTGGATGCGGCGCAGATTCCATATCATTGCCCTCTTCATCCACAATGCGTTTTACCGTAACTTCAATATTCTCTCCATCCGGCTTCATCACTTCTATCTGCTCACCAACGGAAAACTTATTACGCTGTTCAATACGATATAGCCCTTCTTCATTTGTTCCGCCCACGATACCAAGGTATGTGTATTCTTTCAAATAAGTATTGTTATCGTAAATCTGCGCTTCATCCGATGGCTTTCCGTAAAAGAAACCAGTGGTAAACTGACGATAAGTGCAGTTTGAGATCTGATCTAAATACCATGGCATATTTTGCTGATAAAGCTCCGGTGATTTCTTATAATCATCAATTGCCTTACGATATGTTCTTGCCACAGTCGCAACATAGAGTGCTGTCTTCATTCTACCCTCTATTTTAAAACTGTCAATACCTGCATCAAAAAGATCTGGAATATGTTCGATCATGCAGAGATCTTTTGAGTTAAAAATATAAGTTCCACGCTCATTTTCATATACCGGCATATATTCATTTGGTCTGGTCTCTTCCACGATGGAATACTTCCATCTGCACGGATGTGTACATGCTCCCTGATTTGCATCTCTCCCGGTAAAATAATTGGAAAGCAGGCAGCGTCCGGAATAGGAAATACACATTGCGCCATGGATAAATGTCTCGATCTCAAGATCATCCGGGATATGTTCCCGGATCTCTTTGATCTCTGCGATCGATAACTCTCTTGCAGAGACGACACGCTTTGCCCCAAGTCCATACCAGAACAGATAAGTCGCATAGTTTGTGTTATTCGCCTGTGTGCTGACATGGCGCTCGATCTCAGGGCAGACCTCTTTTGCAATCTGAAATACACCCGGATCCGCAATGATCAGTGCATCCGGCTTTATTTCTTTTAACTCTTTGAAATATTCCCGCACACCTTCAAGATCATCGTTATGTGCCAGAATATTTGCTGTGACATAAACTTTCACATCATGCGCATGTGCAAATTCAATTCCCTCTTTCATTTCTTCCATGGAAAAATTTTTTGCTTTCGCACGCAGTCCAAATGCCTCGCCACCAATATATACTGCATCTGCGCCGTAAATAACAGCTGTTTTTAATACTTCAAGGCTGCTTGCCGGTATTAAAAGTTCCGGTCTTCTCATTCCTTTTGTATCCTTCCTTTCCTATTTCTTCACACTCACGGTAATTCCATCTCCGATCGGTAACACCGAAGTCACCAACTCGTCGGAATGTGTCAGTTCGTACAGATATTCCCTCATTCTCTTATAAATCGTACGGTTTCTTCTCGTCACAATAAAATGGGATTCGATAATATCTCCGTCCTGCAAAACATTGTCTGATACCAGAATCCCTTCCGGTTTTAACAATCTTAAGATTTCCGGCATAAAATGGATATACTGCCCTTTTGCGGCATCCATAAAAATAAAATCAAACGGTTCCCGCAATTCTTTTAAGATATCTGCTGCATCCCCCTCTAAGAGGGTGATCTGTTTTTCTTTTCCTGCCCGCACAAAATTTTGTTTTGCAATGGGAATTCTTTTTTCATAATTCTCAATTGTGGTGATTTCACATGGGATTGGATTGTATTCAGCCATTAAAATTGCTGAAAATCCAACTGCTGTTCCAACTTCAAGGATTCTTGCGGGTCTTTTTATCGATAAGATCAGTTTCAGAAAACTCTGCATTTCCTTGCGCACGATCGGCACATAGGTTTCTAATGCCTCGCGTTCTATCTCATCTAAAATCTCTGTATTCCCGGTATCCAGGGAATTGATATATGTTACCAGTCTCTCGTCAACGATCACTTCTATTCCTCTCCTGTGACTGTATCTGCATCTGTCTGTGTATCGGTTGTCTCTTCAGTTGTCTCTTCGGTAGTGCCTGTGACCGTCTCCGTGTCATCTGTAGAACTCTGCTCCGGTTCTGCTGCCATAAGCACCATCATGTCTCTCGCTGTCATGGACGTATTCAATGTATAGACGCCGGAATGAAGCCTGCCGGAGTAGGCAGACACTTTTAACTGTACAAAAAAGAGCTTTGCATTCTCCACAAGACCTTTTTCTTTCAGTTCCTTTGCGATGTCCATGTCTGACATGTCGTCTGAGATCTGGACGATAACATCCCTGCCCGGCTCTGCATCGACAGGTGCCTCTGTAAATACACGATAGCCAAAATCATAGCAATATGTTCCAATTTTCACAAATCCGATCAATACCAGCAAAATGACAAGTATTGAAAAACTAATGCTGACAAAACGAAAAACTACTTTGTTCAAATTCATCTCTTCCCTCATGATTCCTCAAAGCCAACTTCAAATTCCAGTCCCTCGATCAAAGTCCAGTTGATCTGCTGCACAATTTTGCAGAGTGCATTTTCTGCTGCAAGATACTCTGACGCCATAGGATTCTTCCGAAACTCCCGGTACTCATTCTCCATGCGGTCTGTCTCTTCATACAGATCCACAGTTCCCTGACTGTTCTGCAGCAGATAATTTTTCTTACGAAATTCTGTGATCTGGCTTTCCAGTTTTGGAAAGCCATGTACCTTTTCCTTAATTGCCTGATATCGGATGAATTCCTCACTGTTTCTGATTGCAGTCATTAATCCATCCATAGCATCTTCTATCTGACTCATATCTGCTCCCAAGCTGCTTTTTTCAAGTGCTTTATACTTCCATAATAATTGGCATGATCATCGGACGTCTCTTTGTCTCTTTCCATACAAAATCACTGAGAGAATCTTTGATCTCTGTCTTGATCTTGCCCCAGTCTGTGATGCCTTTATCCATGCAGTACTGCATTCTCTCATCCAGTACCTGCTTTGCTTCCTCCATGAGTGTCTCTGCACCGCGGACATAAACAAATCCACGGGATACGATATCAGGTCCTGCAAGCACCTGTCCGGAGCCGCCTTCCAATGTCAATACAACAATGATAATACCATCTTCTGCAAGATGCTGTCTGTCTCTCAATACGATATTGCCGACATCTCCGACGCCAAGTCCGTCTACCATGATCGCTCCGGTATGGACTTTTCCGGTCACTGCCGCGCTCTCCTCGTCGAGTTCTAATACGTCGCCGGAAGATAAGATAAAGATATTGTCCTTGTCAATTCCAAGTTCCTCTGCCACTCTCGCCTGTGCGATCAGATGACGGTATTCTCCATGCACCGGAATCGCATATTTCGGTCTCACCAGAGAGTAGATCAACTTAATCTCCTCCTGACACGCATGACCGGATACATGTACATCCTGGAAAATAACCTTTGCACCTTTCATGGACAGTTCATTGATAATATTGGAAACTGCCTTCTCATTTCCAGGGATTGGGTTGGAACTTAACACGATCGTATCGTTTGGCTTGATCGTCACTTTGCGGTGAATGCCGGATGCCATTCTCGACAGTGCCGCCATGGACTCTCCCTGACTTCCGGTTGTAATAATGACAGTCTGTTCATCCGGATAATTTTTTAACTGTTCAATATCGATCAGTGTGTTATCCGGGATATTAATATATCCAAGTTCGCTTGCAGTGCCGATAATATTTACCATACTACGGCCTTCCACGATCACTTTTCTTCCATTCTTATACGCTGCATTGATGATCTGCTGTACACGGTCTACATTCGATGCAAAAGTTGCAATAATGATCCTTGAATTCTTATTATCATCAAAAATGGCATCGATCGTTCTGCCAACAGTCTTCTCTGACATGGTAAATCCCGGTCTCTCTGCATTTGTACTGTCGCACATTAATGCAAGAACTCCTTTTTTACCGATCTCACCAAATCTCTGAAGATCGATCGCATCTCCAAATACCGGTGTGTAATCTACTTTAAAGTCTCCGGTATGCACAACAATTCCTGCCGGTGAATAAATAGCAAGTGCTGCAGCATCCTGAATACTGTGGTTTGTCTTGATAAATTCCACACGGAAACATCCAAGGTTGATATGCTGTCCGTATTTTACAACTTTACGTTTTACTTTTGTGAGCATATTGTGCTCTTTTAATTTGTGTTCGATAATACCATTGGTAAGTTTTGTTGCATAAATCGGTGCATTTACCTCTTTTAATACATAAGGGATCGCACCGATATGATCCTCATGACCATGTGTGATAAAAAATCCCTTTACTTTATCAATGTTGTCTTTCAAATAGGTAATATCCGGGATCACAAGATCGATTCCATACATGTCGTCTTCCGGGAATGACAATCCGCAATCCACAACAATGATACTGTCCTCATACTCAAAAGCTGTAATATTCATTCCGATCTGCTCTAATCCGCCAAGTGGAATGATCTTAAGTTTTGAGGAATGTTCATTCTGTTTCAAGTCTTTTCCTCCATCTTTATTTTTTCCGCTCTTTTTCACTTTTACAGTCTCTGCAGACGCACTTTTTGTTTTCTTCTCTGCTCTGGCTTTCTTTTCAGCCTTTCCGCCTTTTTCTTCTTTCCCTGCTGCCTCGTCTGTTTTCTTCTTTCTGGCTGTTGTATTCTTTCGTGCCGGTCTGCGTGCAGGTTTCTTCTCTGCCGCAGCATTTTCCATTGTCTCTGTGATCTCTTTACGATTCTCTTCCGCAGTAAGATTTTCTGTTTTATTTTCCTGTTTCTTCAAAATTCCAATTCCATTTCTTAATTTACTAATATTCAATATCTGCATCGTCAATTAATTCCGCAAACACTTTACCAAGAGCTGCAAGTTCGTTGTCATCTTCCACCATCTCGTAGACAACATCATCATTTTCATCTGCAATCTCTTTTAAAATATATGCTTCACTGTCTCCATCCTCTTCTTCTGTTACAAAAAGAAATTTTTTTCCATTGATCTGTGTCTCTTCCAACACATAAAATTCAATTTTCTCTTTTGTGTCCGGATCTGTAAAAATAACTTTTTCCATCTTTCTTCCTTTCTTATATTTTTCTGGTCTGCTGTCGTCATTTGGATTACTTTCTATGGACCTTATTTTTCTTCCGGATGCATTGCAAGATAATCAAGATACCCCTGCAGGATAAAAACAGCCGCAATCTCGTCCACAAACTTTTTGCGGTCTTCCCTGCGGATTCCTGATTCCATCATATGCTTATCTGCTGATACGGTCGTCAGCCTCTCATCCCACAGAATCACATTAAGTCCGGTACGACGCTCCAGTATTTCTTTGAATTCTTTTGTTTTTTCGCAGCGCTCACCCTCTGTATTATTCATGTTCTTAGGATAACCCAAAACGATGCGCTCTACGTTATATTCTTTGATAATTTCCTCAATTCTTGCCAGAGACTGGCGCAGTTTATTAGGGGACTGTCTTCTGACGATCTCCAGTCCCTGCGCAGTAAATAAAAGCTCATCGCTGACTGCCACACCGACAGTCTTTGAGCCGTAGTCTAAACCTAATATTCTCATTCAAAATCTCCATGCCTCTGCCCTTCACCCGGACAGGCTTTTCCTGTAAGGCATATATTAATCTGTACTTATCCGGTTCTTCTTAAGTACCTTAATTCCAATGATTATTCTTAATATATGCTTTCAATACTTCTTCTACTAATTCGTCACGCTCTACTTTCATGATCAGACTTCTTGCATTATTATGACTGGTGATATAAGTAGGATCACCTGACATAATATATCCAACAATCTGATTCAGTGGATTGTATCCCTTCTCGCTCAGTGCACGATACACAATTGCAAGTACATCCTTTACCTGCAGTTCCGGCTCCTTCTCCACTCTGAAATATTGCGTATTATTGATGTTCTGCATATTTGTCACGCCCTTATACTCTTCTTTACTCTATGGTAAGAAAGTAATCCGTAATTATTCAGTACCTTCATAATTACAGTAATCCTCTAGCTTATTCTAATATAGTTTGTCCTAAAATTCAACCATAAGATAGATATCATCTGTCAATCTGCCCCGGATCGTTCCTTTCACAAACTGATTCGAAAGGTCAGCTGCCGACTTCACAGCGATCTTTACATACTCTTTTGTGTATCCGGTAAAATATGTTTCACCTTCAAATTCATAAGCCTCTTCCATCAGAGCTGTCACCTGTTTTCCGACATAGTATTCCCGGAATTCTTCAGACATTTTCTTCTCTAACGCCAGAAGGATATTGCTCCGCTCTTTTTTCACCGGTTCCGGAATCTGATGTTCCATCACAGCTGCCTTTGTTCCTTCTCTCTTAGAATACTGGAAGATATGCATTTCATAAAAATGGATACGTTTTAAATATTCTTTTGTAACCGCAAATTCTTCCTCTGTCTCTCCCGGAAAACCTACGATCACATCTGTCGTGATGGCAGGATGGTCAAAATATTTTCTCAGGATCTGACATCCCTCTTCATATTCCCTTGTATCATATCTGCGGTTCATGCGCCGCAGTGTGGCATCGCATCCGCTCTGTAAGGAAAGATGGAAATGCGGACAGATCTTTGGCAGTCCTGCAAGTGCCGCCGCAAATCCATCCGTCACAATTCTCGGTTCTAAGCTTCCAAGCCTTATCCGCTCAATCCCATCGACATTATGCACTTCCCGGATCAGATGAAGCAGATTGTCACCGGTATCCACACCGTAGGAACTCAAGTGGATCCCCGTGAGGACGATCTCCCTGAATCCATGTTCCGCAAGGCGTTTCACTTCCCGGATCACATCTTCAGAATTTCTGCTCCGCACTCTTCCTCTTGCAAAAGGAATGATACAGTAGCTGCAGAACTGGTTGCATCCGTCCTGCACCTTGATAAAAGCTCTGGTGTGCTCTGCGGTGCGCTCTAAGAACATTTCCTCATATTCCTGCTTCTCATGATTGATATCGATCACATTCCCACACTTTCCGTGGTCATTTTCATATGCTTCGAGCATGGCAAGCAATTCATGTTTTTTGTTATTTCCGATCACGATATCCACCGTATCATCAAGCAGTGCCTCTGCCTCTTTTGTCTGCACATAACATCCGGCGCCTACAACGATTGCATCCGGGTTCATCTTTTTCGCCTTATGCAGCATCTGTCTTGACTTGCGGTCTGCCATATTGGTAACGGAACAGGTATTGACCACATAGACATCCGCATATTCTGTGAATGGGACAATCTCATAACCTGCATTTTCTAATATCTGCTGCATTGCCTCTGTTTCATATGCATTTACCTTGCATCCTAAATTGTGCAGTGCGGCTTTCTTATTTATTTTCATTCGATACTCCTATTTTGTGTTGACTTTTCCATAAAAAACCATTACTATAAAGTTAACTTTGATAGTTAATTAAGGAGGTTTTTTATCATGAAAACAGTACAGATTTCTTTAAACTCCATTGACAAAGTAAAATCTTTTGTTAATGCAATCACCCAGTTCGAATTTGATTTCGATTTAATCTCCGGAAGATATGTGATCGATGCAAAATCCATTATGGGTATTTTCAGTTTAGATTTATCCAAACCAATTGATTTAGCAATTCATGCTGAAAGCAATATGGATGAAATCATGGAAGTATTAAAACCATATTTAGTTTAATCATTTCCGAAGATTTGAGCCACAGAAGATACGTTCTGTGGCTTTTTCTTTTTGCAGCAGACAGTTCCTTTTTCCGATACTGCCTGCTTTTTTGTTTTATCCCTCAATGTGGATCACTTCTACCGTATCAATGGCTTCCTGCATTAATGCATCAATCTTTTCGCTTAATTTTCTCTCATCATTATGGATCACATTTAAGTTCGGTTTTGTCACCGGATGTTTTGCCACAAAAATGGTACAGCAGTCTTCGTATGGAAGAATGGATGTCTCATATGCATCGATTTTTTCAGAGATCGTGACGATCTCCTGCTTGTCAAATCCAATGAGCGGACGATAGACCGGCATCGTACATACCTCATTCGTTGCTGCAAGGGACTGCATCGTCTGGCTTGCCACCTGTCCGATACTCTCTCCGGTGATAAGACCGAGACATTTATTCTCTTTTGCAAAATGCTCTGCAAGTTTCATCATGTAACGGCGCATGATGATCGTCAATTCCTCATGCGGACACTGCTCGTAGATATAAAGCTGGATATCCGTAAAGTTCACAACGTGCAGATTGATTGGTCCTGAATATTTTGCAACAATTTTTGCAAGGTCAACGACTTTTTGTTTTGCACGCTCTGAAGTATATGGCGGCGCATGGAAATAAGTAGCATCGATCGTAACACCGCGTTTTGCGATCATATATCCAGCCACCGGACTGTCGATCCCGCCGGATAAAAGCAGCATTGCTTTGCCGTTCGTTCCGACCGGCATTCCACCCGGTCCCGGAATAATCGTTGAGTATACGTTAATTTTTGCACGGATCTCAATATTAAATACCACCTGTGGATGATGCACATCTACTTTTGTCTCCGGGTAAGCATCTAAAATCTTCTCGCCCATGGCTGCATTGATCTCCATGGACTCCATCGGATAATTCTTTCTCGCGCGGCGGGCATTTACTTTAAATGTAAAATGTTTGTCCGGGTACACCTTATCAATGTATGCAATGACTTCCTCTGCAAGTTTGTCAAATCCTTCGTCTTCCAACAATACAACCGGGCAGATCCCGACGATACCAAACACACATTTTAATGCTTCCACAACCTCATCATAATCATAGTCGCTCAACGTGTCGACGTAGATTCTTCCCTGCTCTTTTCGAACAAGAAATTCTCCGTCTGCCTTTTTCAATGCATGGTTGATCTGGCTTACCAATGCATCTTCAAATAAATATCTGTTTTTTCCTTTGATCGCGATCTCCGCATATTTGATCAAAAATGATTTATACATATTTTCTCCTTTTTCATGTCTTTTGTTACTTTTCCACAATTCATTTTACACTTTCATGAGTTTCGCAATTGCCGGACTACTTTCTCGTATAACGGCGGAGCTTTGGCACAACCTCGTTCATGACTTCCAAGGCATAATCGATCTCTTCCTCTGTGGTATGCACAGAAAAGCTGAACCGGATCGTTGAATCCAGCAGACTGCCCTTAAGTCCGATGTTTGTCAATGTATGGCTCACGGATGGTTTGTTCGAGGAACATGCGCTTCCCGCTGACACATAAATCTTTCTGTCCTCTAATGTGTGGAGCATAACCTCACTGCGCACGCCGTCAATACTCACACTGACGATCTGTGGTGCGGAATCACGTCCTGTCTTTCCGTTGACAGACACACCTTCTATTTTTAAAACGCCTTCCACAAAACGCTGTTTGATCTGATAAAGGTGGTCAATTTTTTCCTCAAAGTTTTCATAAATCTCTTCGGCAGCCTCACCTAACGCAGCAACACCCGGTACGTTCTCGGTTCCGGAGCGCATGCCCTTCTGCTGCCCGCCACCGTAAATCAGCGGTTTTACCTTCGTCTTATCTTTGATGAACAGAAATCCTGTTCCTTTCGGCGCATGGATTTTATGTCCGCTGACAGAAAGCATATCAATCCCCAGTTTTTTCGGAAAAATACGGTACTTTCCATATGCCTGGATCGCATCCACATGTACCAATGTATTCGGATTTTTTTCTTTGATCACCTTGATTGCTTCTTCGATTGGTTCCACTGCTCCGATCTCATTGTTGACCATCATCATAGAGACAAGGATCGTGTCCTCACATACCGCCTCCCGCAGTTCGTCGAGTGAAATGATACCATCTGCATCCACTTTCAGATATGTCACTCGAAAGCCAAGTTCCTCTAAATATCCTGTAACTGCTGAAACAGACGCATGCTCTATTGATGTCGTGATAATATGATTTCCGGCTCTTTTATTTGCCAGTGCTGCTCCGATCAGTGCAGTATTGTTTGATTCCGTTCCTCCGGATGTGAAAAGGATTTCTTTCTCATCCACCTTTAACGTCTTTGCGATCTTTTTCTTAGCCTCTTTGATATAGTTCTCTGCTTCCACACCTTTCATATGAAGTGAGGATGGATTTCCGTAATCTTCCATCAGAACTTTTACCATCAAATCTTTTGCACGTTCACTGCAACGGGTCGTTGCAGAATTATCCAAATAAACTTCTGTCAAATTTGTTTCCATAATTATCCTTCTTTATCTATGCAGCATCACTCTTCTACTCATCCCTGCCATCGGTCTGACTCTCTAACTGATATCCCAAAATCGCAAGGGCTGCGATTCCTGCCGTCTCTGTTCTAAGGATCCGTCTGCCAAGTGAGATCAGCTGCATTTCATCTCTGACCATTTCAATCTCTTCCGGCGCAAATCCGCCCTCCGGTCCGATAAACACTGCGATACTTTCGCCTTTTTTTATCTGTTCCATTGCAGCCTTCGTCCCTGCCATTCCATGCTCGTTTTCATAGGGAACCAGTTTCACATCCAGTTTCTTGGCATATGCCACAGCTTCTTTGTACGACATCGGCATCTTCACTTCCGGGATCAGACTTCTCTTTGACTGTTTTGCTGCGCTCTCTGCGATCGCCTGCCAGCGCGTCACCTTTGATTTTGCCTTTTTGTCATCTAACTTTACCACACAGTTTTTCATGGCAACCGGTATGACCTCATAAACGCCAAGTTCCACAGTTTTCTGAATGATCCATTCCATCTTGTCATTCTTCGGAAGCCCCTGAAACAGATAAATCCTGCATGGCAGTTCTGTACTTTCCGCCTCTTTTTCCAGAATATCCGCACGAACAAAGCTTTCTGTGATATCAGATATACTACAAAAATAGTTTTGTCCGTTTCTGGTGCACACGCGGATTTTCTCTCCCGGTTTCATCCGCAGCACATTTTTAATATGGTTGACATCGCTGCCTTCAATTGTCACAAAATCTTCTGCTGCATTTTCATCTTCTATAAAAAACTGATACATGTCTTTTCCTAATTCTTTCTTGCTGTAATGTTCACCCATTCGCCCTGATGATTGATCTCTACAACTTCCAGACCGGCTTTCTCAATTGCCTCTTTCACATCATTCTCTTTGAAATCGATGATTCCTGATGTGATAAAATATCCACCTTTTTTTAAACGCGCCGGGATCACCGGTGCCATTGGAATGATCACGTCTGCCAGGATGTTGGCAACAACGATATCAAATTCTTCCGTTCCGGCTTTTTCCTGAAGTTCTGTATCATCGATCAGATTTCCAACATAAAATGTTCCCAGTTTCTGATCGAGATGATTTACTTCCATATTGTCGTGTGTGGAAGTCATGCAGTCCGGGTCAAGGTCTGTTCCGACTACCTCTGATGCCCCTAATTTCAGTGCCACGATCGATAAAATACCGCTTCCGCAGCCAACATCAAGAACCTTTGGTGTCTTTACCTGCGGCGTATATGTTTCATTTCCACGAATATATTTCAGCAACTGCCGGATGCAGAGCTGTGTCGTCTCATGCTTGCCTGTTCCAAAAGAGACACCCGGATCGATCTCAATCAAAAACTTGTCCCTGTCTTCTTCCTTCAGTTCTTCCCATGTTGGTTTGATCAGGATATCGTCAATATAGAAAGAGCTGAAAAACTTCTTCCAGTTGTTGATCCAGTCAAGATCCTCTGTCTGGTCGGATGTGATCTTTCCGGTTCCCATATCTACCACATTCCGCATCTCCTCGATGGTTGTCTTTACCTGTTTTAACAGTTCAGTGTCATCCTGTCCGTTGTCTTCCAGATAAAAACTGACATAGCTGATCCCCTCATCCGGTGGAAGTTCCGGCAGAAAATCAATGAACATCTCTGCCTGATCTTCTTTTGTCAGCGGCACATTATCCTCGATCTGCACACCTTCGATACCAAGATCCATAAGTGCAGAGCTCAAGTAATCTTCTGCCGCAGTCGTTGTCTCAATGGTATATTTATTCCATTTCATATTTTATATATGCTCCTTTTTGCGTATTTTCCGTTCAGATCATAAAAAACCATTAGATATACTACCACAAAGCCATTCAGGTTGCAAACAATTCCTTTTACTGCTGTTCTTTTGCAAGCTTGTCCAAAACTTCATATAAGATCTGCGCATCGATCGGTTTTGCAATATGTCCGTTCATTCCCGCATTTAACGCTGCACTGACATCCTCCTCAAAAGAATTTGCAGTCATGGCATAAATTGCAATCGTTCCGGCATCCTCTCTCTCTGACTTCCGGATTGTGCGTGCCGCTTCATAACCATTCATCACCGGCATGTGAATATCCATAAGAATTGCCATGTAAGTACCTGGCTTTGCCTTCTCAAACAACTCGACGGCTTCCTTGCCGTTATGTGCACAATCCACATCCATATGTACCATTGCAAGCAGTTCTGTTGCCACCTCTTCATTAAATGCGGTGTCTTCCGCAAGCAATACTTTTTTCCCGGTAAAATCATATACCGCCTGTTCTTCCTGTACCACGGACAAATCGTTTTCCACCGGCTGCTCCGTTATTTCCGGTTCTGCAGCCTGTTCAAATTCAAATGGAATAGACACAACAAATGTCGTTCCCTCTCCTTTTTTCGATTTCACGGAAATGGAGCCTGACATCAGTTCCACGAAATTTTTTGCAATGGACAGCCCCAGTCCGCTTCCTCCGTGTTTCTGCGCAGTTGTCGCACTCTCCTGCTCGAATGGCTGGAACAGCCGCGTCTGCATCTCCTCCGACATGCCCTCCCCGGTATCTTCCACAAGGAAATTAAAGTATGCTTTCTCCTCCTTCACATAGAGTTCTTTCACTTTGATCGTGATTTTCCCACCGGACGGCGTGAATTTGTAAGCATTGGAAACCAGGTTCAGCAAAATCTGGTTCACACGAAGTCCATCCCCGATCAGATGTGTATGCGTCACCTCTTCGTCCTGTACCTCAAACGCTATCCCTTTCTGCCTGCACTGCGGTTCATAAATCGTGCAGACGGACATTAAGATCTCATGAAGATCAAACGGTTCCTTTGCAATTTTCATCTTCTTATTCTCGATAGACGACATATCTAAAATATCATTGATAATATTTAACAGCACCTTGGACGACACATCAATTTTATCGAGATAGTCCTCTATCTTCTTCGGATCTTCCTCATAGTGCTTTGCGATCTCCGTCAGTCCTACGATTGCATTCATCGGTGTCCGTATCTCGTGGCTCATCCTTGCAAGGAAATCACTCTTTGCCTGATTTGCCCGGTTTGCCTGATCGACTGCTTCTAAAAGCTGTTCATTCTTCTCCGCAATCTTTAAATAGCTTTTTCGTCTCGCCTCCTGCCAGAAAATCATAAACAGAATACTCGCCACCAGCAAAATAAAGATGACAATAAGCGGATAGCGGAACTTATACAGCACATCTGTCCAGGTAAGCTGATACCCATTCTCCACTGTATGGCTGATCGTGATCTGGGATACTTCCTGAGAGGGAATCTGCGTAATGCATTTATTGATAATGCTCATCAGGATTTTATTTTCATCACTGTTTTTTCCAACAATCCCCATCGGTTCTTCCTTAGACAGGTTAGGCAGTACCGTCAATCCCTCATACCGCGGTTTCTGCAGCAGCGGTGTCACCACGTTGACATTCTGTGCCATAAAGTCGCACTCTCCGCTGTTCAGAAGTTCCATACATTCCTCTGTCGTAGTGCATTTTACAATCTCAAACTCCGGATAATTTGCCTGGATATAATTTTCCAGTGCCGCATAACTCTTCGTGATTGCAAGAATATACTTATTCTCTGCATCTCCGGGTGTATAGTTCATCCCCTGCCTGCAGACAAGCGCCACTTCCCCTGTGTATATGACATCTGATACCAGATAATCAGATTTTGTGAATGCAGGATTTTCGACTACGACACCAGCCACCAGATCTGCCGGATGTTTTTCAAGATAATCTATCACACGCTGACCACTTTCCAGCATCGTGTACTGCAGATTCAGGCCGCTGCTCTCCCGGATCCGACTCACAAGATCAACAATGATCCCTTCGATTTCTCCGTCGTCATTTTCCATTGAAAACGGTGGTCTGTTATTGATAAACGCTATATTCACCTGTTTTTGTGCCCGAATATATTCAATTTCTTCTCTTGTAAATGCAAGCCCCATGGCAGAAGTATCTCCATAATACTTCTGGTACAGTTCACTTAAAAATGTCGGATAATCCGCTGTGATCTCTCCAAGCGCATAATCGGCATCCTCCATTACCTTTTGCTTCTGCTTTCCTGCCATCAGATAAAATGGCTGTGCTCCAAACCGGCAGATAATCTTATAATCGTCCATCCCGACAAGCGATCCCTGTACGACTGCATCCACAGCACCTTCCTCCAATGCCTGAAAACATTCTTCTGTCGTCATGTATTCTTTCAACTCAAACGAAAAATCTTTCTTTTTGGCATATTCTTTCAGATCATCATTCTGAAAACTTTCCTTCAGTCCAGCCACCCGGATGCCGTTAAAAGCCTCAAAATCATTGTAATAATACCTGTCATCATCCATTCTTGCATAAAGAACACAGGCTTCTGTTCCCGCCCAGTACTTCGAAAGCAGGAATCTCTCCTCACGTTCCGGTGTTCTCTGCGCCTGGCAGATCATATCAATCTCACCTGACTCCAGTTTTTTCAGGATATTGTCCCATGTGTCATACACATATTCGTACTTCCATCCGGTATACTCAGCGATCTTATCCAGCAATTCCACGCCATATCCTGTATACTCCCCATTTTCGTCCAGATCGATAAACCCTCCATAATCAATATATCCAATACGGATTGTTTCCCCAGAATCATTATTTTTTCCATATACCACAAATGGTATTGCACTGAAAAATGCCATCACAAAAATGATGATCCCATGTCTGATCTTCTTCCATTCCTTTTTCCCCATCGTTTTCTCCCTGTCTGATGTTCCATCGTTTTTTATCGTTTCCGTACCTGTGTCTCAGATCCTATATCGATTATAGCGAATTATACACCAGAAATAAAGCAAAAGAAAAAAGGCTGCCGCACAGCCTTTTTCTTTCAAGATCATAATACTTTTGATAAAAATTCCTGCAATCTTGGACTCTGTGGATGTTCAAAGATCTCCTGCGGTGTGTTTTCTTCCTGAATGACACCGTCATTGATGAACATGACACGGTTTGCAACCTCTCTTGCAAATCCCATTTCATGTGTTACAACCACCATGGTCATACCGTCCTCTGCAAGTTCTTTCATAACGCTTAAAACCTCGCCGACCATCTCAGGGTCCAATGCCGAAGTCGGCTCATCAAACAAAATAATATCCGGGTTCATGGCAAGCGAACGGACAATGGCAATTCTCTGTTTCTGTCCACCCGAAAGCTGGCTTGGATAGGCATCCGCCTTATCAGACAGACCGATTCTTTTCAAAAGATCCATCGCTTTTTTCTCTGCCTCTTCCCTGGTCATTTTGTTGAGTTTTACCGGGGCAAGCATAATATTTTCCTTAATAGTCATGTTAGGGAACAGATTAAACTGCTGGAACACCATTCCGATTTTTTCCCGTACATGGTTAATATCCACCGACTTATCCGTCATATCCGTCCCCTCAAACAGAACGTGTCCGCTCGTTGGGATCTCCAACAGGTTTAAGGATCGCAGAAATGTCGATTTTCCACAGCCGGAAGGTCCGATCAATGCAAGGACATCCCCTTTTCTGATGGTCGTGGAGATTCCTTTTAATACTTCATGATCCCCAAAAGATTTGCAGAGATCCTGAATCTCTAAGATCACCTCTGCAGAATTGGTTGTATTTGTATTATCGCTCATTGTTTCTCAACTTCCTTTCTAAGACACCGACAGCTTTGCTAAGTCCGACTACCATCAGAAGATAAATGACAGCAACTGCGATCAACGGCATAAATGCCTCATACGTAACGCTTCGGATAATGTCTCCACCTTTTGTCAGATCCATCAGACCGATGTAACCACTGATGGACGTCTCTTTCAATAAACTGATAAACTCGTTACACAGTGCAGGGAGAATATTCTTTACTGCCTGTGGCAGGATGATGGTGGTCATCGTCTGTCTGTAATTAAGGCCTAAGCTTCGTCCTGCTTCAAACTGTCCGATATCCACTGCCATAATTCCGGAACGCACGATCTCTGCCACATAAGCAGCTGAGTTCAAGCCAAATGCGATCACTGCCACCACGATTTTCCCCGTGTTAATACTCTGGAAAATAACATAATAGATAATCAATAACTGGATCATGACCGGTGTACCGCGGATGATCGTCAAATATGCTTTACAGACTGCATTCAGAATACCAAGCCCGCCATTTCTGTCATGGCTGGTTCTGACAATGGCAATTAAAAATCCTAAGACAATACCGATCATCACCGCAAAAATTGTAATGATCAATGTATTTCCAAGACCTTTTAACATATATGCATAGCGGTTATCCTGAATAAAGTTCTGGTAAAATTTTTCGCCAAACGAACTCTTTGCTGTCACTGCATTCCCATCACGTACAATGATCACCTGCTTGGAAGTTGCATATGTATCTGTAAAGTTGACATTCTTCTTTCGTTCTTCTGTCACGGTAAATCCTGCAGCGCCCACATCTATCTTTCCCGTAGACACAGCCGGGATAATAGAATCAAATGCCATATCTTCAATCTTCAATTCCATACCGAGCTTATCAGCGATCGCCTGCATGATATCCACATCTATACCGACGATTTCATTATTCTCATAATACTCATATGGCGGGAACTCAGCATTTGTTCCCATCGTCAGTGTTCCATTCCCACGGGACGCATCCTGTGGTTCGTATGGATAATTTCCTTTTTCCGCATCTGTTCCAATATAATTTTTTGTAATCCGGTCAAGCGTTCCCTCGCTTCTTAATTCCTCTAATGCCGTATTGACCTTTTCCAGCAGATCATCGTTTCCCTTTGCGATAACGATCGCATATTCTTCCAGCGTAAATTCTTCATCGAGAATTTTAAGTCCCGGATTCTCCTCCACAAATGCGAGCGCCGGCTGTTCATCGATCACAACACAGTCAATCTTTCCCTGTTTTAATGCCTGGACTGCATCTGCGCCTTTGTTGTAACGCTCCACCGTTGTTCCTGATCCGTCATTTTCATAATCGGAAACATAAATATCACCGGTTGTTCCAAGCTGGACACCAATCTTTTTTCCAACGATATCATCCACACCGCTGATCGCACCGGCTGTTTCCGTGGATGCTGCTTCCTGATCATCCTTCTGCTTTGTGCCGCATCCAGCAATTCCTGTCAGCACAAATGTCAGAACGAAAAGCCAAAGCAGCAGTTTTTTACTTTTTTTCTTCATCATAAATATCCGCTCCTCTTTTTTTCTGATTGTCTGCATAAATATACATTATTTTTCATTGAAATACAAGTATTTTGGACTCAATTGTTAAGATTCCCTTTCCGATTTATCAGGGAACTGATTTTTTTCTTATATTATTATGTAACATTGTGGCTTTTTTCCTTGACTGTCCCGCAAAATTACATTAAAGTTTGTTTTAGAAAAAACAAAGGAGATTTTATTTATGGAAAAAATTGCAAGCTTTACAATAGACCATATCAAATTAGAACCCGGCGTTTATGTATCCCGCAAAGATACCGTCGGTGCAGAAGTGATCACCACATTTGATCTGCGCATGACTTCCCCAAACGATGAGCCTGTCATGAATACCGCCGAGATGCATACGATCGAACACCTTGCAGCAACATTTTTAAGAAACCATGCTGTTTACGGTTCCAAAACTATTTATTTTGGTCCGATGGGATGCCGTACCGGATTTTATCTGCTTCTCGCAGGTGATTATGAATCAAAGGACATTGTTGGTCTGATGATCGAAATGTTTGAGTTTATCCGCGATTTTAAGGGCGATGTTCCTGGCGCAAGTCCAAAAGACTGTGGCAATTATCTGGATATGAACCTTGGTATGGCAAATTATCTTGCCAACCGCTATCTTGAAAACACGCTCTATCATATTGATGAAAAACATCTGGTGTATCCGGAATAGAGTTTTCAAAACAGACATTGTATTTTCTATTGTCATAATAACAAACCCGGTGTAATCTCTCAGCAAAGATCTTACACCGGGTTTCTATTATCTGTTCATTTTACTAAAATGATCCATTTAATCTTTAGAATCTGTTTTAGATATCATCAAAAGATTCTTTTAATTTATCCATGAATCCCTTTTTCTTCTTACCCTTTTCCTGGGTGCCGTTACCACCGGCGTTGCTTCGGTTTAAGGACGCACCTGTCAGTTCATCAAAATGACGTAACGCCTCTTTCGCCTCATTATTAAGACCTGTCGGTGTCTGGACAACCAAAGTTACATACTGGTCACCACGAACCCCTTTATTTCTCAGGGATGGAACTCCCTTTCCTTTCAGACGGATCTTGGTGTCGGTCTGTGTACCTGGTTTTACTTCATAAAGCACATCTCCGTCAACGGTATTGATACGGATCTCGCCGCCCAATGCAGCCTGCGCAAACGTAACCGGAGCTGTGGAATAAATATTCATATCCTGACGCTGGAAGATCGGATGTCTGGATACAACTACTTCTACTAACAAATCTCCTCTTGGGCCACCGTTGACACCCGGCTCTCCTTTTTCACGGATACGGACACTCTGTCCATTGTCGATACCGGCCGGAATCGTTACCTGGATTTTTCTCTTTCTTGCAATATATCCGGTACCACGGCAATCCGGACATTTGTCTTTGACTACTTTACCGGTACCATTACAATCCGGACAGGTCTGGACATTCTGCACCGTTCCAAAGAAGGACTGCTGTGTAAACACAACTTTTCCTTTGCCGCCGCACTTGGTACATGTTTCCTGGCTTGTTCCCGGTTTTGCACCTGTACCATGGCAGGTTGCACACTCATCCTTCAGAACCATTTCAATTTCTTTCTCACATCCGAAAACAGCCTCTTCAAATGTGATCCTTACACTGGTACGGAGATTCGCACCTTTCATCGGTCCATCATTGCCTCTTCTTCTGGCGCCACCGCCACCGAAGAAGTCGCCGAAAATATCTCCAAAGATATCTCCCATATCCATGCCTGAAAAATCAAATCCGCCAGCACCGCCGCCTGTACCATCGAATGCTGCATGACCAAACTGATCATACTGTTTACGCTTTTCTGCATCACTCAATACTGCATAAGCTTCCTGTGCTTCCTTGAACTTTTCTTCACATTCTTTATCACCCGGATGCATATCCGGATGGTACTTCTTGGCAAGAGTACGGAATGCCTTTTTTATATCAGCGTCACTCGCATTCTTCGGAACGCCAAGGACTTCATAATAATCTCTTTTCTCTGCCATAACGCTTAACTCCTTGTTATCATGTACAAATTTATCATACCGGCTATCTGTCTAAAGCATGATTCAATTTCCGGTTTTCAAAAATCTTCAAATATTTTCCTCTTCTACCGCATATAGGGTTTCCGGAAAACCGGAAACCCTTTTTTATATGCTGATTATATTTTAGACCTCTTTGAAATCAGCGTCTACAACATCATCATCTGCTGCGCCGGCATTGTTCGTCTGTGCGCCGCCCATGTTTCCCATATCAGGACCTGCTCCCTGAGCACCCTGTGCTGCCTGTGTCTGCTCATACATCTTAGCAAATACTTTCTGTGCACTCTGTGTCAGTTTCTCCTGAGCTGCTTTTAATTCAGCAACATCTGCGTCTGTCATCTCTTCTGCATTCTGATGTGCGTCCAAGAAAGATTTTACTGCATTTAAGTCAGCTTCTACTTCAGCTTTATCATTTGCATCAAGGTTTGCTCCAACCTGATCCAATGCCTGCTGTGTCTGGAATACGAAGGAATCTGCATCGTTTCTTGCATCGATCGCTTCTTTTCTCTTCTTATCCTGTGCTTCGAACTCTGCTGCTTCTTTTACAGCCTTATCGATCTCATCATCGGACATGTTGGATCCGGATGTGATTGTGATATGCTGCTCTTTTCCTGTTCCCAAATCTTTTGCAGAAACATTTACAATACCATTGGCATCAATATCGAATGTTACCTCGATCTGTGGAACACCACGACGTGCTGGTGGGATACCATCCAGACGGAACTGTCCAAGGGATTTGTTATCTCTTGCGAACTGTCTCTCACCCTGTACAACGTTGATATCAACAGCTGTCTGGTTATCTGCTGCTGTAGAGAAGATCTGGCTCTTCTTGGTAGGAATTGTTGTATTTCTCTCGATCAGTCTTGTAGCGATACCACCCATTGTCTCGATAGATAATGATAATGGTGTTACATCAAGAAGTAAGATTTCACCGGCACCGGCATCTCCTGCTAATTTACCACCCTGGATAGAAGCACCGATTGCTACACACTCATCCGGGTTTAAGGATTTGCTTGGCTCTTTGCCTGTCAACTGTCTTACTTTGTCCTGAACAGCCGGGATACGTGTAGAACCACCAACTAATAATACCTGACCAAGATCAGCGTTTGTAAGTCCTGCATCTTTCATGGCATTCTGAACCGGGATTGCAGTTCTCTCAACTAAGTCATGTGTTAATTCATCAAATTTTGCTCTTGTAAGGTTCATATCGAAATGTTTTGGACCTTCTGCTGTAGCTGTGATGAATGGTAAGTTGATATTTGTAGTTGTAGCAGAAGATAACTCTTTCTTAGCTTTCTCTGCTGCTTCTTTTAATCTCTGAAGTGCCATCTTATCTGTAGATAAATCAACACCTTCTGCTTTCTTGAATTCATCGATCATCCACTGTGTGATCTTGTTATCAAAATCATCACCACCAAGATGTGTATCACCGTTTGTAGCTAATACTTCAATAACTCCGTCACCGATCTCGATAATGGAAACATCAAATGTACCACCACCTAAATCGTATACCATGATCTTCTGTTCTTTCTCATTGTCAAGACCATAAGCTAAAGCTGCTGCTGTTGGCTCGTTGATGATACGTTTTACATCAAGTCCTGCGATCTTACCGGCATCTTTTGTTGCCTGACGCTGTGCATCATTGAAGTATGCAGGTACTGTGATAACAGCTTCTGAAACTTTCTCTCCTAAATATCCCTCTGCATCTGCTTTTAATTTCTGAAGGATCATTGCGGAGATCTGCTGTGGAGAATACTGTTTATCATCAATTGCTACTTTGTAATCAGATCCCATATGTCTCTTAATGGAAGAGATTGTTTTCTCTGCGTTTGTAACAGCCTGACGTTTTGCAGGTTCACCGACTAATCTCTCTCCTGTTTTTGTAAATGCTACGATAGATGGTGTTGTTCTTGCACCTTCCTGATTTGCGATAACGGTAGGTTTTCCACCTTCCATAACTGCTACACAGCTGTTTGTTGTTCCTAAGTCAATACCAATAATTTTACTCATAATAATTTCCTCCTTTAATTAGCTACCTTTACCATGCTGTGTCTTACCACAGCGTCTCTGTACATATAACCTTTCTGAAGTTCTTCCGCTACTATATTTTCGCCAAGCTCTTCATCTTCCACATGCATGACTGCATTATGGAAATTTGGATCAAATTCCTGTCCAACTGCCTCGATTGGTTTTACACCAGCCTCCTCTAATGTTGTAAGGAATTGTTTGTAAATCTTATCCATACCAACGACAAATGCATCTTCCTTTTTGTCTTCCGGTACAGCCGCAAGTCCGCGCTCGAAATTATCGATCACCGGAAGCACTTTCTCAACAATTGTTTTTGCTCCCATATCAAACATCTGTGATTTTTCTTTCTCAGTACGTTTGCGGAAATTCTCAAATTCTGCCATCTGGCGTCTCAGACGATCGGTAAGATCTTCAATCTGTTCATCTTTCTTATCTTTTTTCTTCTTGAAGAATCCCTTTTTATTGTCATCAGAATCCTCTTTGGAAGATCCTTCTGTCTCTTCCGCCGTTTCCTCTGTGTCTTTCTCTTCTGTCTCAGAAGCTGTATCCTCAGTCGTTTCAGCTTCTTTTACGGAATCTTCTGTCTGATCTGCCTGGGACTCTTTTTCTAAATCCTCTAAAACCTCTTCTAATACTTCTTCTTTCTTCGCTTCCTGCATTTCCCAGCCACCTTTCTATACTTCTCCTTTTGGCTTATCTAAGATGCCATCCAGAGATTTTTTCAATGTGTTCAGATTCGCCATTACTTTCTCATAATCCATCCGCTTCGGTCCGACAATTCCTATCGTTCCCCGAACACCTTCGCCCAATTCATAAGTTGCAGTCACAACACTGCAGTCCTTCATCGTCTGGATTGGGCTTTCATTTCCTATATAAACCTGAATTCCTGTATTCTCTTCATCCAACAGGTTTTCAGTTACAAGGCTTGCCAACTGCTGTTTCTCCTCAAATGTGGAGATCAGTTCACTTGCTTTCTCCGCTGAATCAGATAACTCCGGATATTTGAAAAGATTCGTCGTACCACTCGTATAAATCTTAATATCCTCATCCTGACCCATTGTCTCACCAAGTGTATCAAGCACGTTGCTTACGATATCACTGTGGATACCTGCCTGCCCTTTCAGCTTGGCGATGGTCGCAAGATTGATCTCTTCTAATGCCAGACCATTCAGATTCGAATTCAACAGGATATTCAACTTCAACATTGTCTCATTATCAAGCGGTTCTGATACCGGAATGATCTTATTCTTGACCATGTTGCCCTCTGTGACGATCACTGCAAGGATCTGTTCCTCATCCACATTAGAGAGCTGGATGAACTTCACTTTGTTCCGATGATAACTCGGCGCTGATACCATTGTTGCATAGTTGGTATTGGCTGCCAGAACTTTTGCAACCTTCTGCAGTACCTGTTCCATCTTCTCGGTGTGTTCGATGACAAACTGTTTCATGTCATCCACTTCCCGGTTCTTCTCTTCCATCAGATGATCTACATAGAAGCGGTAACCTTTATCGGAAGGAATCCGTCCTGCCGAAGTATGCGGCTGTAAAATGTATCCTAATTCCTCAAGGTCTGCCATCTCATTTCGGATCGTTGCTGAACTTAAATTCAGGTCTGTATACTTTGAAATGGTTCTTGAACCAACCGGTTCACCTGTTTCCAGATAGTTGCGGATGATAGCATTTAAAATTTTCGTTTTACGTTCGTCTAATTCTAATTCTTCCATTCACTCACTCCTGCTTCTGGAAATATCATAATTGCCCAACAACGCTTGTCACTGAACAATTATCTGTGTGTTTTTAGATTTGTTAGCACTCATTTGATTGGAGTGCTAATATCTATGTACCTAACATAGCACCATCCTATTTTTTTGTCAACAGTATTTCTGATGTTTTTTGAAGATTTTTTGTGAAAAAATTGTGTCCTGCCAGAGTTTAGCGGTCGTAGTGTCGCAGATTTTATGGTGCTTTCTTAGGTTTTGAAGTGCATATATAAATGTCCGTTCACAAGACAATTTTATATGTAATGAAAAAGAAAAACGTAGGATTGTAAGTGTGATTGTGGTAGAATTATGTTTAGTAATGAATTTATAAAATCAGAACTTGAGGAAGGGAGCGTGATTGTATGAAAAAGAAGCTATCTGTTATGACTGTAATCATTTTGGCTCTTGCGATATGCGTATCGGCATGGTTTTATGGGTACTACAATCGCAAAAGCAACGACAATCTTCCCACTCTGACGGCAATCGCAGAAATGAGTGAAGCTGATGTTAATAGCCTTTTGCCTGGATACCATATTGACCAGCTTAGAGAGGTATGGGGGAAACCTGATACCAGTGAAGACGGCACAGTATGTTGGAAAATTGGGGATACCACTCTCATTGTGAGTTATAAAAATAATGGTATAGTTGCGATTTGTGGCCTTAAAGACGATAGCGGTGTCTCCATAGGAGAATAACAGCTTCCAATTTTATGGGGATGGCAATCAGTCATACTATGATTAGAAAATAAGATACTTACAATCATAAAATAGGAATGAACATTGAAACTAATGCCCGAATGGGCATTAGCCATTATACAATATCCATTCTTATTTCATCAATAATACTTTTTTCTCTTAACTTGTGAATTTCAGTTCGTGTGATAGAAAACACAATTCCTATCAAAACAAATATACCACCAAATAATGCCGCCCACGGGATATGATACAATACCGGGAAAGCCTTCCGAATGGATAAATTAATTAAAAATGGAATTGCAATTCCAAGTATCACTCCCGGAACAAGTGCATTTAGAACGCAAAAAATACTTTCACTATATAACATCCTGCAAAGTGATTTATTTGTCATTCCAACACTCTTTAACACTGCAAACTCACGGCTTCTGATTCTGATATTTGTCGTCAGCGTACTAATTACACTTGTAAATCCCATGAGAATGAGCAGGATAACAAAACCATACATCACAATTTCAGCAAGAACTATAGCTATATTGAGCATTTTAATCATAGCATCTGTGCGGGCAATTCTCACGGTATATCCCTGCTCTACATAAGAATCCTCTGCCACAATCGGAAAATATTCATCCATGACACTTCTGGCATATTCTGTATAATCATCTTCATCTGATGATGGCATACTAAACCAGTCAAAACTCCTCGCATCCGCATCAGGTACGACAATTCTGACCGGATATGGTGTCATTTCCCAAAAACCATATTCCTTTAAATCGGACTGTTCTAAAATACCTCCAATTGTAAGTGTGTTCTTCTCATTGGCTGCGTTTATCAGGGAAATCTGTGTCACATCATCTTTAAAAGGTTTTATTGACACATACTCTCCATTGTCATTATATTGGTAAGTGTTCAGCAGAAGGATGCTTCCATATTCTGCGCCTGCCCTGTCACACAGTTTTTTATAGAGTTCATTATCAACGGACACGATTTCTGTCCTTGTTTCCCCACTATCATCAGAAAATTTCGGAACCTGCAGCATATCCTCTGTTAATGTATTTTTATCTAATAGCGCATTGTAGGTAAAAGTATCTGCTCCAACACCATATACGTCTATCCCGTACTTTTCCAGCTTTTGTGTGATTTCATTATATTGGTCTGATGTAACAGGTCGGCTGATTTTTCTCTCTTCTTTCCCTGTTTTCGCATTTACCCAGGTATCGTAATTGGAAGAATAATCCACCATCATTTCTTTTGATTTTGGTGTCATCCATTCTTGGAATTCCTTTGCCTGACCGGATAATCCTCCGGTTAACAGAAAAAGTAAAATTCCAAGTGACAATGCACGTATCGTTGCCTTATAGCCGTATTTGTTTCTTTTCATGTTTTTATAGGCAATCGCAGACTCACATCCAAATATTTTTTGGATAAAGCTGTCTTTTACCTGGATTTCTTTCAAAGCTGTACCTGCTCCAATCCCTTTTACACACTGGATAGCAGTAAATTTACCAACCTTTTTAGCTGGTCTGTATGCAGAGAATAATACAATGCAAAACGAAAATACACCTGCAAACAAATATGTCCACACAGATATATGAAAGGGCAGGGAAAAGGTAAAAGGTCTCATAATAATTTCTTTTGCAGCATCATTGATATCGGAAATAAAATGTCCTGTAAATTTTACACTAATATAACCAAGTATAGTTCCCGCAATGAGTCCAAGCGGGATGGCTGTCAGACTAAGCCATAAACTCTCATAGATAACACTTGCCCTTATCTGTCTGCCTGTTGCACCAACACATTTTAAAATACCAAACTCCTGAATCCGCTTATTGGCACTGGCAGAAAATATATTGGATATTACAGTAATCGACATTGCTGCAATAAGAAGACCTAAAAGCAGTGCCGGTATTGCAAGCATGAGAGAGTATGCTCCTCCATATTCTCCATAATCCGAACCAAGGAAATCCGTAAGCATCTTATTTGCGCTTGTCACAAAGCACATTACAGTTGTAATAAGTGATGTTGCAAGTGCGATCGCAAAAATTCCTGCAATCGTTCTTTTTTTATTCACTTTCATCTGGCTTAAGGCGAGTTGTGCTGTTATTTTCATTACTTCATCACCTCATCTTTTATAATTTTTCCATCTCCGATCGTGATGATCCGGTTCGCCTGCAGCGCTATCTTTTCGTCATGTGTGACAAGAAGAATCGTCTGCTTATATTTCTGATTGGTGAACTTCAAAATATCCAGAATCTCTCTGCTTGTTTTACTGTCAAGATTTCCCGTCGGCTCATCTGCAAGAATAAATGCCGGCTCGTTTATAAGTGCCCTTCCTATGGATACTCTTTGCTGCTGACCTCCTGACATTTGTCCTGGCAGATGTTTTGCCCTTTTCTCAAGGCCCAGCATATTCACAATCTCAGAAAGCCGTTCCTTATTCTCTTTTCTTCCATCTAATTTCCATGGCAGCGCAATATTTTCCTCCGCAGTAAGAGTGGGTATCAGATTATAAAACTGATAAACAATTCCCAGATTTCTTCTGCGGAAAATTGCAAGTTCATCCTCGCTCATGGATTGTATCTCATTTCCATCAATGATAATAGAACCGCTTGTCGGATGATCAATTCCGCCAATCATATTCATAAGTGTCGATTTCCCGGAACCGGATGCTCCGATGATTGCAACAAATTCTCCTCTTTCTACCGAAAAAGACACATGATCAAGCGCAATCACTTCCGATTCACCTTCACCATATTTCTTTGTTAATTCCTTCACTTCTAAAACAGCCATTGCATTTCTCCTTGTTTTAAATACCATCTTATAGACAATTGCGAAACTCCTCATAATCTTCTTTAAATTGTTCAAAATTAACAAAAACATTCAAGACACGCTCTCGCTACGTGTCGCTCGCAGCGGTACTAAGAAGCCTGACACAACCTAGCGTTGTATCAGTCTTCTAAGTGCCGGCGGCTCCCCAGTGTCTTTCATGTCTTTTGTCAATTTCTCACAATTCAATTTAGGTTTTAATAAGTTTCGCAAAAGCCTAAATACCATCCTAGCAATGCAAAATGACTGTACCGTGACAAAAGAAATTATTATTGTGACAATTTTGTCACTTAGAAACAATTCCGGGTCTTCCAGCATAAGTGATATTACTTGAAAAATTTTGAAATAAAAGTCGTTCCCTCTCCCCTGCCTCCAAAATCAACATCAATGTCGCCACCCTGCCCTTTCAGAATAGAGAGTGCAAGCGGCATTCCGATTCCAAATCCATTTTCATTGGTAGAGTTTTCAAACCTTTTAAAAAGAGCAGCATACTCTGTTTTGTCCATTCCCATACCGCTGTCCCTGACCGAAATCCAGCTATACATGGGATTTTCTCCGCTGTCAATCTCAATCACACTTCCATCCGGTGAATATTCGATCGCATTTTTGACAATGTTCGTGAGTGCTTCTGTGGTCCAGCGTTTATCACAATGTATGATGCAATCCTGTTTCAGCTCTATGGTCAGATTGTGGATATCCAAAAGGATTGCCACCGATGGTTTTACCGCCTCTAAGAGTTCTGACGTGTGGATGTCATTTTTGATAAAATCAATTGCATGGGCATCAAGCTTTGCCATCTTAAGAAGTGCCCCTACAAGCCACTCCATTTTATTTAACGAAACCTGTATGTTATGAATGAACTCTGTCTGTTTTTCCGGCTCTGCCTCCTCCAATAAATCCGCCATAATCATCATGGAAGTAATCGGTGTTTTTAACTGATGGGAAATATCTGCCATATAGTCAGAGAGACTGTCTCTTTCTGTCTCAACTGCCTTTATCTGTTCATTTTTCGTGTTCACAAGAGCATAAATATCATTTTTTAATATATTAAAAGAGCCTTCCTTATTCACTCGAATATCCAGTTCCTCGCCGGAACTATAGCCTTTCACAAACTCCGACAACTGTTCTATCTCTTTTTTCTTAATCCACACGATATCCCATTCCTCTCACAGTCTCAATGTGTATTGCCTCTCCAAGTTTCTCCCGCAGCCGTTTCACATAAACGGTAAGCGTATTATCCTCAACAAAATTGCCGTCTGCGTCCCATATTTTGTCAAGAATCTGCTGCCTTGCCAAAAGTGAGCCTTTATTACTCGCAAAAATAAGCAGCAACCGATATTCCAATGCTGTAAGTTCTATGATTTTATCATTCACATAAACTTTTGCCTCATCTGTATGGATGGCTGCATGACCCATATAGATTATGTTGTCCTTCTCTCCATTTTTGATATTGGCAGATAAAATGCGCCGGACTCTCGCCAAAAGTTCTCTGATTCTGAAAGGCTTTACAATATAATCCTCTGCTCCTTCATCAAATGCCCTCACAATTGTATTTTCATCATCCACAACTGTCAGGAAAATCACAGATGTAGCAGTATTTTGGAATATCTCACTTACATCAAATCCAGTTCCATCCGGGAGCTGCATATCTATAATTGCCAGGTCAAAATTATAATGTTCTATTAAACTTCTGGCATCTTTTATACCTGTGGCATGATTTGTTTCATAACCTTCTGTCTCAAGTGCATAAAGAATCCCCGAAGCAATCATTGTGTCATCTTCCAACAAAAGTATTCTACTCATGAATTATTTCTCCATATTCATTCAGCAATAAATCTAATTGTTCAAATTTGGGCATATTGTGTTCTCCTTCTTGCTAATATAATAATTCATATTATTGTGAAAGTAAATTGATTACTTGGGAAGGATTGCCTTTACATAACACCCACTTTCGAAAAATAAATTTTTTGTTGTTTTTGAAAGTGGCATCTTGCATATACTATTTATAGACAGTATAATAAAAATATCAAAGCAGTTTCAAGAAATGAATTTTTTTTAACTTTTGAAAGTGGGTGACTATATGAAAACAATCACAAGAACAAAATATCTCGACAGGATCATTGAGTTGAACGGTACTCCCGACATCAAGATTATCACAGGTATTCGTCGATCTGGCAAATCCAAGCTGATGCAGGCATATATTGAGTACCTGAAAATCCATTTTGAAAATATCAATATCATCTTCATTGACTTCATGGATTTGACGTATGAAGAAATCAGGGAATACCATGCCTTACACGCCTATGTGGAAGAACATTATCAGGCAGGAAAAACAAACTATCTGTTTGTAGATGAGGTTCAGATGTGTCCCAAGTTTGAGTTAGCAATCAATAGCCTGTATTCTAAAGGAAAATACGACATTTATGTAACCGGCCCCAACGCATTTCTGTTGAGTGCGGATTTGGCAACCTTGTTTACCGGACGATATATTGAAATTCATGTGTTTCCTTTCAGCTTCCAGGAGTATTGCCAATATTACGATGATGTCAGTGATAAAGATAAACTCTTTGATGATTACTCCATCAAAGGCGGTTTAGCAGGTTCCTATGCTTATAGAACTGAAAAAGACAGAACAAACTATATAAAGGAAGTCTACGAAACCATTGTTACAAGGGACTTAGTACAGAAATATGCTCTGCCGGACACTTTGGTTTTGCAGCGTCTGAGCGAGTTCTTGATGGACAATATCAGCAATCTGACTTCGCCTAATAAGGTCAGTCAGCTGCTGACAGCAAATGAGAGCCCAACCAATCATGTGACCGTAGGCAGGTACATCAAGTATTTGTGTAATGCCTTTGTGTTTTATGATATTAAGAGATACGATATTCGTGGCAGGAAATATCTCGAAAGTTCTGAGAAATTTTATCTGTGTGACAGCGGTATTCGATACGCAATTCTGGGAAGCAGAAATATGGACTATGGCAGAGTTTATGAGAATATCGTTTGCATCGAACTTCTTCGACGTGGATACGATGTCTATGTCGGCAAACTCTATAAAAAGGAAATTGACTTTGTTGCTCAGAGGGGCAGCGAAAAAATTTATATTCAAGTAAGTGATAACATTTCCGGGCAGGAGACATTTGAGAGAGAATGTTCCCCTCTGCTTCAGATCCGAGATGCCTATCCGAAAATGATCATTGCCAGAACCAGGCATCCGAAATATAGCTATGAAGGAATTGAAGTTCACGATATAGCTGATTGGCTGTTACAGGAGTAAAACAGCCTATGATATGGGATATTCTATTTAAAGTATGGAAAAAAGGTAGTTCATTTAACGGAGAAAATGAATATATTTCTGTGTCGAATAGTGTAATTATTTTAGATGGCAAAAATGAAATTTGCTATGGTGGCGATTTGAAAACAACCAATTTGAGCGGAGAAGAAAACACTTATCAGGTACAGTTAAAGACAACCGAAATCACGAAGGAAGTCAAAAAGTAACTTCTAACTTCAAGTTTAACAAAAGAGAGGAATTATGATACAAGAAATCGAGAATAGAAGAAGCATAAGAAAATATAAGCCGAATAAGATTGAAAGAAAGTTAATTGAAGAGATTATATACAGTGCTTCTCTCGCACCATCTGCAAAAAACAGGCAGCCTTGGAAATTTATTGTATATCAGGGTGAAGAAAAAGATAAATTGGTTGATGTCATGCGCCATGGTATAAATTCGGAAAAAACAACCCATGAACTTATGCCTGAATGGGCATTTGCCATACCGGATGCTGAGAATACAGTCAGAATCATGCAGGAGGCTCCCTGTCTCATAGCAGTGCTTAATACCAATCAGCACACGCCATTTGCAAGCATTGAAAATGAAAAACGAATCGTTGAAATTTGTGATTCACTGTCCATAGGTGCAGCAATTGAAAATATGATTCTGACAGCAACGGGATATGGATTGGGCACCTTATGGATTGCCAATACTTGTTTTGCCTATAATGAGCTGATGGATTTTATCGGAACAGACAGCCAGTTGACAGGAATTGTTGCGGTTGGCTTTGCCGATGAAGCTCCTGCTAAAAGACCAAGAAAGCCATTAGAAGAAATCGTTGAGTACAGATAGGTAAAACCGGTATTTAAGGAGGATACTGACTTATGAAAATACATATTATTGGTTGCAGTGGTTCTGGAAAAACTTATTTAGCAAATGCGCTTTCAAAGAAGTATAATATTTCTCATTTTGACTTAGACGATATTCAATGGGATAATAACGCTAAAGAATATGGCAAAAAGAGAACGCTTGATGAACGAAATGCGTTATTACAAGAAATATTATATAATAATGATGAATGGATAATCGAGGGTGTATATTATGCTTGGGTACATCAATGTTTTGATGAAGCTGACAAAATCTATGTTTTAGATATGCCTGGTTATTTATATAAAAGTAGAATTATTATGCGCTCTATAAAAAGAAAATTGGGAATACTAAAAGGGAAAAAAGAAACTTTGAAATCGGTCTATAACCTTTTGAAATGGACTGAAACTTTTCAGGATAAAAATCTGAAAGAAATAAGAAGTATTTTAGATAGATATGATGATAAAGTTATATGGCTATCAAGAAAAAAAGATGTAGAGAAAATAATAAAGGCGGTATGATAACTTCCTGTTTGTACCTATGTTATCATATCGAAAAAGTGTCACCACTGGTGATACAATCTAAATAATCGGAGTTGGTTGCGTTGGCAAAAAAGAAAAATGAAATAAGCATTCGTTCAAGTGCAGCAGAATATCTTACCTACATTGCTTCTGTCGGAGAGCAGGAAGATAGCATTGAAATGCGCTACGAAGATGAAAATATATGGCTGACACAGAAGATGATGGCTACGCTTTATGATGTTGATGTGCGTACAATTAGTGACCATATCAAAAAGGTGTATTCAGATAGCGAGTTGGAAGAAACGGCAACTATCCGAAAATTTCGGATAGTTCAAACCGAGGGCCCTCGCCAGGTTCAGAGAGAAGTGAACCATTATAACCTGCAGATGATTATTGCTGTCGGCTTCAAGGTAAACAATGAACGTGCCGCGCAGTTCCGTAAGTGGGCAAACGGTATCGTAAAGGACTACACCATCAAGGGCTGGGTTATGGATGATGAGCGTCTGAAACGAGGTACTTATCTTACGGACAAGTATTTCGATGAGCAGTTAGAACGCATCCGGGAAATTCGTGCAAGCGAAAGAAAGTTCTATCAGAAAATCACAGATATGTATGCTACTGCGATAGATTATGACAAAACATCGGCAACAACGAAAAGGTTCTATGCAACCGTTCAAAACAAAATGCATTTTGCAGGATGCCGGAAAGGTTTCTGCTGAAATAGCCAAACTCCACGCTGAAACTGAGTTTGAAAAATATCGTATCATTCAAGACAGATTGTTCATGTCGGACTATGACAGGTATCTGCTTGAATTAGAGGAAAAGGCGAAGAAGTAATAAAAAAGCAAATGTAAAAGCATTTTGACACGTATTTTCTGCGATGTCAAAGCCGTTTGGTAGACTACAAGTGGTGGTTTTCCTATAATAAAAGTGCAAGGGAGGTGCAATGGCATGGAGCATGATATTGGAAGTAAAATCAAGGCAGCCAGACTTGAGAAGAAACTGACACAGGAACAGGTTGCCGAAATATTGGGAGTAAGTCGTCAGACCATCTCAAATTGGGAAAATGAAAAATCATACCCAGATATCATCAGTGTCATTAAAATGAGCGATTGCTACGAAGTCTCTCTTGACTATTTATTGAAGGGAGAACAAAAAATGAAGACCTATTATGATTATCTTGAAGAAAGTACAAATGTTGTGAAAAGCAACACTAACAGAAATAAAATCATTACAATACTGTCCTATCTGCTGATCTGGGCGGTTGCCATGATTGTGTTCTGGTTCTTTACAAGCGGAAGTGATGCTATGGGTTATAGTTTGATGTTCCTTTGGATTATTCTTCCTGTAACTACATTCGTTGTGTCCATTGTTATCGGCAAAAATGACTTTTGGGAAAAAGGAAAATGGGCATTTACCCTTTTCTTCGGAGTAATGTATATGCTTGCTGAATACGGAACATTCAAAATGGCAAACAACATTGCTTTTGACAAACTGAATGCACCGGATTGGGGAATGATTGTAGTTGGTGCAATAATTTCTGCAATAGGTATGCTGATAGGTTCGTTGTTTAACAAGAAGCGTAACAAACAGAAGAAACAAGACATTTAATGGAGGGGCGAATATGAGCGAGTTTAGAACGGTTGTGGCTGTAATTATAATGATTTTGTGCGGAGTTGCAGGATTGTTCCTTGGAGCCACGCATTAACAATGCTATTGGTGGATGTATCCTTGGTGTTTTGATTTCTGGTATCGCCTGCATTATCTATGTGTTGGATAACCAAGACAAAAAATAAGGCAAAAGCAGTTTGATAAGGAGCGTGATGGTATGAAAAGGTTTATATCATTGATTTTATCGCTAACATTCGTGTTGGTATTGGCTGGGTGCAATAACAGAAGTATGAACTACATTATTGAAAATGAGCCAAGCGTAGTAGGTGTTGTAGAAGAAGTGCATGATGATTATGTAATTATGTATTCAGAAACGGCAGAGGGTTATCCTAACGGTTCAAGGTGGTCAATTTCATTGACTGTGGAGAGCAAAGATAGTTATGCAGACCCTGTTGTTGGTGACGAAATTGTTGTATATTACGATGGGAATGTTATGGAAACAGACCCTTTAAAGGTAGGTACAGTATATGCCATCACATTGAAAACTCCTGCTAACAGAAAATGAAAAATCTTAAATTTGGAGCGTAATTAGTGTCTGCCGATAATGTGTACCCAATGTCAAGGACAGTTACTAGAAAACTTCCAATTGATACAAAAGGATATTTTTAAAATAAGCAGTTCAAAAATATCTACATGCGTGGTACAATGGTAGTGTCAACGTATGAGGAGGTTTACACTAATGAAGTGTCCCAATTGTGGTGGAGAAATAGAAAATAATGCAAAATTTTGCACATTTTGCGGTTCACAAATTACAGTAGAAATGCAAAAAGAACGTGAACAGCTAAATAAATCTGGCTGTCCTAAATGCGGTAGCACCAATGTTACATTTAACCGAGAAAAGCAGGGAGAACTTAAAGGGAAAAATGGTACTGTTGTTGTAAGGTCTACAATAGGCTTATGTAAAGATTGTGGATATACATGGAGTACCACTAACACTACACAGCCACAGAAAAAGAATAAGACATGGCTGTGGGTACTAGGTTGGATATTTGTATTTCCAGTTCCATTAACTATTTTAATGCTTCGTAAGAAAGATATGAAACCAGCATTAAAGTATGGTATTATTGCGGCTGCATGGATAGTATATCTTATAATTGGTTTATCTGGTAATTCAAATGATAATACAGCTACAACGGGAAATAATACAGAAACAATAGTATCTGAAAACGAAACTATAAATGATGATGTGACAACAAATATTGTAGAAAGTCAAACAGATAGTGAGGTTGTTGAGCAGACAGAAACAAATTATGCTGACGATGAAATAGTAAATAAATTCATTTCAGAGTTCCAAGAAATCGCAGGGTACAAAATGACGGACATTAGCAAAGGAAACATTCGCACAAAGTACTTTGCATATGCAAATAATTGTTATCTTGAAATGATAAATGCAACAGACGCTGGTGCAGAAGCATTCTGCATTTCATATTCATTTGGCAGTTTATCAGAGGAAGAAATCTATTCTGTATTTACTGATTGCTTAAAAACATTAGGTGCTACTGATGAGGAAATAGAAAAGACCATTGCTGATTTTACCACTAATAATGATGGAGATTACATGATTGAAGGATATGAGACAAATAGCTCTATAACTTGTACATATTGTCCTACAAAGGAGTTATCAAACGGAACATCAATAGGTCACATAGAGATTGCATCTAGTACTTTTGGTAAATAAGAAATAAAAACCAAAGCCACATCAGTCATATCTGGTGTGGCTTTTCTCAAATTCCCATCTCAAACACTTAGTGTTCCCATGATAAAAAATTCATCTAGCTTTAGTGAAAAATGAATAAAAAGTGATGAAATGAATAAATATACAGGTTAGTTTAAGCTAAATACATATAGGAACACTTTTCCGAAAAGGGAGTTTTTTAATAATACTATCTTATTTAGCGCTTACGGCTTATTTAAACATTATTCTAACGGAGTGAGGGGAAATGATTATACAGACAGGAATGAGGACAGATATTCCGGCATTTTATTCCCAATGGTTTATGAATCGAATAAAAGAGGGGTATGTACTTGTTCGCAATCCTTATAATGAAAGACAGGTGACAAGATATCGTTTGACACCTGATGTAGTTGACCTCATCGCATTTTGTACGAAGAATCCCGCACCAATGCTGCCATATATGAATGTTTTAATCTCTTTAGTTATTTGCCTCCTGTGAAAAAATAACTCTTGTTTCATCAACAAACAGTTTCAATGACCTGCTTATGGCTGATATGACCGCTGTCGGTAAGAATATCATGTCGGGCCAGTTTCTTTTTTTACACTGTATAAATGGGAAGAGTTTTGGTTGAACAGCAGCTGGAATGATGATAAAATTTTGTTGTAACAAATGATCAAACAAATTTTTTCTGGAAAAGTGATGCTGAAATGTCAAAGAAATTAACGGAAAAATCATTGGAGAAGAAACTTCATAATATGGATACAGGAGAATAAAAGATGAGCAGTGATATCAAAAATGAATTTGAAGAATATGTAAAAACGCTTACGGAAACTATCTGCAACGACATTTTTCTGGAAAAGCTGGAACAGATCTGTCACGAATATGAGGACGGGGTTAAGCCGGTACAGCAGAAATCATGATGATACAGCGATGAGAAGGGACAAAGACTGGCAGACCGAATTAATGGCGGAAAAACTCAAAAAACGTTTTGCACGATATGAAAATTTCTCCATGACATACATCGGCACACATGAGAAGGTGCTGTGTATTGATGAACGGTATACGCTGGTTGGAAGTTATAATTTACTGTCGTATGACGGCGGTGAAAAAGAGATGTTTCAGGGATATCATTTCCGGTTTGAAGGCGGTGTCATGATTGACGATGCGGAATTTGCAAAACATGTCATAAAAGAGATTGGAATGTAATATAGCCAGCGGGCAAAAGATATGGTATGATAGCTTTTGCCATAAAAGCGGAAGAATAACAGTGAGGTGATTTATTGAAAAAGAAAATATTGGGAATAGGAGCGGCGGTACTGATTTTGTCGGCGGCGGTTTTTGCAGGCTGCGGACTGACCGGAACGAGAATCCGGTTCGGTGCGGCAGGACTTGGCGGAACGTATCACGCTTTTGCAGATACATTTGCAGGGCTTATCACAGCCGGAAAAGAAAAATGTACGGTTGAGGTAAAGACCACTGCCGGGTCGGCGGCGAATCTGCGGCTTTTATCAGACGGATATATTCAGATGGCGGTTGCGCAGAATGATTTAACCAATGATGCATACTATGCGGCCGGGACATTTGAAAACAGCAGGAAGTACCGCGGATACAGCGCGGTTGCGGCACTTTACACGGAAAGCTGCCAGATTGTGGTGCGTGCGGACTCCGGCATTGAAAGCATGGATGGTTTGCAAGGGAAAACAGTCAGTGTCGGTGAGAACGAATCCGGTACGGAATTAAATGCTGAGCAGATTTTAGCTGTCAGCGGACTGACAGATAAGCTGATTGATAAAGTACATCTGGATTACACAGAAGCGGCAGAGCGGCTTGCAGACGGAAAGATCGATGCTTTTTTTTGTACGGCGGGTGCAGAAACAACAGTGATTTCAGAGCTGTCTAAGCAGTGTGAAATCCATCTGCTGGAGCTTGATGAAAGTACAAGAGACAAACTTTTAAATTCCTACACTTTTTATACGGAATCCGTGATTCCAAAAGGAACGTACAACAATCAGACAGAGGATATACATACTGTCGGTGTCAAAGCGGTGCTGCTTGTGAGTGATAAGTTGCCTGAAAAGACGGTGAAAGCGCTTACAAAAACACTGTTTGAAAACAAGCAGGAGTTACAGTATGCACTGCCTGTCAATATTGTGATGAATGAGCAGACGGCGACAGAAGGAATTACAATTCCGTTTCACAAGGGTGCTGCGGCATATTACAAGGAATGTGGAATTGATGTAGTGACAGGGAAAGGGAGCAGATAGGCAGCAGGTGGACATCAGTGGAAATATATTTGGATATGTACCAGACAATTACTGTAGCAGTACTTGTCTTAATGTTAGGTAAAGTTTTAAAGAAAAAATTCGGAATTTTAGAGCGGTTCTGTATTCCGGCACCGGTTATCGGTGGCGTGGTGTTTGCCGTTTTTACCTGTATTTGTTATGTGACGGGTATTGCGGAATTTTCGTTTGATGATATTTTAAAGGAAGTATGCATGGTATTTTTCTTTACTTCTGTAGGCTTTCAGGCGAATTTAAAAGTGTTAAAAAGTGGTGGAAAGGCACTGATTATTTTTCTGGGACTGGTCATCGGCCTGATTCTTTCACAGAACTTTTTAGCGGTCGGACTGGCAAAGCTTTTACACATTAGTCCGCTGGTCGGACTGTGTACCGGTTCAATTCCGATGGTCGGCGGTCACGGTACGGCAGGTGCATTTGGCCCGGTGCTGGAGGATTTTGGTATTATGGGTGCAACAACACTTTGTACGGCAGGTGCGACATTTGGTCTGATTATGGGCAGTATCATGGGCGGACCGGTCGGCAAGCGTCTGATTGAAAAGAAAAATCTGTTAGATACGGTTGTGCCGGAAGATGACAGCCTTCTGGTAGAAGATGAAAAGAAGCATGAACGTCATACCAGCATGTATCCGTCAGCGGTATTCCAGTTAATTATTGCAATGGGACTCGGTACAATCGTATCCCACCTGTTATCGCTGACCGGCATGACGTTTCCGATATACATCGGTGCGATGATTGTTGCCGCATGTATCAGAAATATCGGGGAATATTCGGGAAAATTTACTATTTATATGGGTGAAATTAATGATATCGGTGGTATCAGCCTGTCGCTGTTTTTGGGAATAGCGATGATTACATTAAAGCTCTGGCAGCTTGCAGATCTGGCACTGCCGCTTATCGTACTGCTTGCAGGACAGAGCCTGCTCATCTTTTTATACACGTATTTTGTGGTATTTAATGTCATGGGCAGGGATTATGATGCGGCAGTACTTTCATCCGGTGTCTGTGGTTTCGGTATGGGTGCAACCCCGAATGCCATGGCAAATATGCAGGCAGTCTGTGAAAAGTACGAACCTTCGGTCAAAGCGTATCTGCTTGTACCGTTAATCGGAAGTTTATTTGCGGATTTTTTAAACAGTCTGGTGATAACATTTTTTATTAATTTCTTATAAAATGCCTGCGGAATGGAGAAATGCGAAAATCCACAAATCAAAGATTTTCGCATAACAGAATTGTGTCGCAGGCGTCACAATTCTGAATTTATCGCAGAACTGAATAAATTCAGTTCGCGATTCCTCCGGCATTAAAATGCCTGCGGAACGGAGAGGAATATGTTTGATAGATGGAAAAAGACCCATAAGGCTGTGTATGAGGTAGAAAGTGAAAACCTGGCGGTGCCGGAGGTGCATATCAGGGAGGATGATACGGCGGCACATGATACAAAAAAACCGGAAGCGGAAGAAGAAATTACCTATGAAAATGTAGCAATTCCGGAAATTCATATTAAAAGAAAGCAGCGGGATAAATAATACATGAAAGATTTAACGAAAGGCAGTCCGTCGCGGCTGATTTTGTCATTTGCGATACCGATATTTTTCGCCAATCTGTTACAGCTGACGTACAGCCTTGTGGATACGCGGATTGTCGGGTCGTTTCTGGGAGAAGACGCACTGGCGGCAGTTGGGGCGACCAGTACACTTAGTAACCTGATTATCGGATTTCTGCTGGGACTTGCCAACGGTTTTGCGATTATTACGGCACAGCGTTACGGTGCAAAAGATATTGCCGGTGTGAAAAAATCCTTTGCCGCCTCTCTGATGATGGGAACGGGAATTTCAGTGCTTTTAACGGCGGCAGGACTGATTTTCTTAAAACAGATATTACAGTTTTTAAATGTACCGGAGGCGTTGTTTGGGACGGCGCGCTCTTATATCGTAGTAATTGTGGCGGGCATGCTTGCAACGTTTCTTTATGATGCATGTGCAGCGGCGCTGCGGGCGCTGGGTGATACGGTCACACCGCTTATCATACTGGCGGTATCGGTCGGATTAAACATTGCGGGAGATTTATTTTTTATATTAGTACTACATGCAGGTGTGTACGGTGCGGCGGTGGCAACGGTACTGTCACAGGTACTGGCATTTGTCATCTGCTGGATTTACATGATCCGCCGCTATGAAATTTTACAGTTAAAAAAGACGGATTTTACGCAGCCGGAAAAAGAAATGCTTGGCAATATGGCGGCTTCCGGTCTGTCCATGGGCTTTATGAGTTCACTGGTTAATATCGGGTCGCTGACCCTTCAGACGGCGATTAACAGGCTTGGACAGGACATTATCGTAGCTCATACGGCGGCGCGGAAAATATCTGAAATGTTTATGATTATGTTTTCGGTATTCGGACAGACCATGGCGACATACTGCGGACAAAATATGGGCGCCGGGCGTATAGACCGCGTCAAAAAAGGTATATGGCTGGCACTTTTATATACCTGTATCTGGTGTATGCTGACCGTTGTGGCAAGTTATACCATCGGTGCAGGGCTGGTTGGACTGGTTACGGGAAGTAAAAATGAAGTCGTGATACACACGGCAACGGTGTATCTGAAATTCAATACCGTATTTTACTGTGTAACGGCGGTCATCTGCATTTTAAGAAATGCAATGCAGGGGCTTGGCGAGCGGATCACCCCGCTGGTGTCGAGTTCGCTTGAAATGATAGGAAAAATCGTTATTGCAGCGGCACTTGTGCCGAGAATCGGTTACAACGGCGTTATCGTTGCAGAGCCGCTGGTGTGGTTTATTATGGTCATACCGCTGGTTGTAAGAATTTATACCATGCCGGTGATGCGTGGGAAAAAACAAATATGATATCATTATAATACAGAAATACAAAAATAGCGGCAAAACCGCTAAGGAATGAGGAGTTTTATGGAACAGATGATGGAGTATGTCCCAAATATGTATGCAACATTTTGGGCATTGGTACCGCCGCTGGTGGCAATTATTCTGGCACTGGTGACAAAGCAAGTTTACAGTTCCCTTTTTATCGGAATTGTAATCGGCGGATTATTTTACGGCAACATTTTTCAGCAGGGATTCAGTTTTGAAAAATCGGTACTGCACATTTTTGAAGACGGACTGGTCGGCGTTTTATCAGACCCGTATAACGTCGGCATTTTAATCTTTCTTGTAGTGCTTGGCATTATGGTCAGCATGATGAACAAGGCAGGCGGTTCGGCAGCCTTCGGACAGTGGGCGGGACGTCATATCAAGACCAGAATCGGTGCACAGCTTTCAGCGGTTCTGCTGGGGATGCTTATTTTTATTGATGATTACTTTAACTGTCTGACGGTCGGAAGTGTTATGCGGCCGGTCACGGATAAGCATCAGGTATCCAGAGCAAAGCTTGCTTATATTATTGATGCAACGGCAGCACCGATTTGTATTATTGCGCCGATTTCTTCATGGGCGGCGGCAGTTACGGGCTTTGTAGAAGGCGAGGACGGTTTTGCGGTCTTTATGAATGCGATTCCATATAACTATTATGCATTGCTTACAATTATTGCAATGCTGACAATGGTTTTATTTAAAATTGATTTTGGTGCAATGGCAGTACATGAAGCCAATGCGGCAAAGGGAGATTTATATACAACGCCGGAGCGTCCGTATGCCAATTCCGCACCGGATACGGTAAAGGGCAGAGGTACGGTAGTAGACCTGCTGTTCCCAATTATTACGTTAATTATCTGCTGTATTATCGGCATGATTTACACCGGCGGTTTCTTTAGCGGAACAGGTTTTGTAGAGGCATTTTCGGGAAGTGATGCTTCTGTCGGACTGATGCTTGGAAGCTTTTTTGCACTGGTAATTACGATTGTATTTTATGCACTGCGTAAGGTACTTACCTTTACAGAAAGCTGCGGCTGTCTGCCGGAAGGTTTTAAAGCAATGGTTCCTGCAATTTTGATTCTTACCTTTGCATGGACATTAAAGGGTATGACAGATAGTCTTGGTGCAAAAGAATATGTTGCCGGACTGGTAGGCGGTATTTCAGGACCATGGCTGGCATTATTCCCGGCAGTTGTATTTGTTGTCGGTGCATTCCTTGCGTTTGCAACAGGTACGTCATGGGGAACTTTTGGTATTTTAATTCCAATTGTAGTTAGTACATTTTCGGGAACGAATCATACAATGATGATTATTTCCATTTCTGCCTGCATGGCGGGTGCGGTATGCGGCGACCACTGTTCACCGATTTCGGATACAACGATTATGGCATCGGCGGGTGCACAGTGCAGCCATATCAACCATGTATCGACACAGCTGCCGTACGTGTTGGTTGTAGCAGCTGTTTCATGTATTACATACATTATTGCAGGATTTGTACAGAGTCCTGTTCTGCCGCTTGTAATCGGAATTGTATTGATGGTTGGCACGCTTTTTGGCATAAAGTATCTGATGAAAAATATCGGTGTGCGCGATAAGAAGGATAAGGTACAGTAATGGCGGATAAAATCAAAAACATTAAAGGAAGCCTGATTCTTCTGCTGGCAGCGTTTATCTGGGGAACGGCTTTTGTTGCCCAGACAAGCGGTGCGGATTCGGTAGGGACGTTTACATTTAATACCTGCCGCTCAGTGGTCGGAGCGCTTTTTTTACTGCTGGTGATAGTGCTTTTGGACAGTTACGGAAAACGTACCTCAGGCGGGGGAAAAGACATACTACAGGAGCCGTATTCACGGACAAAGTGGCCGGTAAAGGGTGGCGTACTCTGCGGCATAATTTTATTTGTGGCAATGTCCTTACAGCAGTATGGAATCGGTATTTATCCGGCAGGTGTGGCGGCATCCGGCAGGGCAGGCTTTCTTACGGCAACGTATGTGGTGCTGGTTGCCATCTGTTCCGTATGGATGGGCAAAAAGCTGCATCCGCTGATTGCGGTATCCATTGTCGGCTGTATTGCCGGAATGTATCTTTTGTGTATGTCCGGCGGATTTGCAGGGATTTATATGGGCGATGTGTGCGAGTTTTTGTGTGCAGTCGGTTTTATGTGTCATATTCTTACAGTTGAACATTTTGCAAAGGAAGACGGCATAAAATTATCCTGTATTCAGTTTGCGGTATGTGCTATACTGTCAGGTGTGATGATGCTTTTTACCGAAAATATCGATTTTGCCGGAATATGTGCGGCAGGACTTCCGATTTTGTATACGGGTGTATTATCGAGCGGAATCGCCTATACCTTACAGATTATCGGACAGAAGTACGCACAGGCTTCGGTAGCTTCGATTGTAATGAGCCTTGAATCCGTCTTTTCGGTACTTGCGGGCTGGCTTGTATTACATGAGGTGTTAAGTCCGAGAGAACTGACCGGCTGTATGCTTGTGTTTGCAGCGGTGATTCTGGCACAGGTTCCGGATATGCTGAATCATTCAATAAATGAAAAAGGGTGAAAAAATGAAATATACATATTATCAACTGGGTATTATGGCGGCAGTTGTATCGTTCCTTGGATTCGTCGTTGAAAATATCTGGCTTGCCATGACAAAAGGGTATATCAATAACAGGAATATGAATGCGCCTTTTTTACTGGGCTATGGACTGCTGATTCTATTTATGTACGCGGTATTTGGCACACCGGCGGCATTTAAAATGTTTACAAAGGAAAAGGTGCGCTGGAAGCGGTATCTGCTCTACTTTTTATGTTCATTTGCCGTTGTCTGTGTAGGTGAAATTGTGCTGGGCATTGTGGTGGAGGCACTTTGTCATATTGAATACTGGAATTATTCCAATATTCCGATGCATATTACAAAATATACTTCAATACCGACCAGTACGGCATTTGCGGCAATGATTACAATTCTGATGGGAAATGTTTTTCCGGTTCTGATGGACTGGATATGCCGTATCAATGCCCAATGGGCAAAAATCATCTGTATTGTACTGTGGGTGGTTATGGTAGTGGACTTTTTCGTCAGCTTCGGACATATGATAAAAGCGAAAAATTTCTATTTAAAATGGAAAATATTCCTGAAAGCAAAAAAGTAGCGGTAATCAATCCGCAGAAAAGAATAAAAGCTGGAAAAAAGACAGGCGGCTGCAATCTGTGCAGTGCCTGTCCTTTTTTATGAGTGCCTTGCGGCGCACGTTTTATTATGGACGCTGTCCGAGTCCGCCTTCTAATGTCAGGGTTTCGCCTGTCATGTACTTGAAGTCCGGAGAAGCAAGCTGTACGCATACGCGTCCGATTTCAAGTTCAGCATCACCGAAATGTCCTGCCGGTGGTGTATGTACATTCTTTTCAAAAGCTTCCGGATAAGCATTCTGGAACTGCTCTAACTGTGAAGTCCATGCAAGCGGGCAGATGATGTTGACATTGATTCCGTCTTTAGCCCATTCTGTAGCGGCAACACGTGTCAGTCCACGAATACCTTCCTTTGCAGCGGCATAAGCGCACTGTCCGTAGTTACCGAATAAACCGGCACCGGATGCGAAGTTGATGACAGAACCCTTTGTCTTTGCAAGATATGGATAGCAGGCTTTCATATAATAGAATGCTGCATAAAGTCCTGAATACAGTGCAAGGTTAAACTGCTCTGTTGTGTGGTCTGCTAAAGAAACACCGGAAGCAGAAGCCTGTGCATTATTGATTAAAACGTCAATCTGACCGAAAGTATCAATTGTCTGCTTTACAACGTTGGCTACAACGGCTTCGTTGTCTGCAGAAGCGTTGACATCAGCCTGGATTGTAAGAACCTTGATATTGTAAAGTCTTTCAAGTTCTTCCTTTGCAGCGGCAAGCTTTGCTTCATTACGTCCGGTAATCACAAGGTTTGCACCTTCTTTCGCGTAAGCGGTAGCAATACCGTAGCCGATAGAACCACATCTTCCGTCACTTAATACGGCGCGGCCTGCACCGGTAATAATGGCGGTTTTTCCTGTTAAAAATCCCATAACCTAAATCTCCTCATATAATATTTTTAGATAATCGCATAAATATACACAAATCGTTTCATGTTTTAAATGAATAAGGATATTTATCACGACATATCTAACTTAATCATAACACAGTTAGACATTCCTAACAAGGAAATTTATGTAAAATATAAGAATATGAATCAGCATGGGGAGTGAATAAAATCTGATAAAATGAATAAAATATAAATAAAGAATAATAAAAATGCAACATTTTATAAGATAATGTTGCATTCATATATATTAAATCGGAAAGAAGAAAAAATACTGTAGTCCGTTTGGTAAAAATATAATCCTCCGGCTCAGGATTGCGTATTTCAAAATATACGATAAGAGAAGCTTTGACGTGTTGGTTTAGTGCAATGACATTCAACTTCTGTGTTTTTTGTTCATTGACATAAATATGGTCAAAAAAATGATGTTTGTTAAAATCATAAACCATGCGCCATTTCAACTGTAAAATGTCGCCAATTCTAAGTGCAGTATAAAGTCCCAGCAAAATCAGCGTCTGCTTATTATATAAATCAAAGGGAACGGATTTCCCGCAAAAAAACATTTTTACACACATGGAGGTAAACAAATATGGTAGTACAGCACAATATTACAGCGATGAACGCAAACAGAATGTTAGGCGTTACAACAACAGGTCAGTCTAAGTCAACAGAGAAGTTATCAAGTGGTTACAGAATCAACCGTGCTGCAGATGATGCCGCAGGTCTTTCAATTTCTGAAAAGATGAGAAAGCAGATCCGTGGTCTTTCACAGGCTTCTACCAATGCACAGGGAACTGTAACTGATTTAACAGATACTACAACAGCAGAGAATTTAGCAAACTATTTTGATGCTAAAACAGGTGTATATAAGGGTGGTTTATATTCAAGACTTACCGCAGATAATGCAGATGGTGCTAATGGAACAAAAGGCACTATAACACAGATTGGTGCCGAACAGATTAATAAATTTGTCGATGTTACTGTTACAGAAAAGACAACAACAACAACAGGTGCATTAAGTTTAAATCTTCATGTAGGTGCAGATTCTACAGATAATAATAAGATTAAGCTTGAAATTGAGTCTATGAGTGCGGCTTCTCTTGGAGTAGACGGATTAAAGGTGGATACAGAAGAATCTGCAACAAGTGCAATTGATACCATTACAGCAGCTATCCAGAAGGTTTCTGACCAGCGTTCTAAGTTAGGTGCTGTCCAGAACCGTCTGGAGCATACAGTTGCCAACCTTGACAACGTTGTTGAAAATACAACATCCGCTGAATCACGTATCCGTGATACAGATATGGCTGAAGAAATGGTTAGCTACTCAAAGAACAACATTCTTATGCAGGCAGGTCAGTCTATGCTTGCACAGGCTAATCAGCAGAATCAGGGTGTTCTTTCACTTCTTCAGTAATTTAAGTTATCTTAATGATTTAAATTATTTTAGCAATTTAAGTGATTTTAGACCTTTTGGCAGTCGGTTCAAGCCTGCCAAAGGGTCTTTTTTTCTGTTATGAACAGTAATTATAAAAATATATAATAAAAAGTATATTATTGATGCAATTTACTATTGCAATATAAATAATATTATGTTATTATTTCAATAGAATATATTCTAAGAACGAATTTAAGCACGGTTTTTTATAAAGATTATGTGTTTAAAGTCTGATTTATATTTGAAATCTAAATATTTAGATTTCGTCTGTATTTTCTATCACGTTTTTTGGAATTTACTGCGGATTCTGAAAGGTCTTTATGGATTTATTTAGACCCTTTTATCATCCGTTTTCATTCCAAAAGATTTGAAAATTTTAGAAAATTTGTCAAAATGCTTGTCGACAATCCCACAAGTCCAGTATAATAAAAGAAAGGAACCAATGCATGGATAATACACCTTACGATGATGTATTCCGTACACTTTTAACCGACTGTACGGAGTTAATGATTCCGGTTGTCAATGAAATTTTTCATACGCACTACACCGGAAAAGAAACCATCTGCCTGCTGCAAAATGAGCATTTTATTAAAATGCCGGACGGCAGTGAGCAGGAACGGATTACAGATTCCAGCTTTGAAATTATCAGCGAAGAAACAGCACCGATAGCACAGGGACAGAAAAAACGATATCACATTGAATGTCAAAGTACGGAAGACGGCAGTATGATTGTACGAATGTTTGAGTATGATACACAGCTTGCATTAGAAAACAGAGAGTTTATATCAAATATTTTGACAGTACAATTTCCGGATTCAGCAATTGTGTCGCTTAGACATACTAAAAATACGCCGGAAGAAATGACGGTTAAAGTCTTAACTCCGGGCGGAAGGGTATCCTATACCGTGCCGGTATTAAAGGTAAAACGTTATACGATTCATGAATTGTTTGAAAGGAAACTGTTTTTTCTGATACCGTTTCATATTTTTGCATATGAGAAAGATTTTAAAGAATTGGAAGAAAACAAGAAAAAGTTAAAGCAGCTGGAAGCAGAATATGCTTCAATCAGGGAACGGCTTGAAATCGCCTGCCAGATGGGTGACTTGAACAGATATGCTAAAGCTGCTATTCTTGATATGTCACGTAAAGTCATAGAACATCTTGCTGTTAAATATAAAAATGTTGCGAAAGGGGTGAGCCGGACAATGGGCGGAAAAGTATTAAACTATGAAGCAAAAGATATCTTAAACCGCGGACGCCGCGAAGGCGAAGAATATACTAAAATTCAGATTGCCACAAAACTTCTTAATATGGGGAATGACATAAAATCTGTCGCGGAATTAGCTGAATTGCCACAGGAAACCGTAGAAAAACTGGCGCAAAGTATATCAAAAGAAGAAAAATAAGATTGCAAAGCAGCGTGAAATCAGGTTTATTATCAGCATGGACAAAAAAGGCTACACGTTTTAAGAAATACCCCGCAGGGTATAAACAGAAATGTAATACGCTGCGGGGTATTGTAGTTGATAAAATATGATATTAAACAACAGATTTCCATGCAGCAAGGATTTTCGTGCATTGTTCCACGTCAATATCGGAAACAGCCGTCTTTAGCTGATTTAAAAATTCCTGCTGGTTGTCAGGATAGATAAAGTGTGTCATTTCCTCCAGCGTAGATTCCATGGTATCGCTGTTCAGATTATCAATTGCATCATACATGGCATAAAAAAGCTTCTCCAGAACCGGTGCAGTAATCGTTTCCTGTGCGGAGATTTTTTCTTCCTTTTGAAAATATGGCTGCAAAATAGACTGGTATTGTAAATAATCATGAAGGAGGGAAGCAGTCTGTTCATGAATGAGTGCCGCATCTTGTCTGGAACCGGCAAGTTCCAGACGGGCAGCGGATTCGGCAAGGTCAGTCGCACCAATCTGTCTGGAAGCGCTTTTTAATGCGTGGGTTTCAATGGTATAGGCGTGCCAGTCTTCCTGCTGCTCATATTTCTTAATCAGTTCTGCCTTCTGTTTAATGACACGGTAGTAATCTTTTAGAACGGTCATATATAACTGCGGGCTGCCAAGAAGCTGTATGGCAGCTTTTGTATCAAGTCCCTCAATCGCCGGAAATGCTTGCGTATTGTCCGCAGCGGCATTCGTGGCAGTTACAGTGTTGTCAGTGCCTGTGGTATTTCTGCTTGCAGACATACCGTGCTGTCGGTCAATCTTTTCCGCAGGAAGCCAGTGCTTGATTTTTGCAGTTAAAAACTGCAGTTCAATCGGCTTTGGTACAAAATCGTTCATGCCTTCCTTTAAAAACATTTCTTTTGTACCGTCAATGGCATTAGCAGTCAGGGCGATAATCGGAACATCGTCATATTCAGGATGAAAACGCCGGATAATGTGCGTTGTTTCCACACCGTCCAGTTCCGGCATCATATGATCCATAAAAATAATGTCATACATCTGTGACGAAATTTTTTCAATGGCTTCTTTTCCGCTGAGGCAGGTGTCAATCTGCATACCAAGCGGCTTCAAAAGTCCTTCCGTAACGGTCAGGTTAATAGCATTGTCATCGACAATTAAAATCTGTGCCTCCGGTGCCGTAAATTCAAAGTGGTCGGCATCATCTTCTTCATCAAAATGCAGATCTTCATTTTTTAAAATCGAAATCAGATTTAAAGAGTACAGCGGCTTTTTTACAATGTGCAGATTCTTTAAATTGCAGCTGACCGAAGTATAAAAGTCTGTAATCAATACAGCGGTCAGTTCAGGGTGTGCCTGAATATAATCCTGCATGGCAGAGGAAAATACCGCATAATCGATAAAAAGATAATCAGGTGTATTGCCCGGCTCAGTCCCGGTCACGGTACAATTGTCATAAGCAATATGCAGACGGTCCAGATCCTTTTGCAACTGTTCCTGTACAAGGCTGTTTTTAATAAAAAGTGCAGCATGAACCGGCGGATCATTGTTAAATACACCGCTTGGACGGTCATCCAGGACCTTTTGCGGCAGCGTAAAAGAAAAGGTACTGCCAATACCGTATTCGCTTTCAACGGAAATAGTGCCGTGCATCAACGTCAGCAGCAGCTTGGAAATGGCAAGCCCCAGTCCCGTGCCTTCGATATTGCGGTTACGTTTGCTGTCTAACTGTTCAAAGGAGCGGAAAAGTCTTCCAATCTGTTCTTTTTTAATGCCGATGCCGGTATCTTCAATAGAAGCGTGCAAAACAGTTTCACCGTTTTCTACAGGGCCCGCATAAATTTTTAAAAGCACGCGTCCGTGTTTGGTGAATTTTACGGCATTATTGGCAAGATTTAACAAAATCTGTTTAAAACGGATACTGTCACCAAACAGTTTGTAAGGGATATCCGGTGCAATATCTAAAATCAGTTCAACATTTTTGCTGCCAATCCGCGTGGTAATAATATTTGCAACATCGTGGATTGTAGACATCGGTTCATATTCCACCGGAATAATATTCATCTTGCCGGATTCAATTTTTGAGAAATCCAGTATATCATTGATGATGGTTAAAAGTGTCTTTCCGGAGGCTTTAATCTGAGTAATATAATCCCTTGCGGCAGGCGGCAGGTCTTCACGCAGCGCCATTTCTGCCATGCCGATTACAGCATTCATCGGGGTACGGATTTCATGGCTCATATTAGCAAGAAAATCCGATTTCATGCGGTTCGCCTTTTCAATCTCAATATTTGCCTGAAACAGCTGGTATTTGTGGTAGGCAATATTGGAAAGACCGTTTGCAATGGTATATAAAAAGCTTGCTGCTTTGTCAATCTGGCTTTTTTCCACGATATTGACTTTCATAACCGCCTGAATGTAGCTGGCAGGGTCAACCCCCAGTTCATCGGCGACCTGCATGATTTTTGAAATATCCGGCGGCTCGGTCAGCACCTGACCGCCGATAAAACAGCCCACCATTCTGCCGTCCGCAATAATCGGCGCGGCAAAATCCACGAGTCCTGCGTGACAGAAATAGGTTGAAGAAGCCCCTTTTTTAAGTGCCAGCTCCGCCCCGTTTTTATCGCATAATTCACACCGCTGGCAGCCCAGTGGTGAAGAACGTGTATATTTCATGCAGAAGTCTGAAAAATGAGAGCCTTTTGTTACGGCAACTCCGTCAGCATCGGTTGTGACGGAAGCAATGCCGGTCATGTCAGAAAAAGCATCCTGAATTCTTTGCAGCATTTCCACATCGATTAAATCCGTTAAATGTAATTCGTTTTCCATAGGCATCTTCCTTCCGCAGGTAGTTTTATTCTTATAGCTGCGACTACGCTTCAAGTATATTTTGGATGGCAGCAAGCAGGCGTTTTCTGTTAATTGGTTTTAAAAGGTAACCCTGCGGTTTCATCACCAGTGCCTCCTGTATCTTTTTGCGGTCGGTAATGCCGGTTAAAAAGATGACAGGAATATTTTTGGTCGACGGATTGGCACGCAGCTTTTCAAGTACGACAAGACCGTTTTCATCCGGCATGGCGTAGTCGAGTAAAATTAAATCGGTGTGCTTGGTTTCTAAGAATTTTAAAGCAATTTTTCCGCTGATGGCAGTTGCTACATCGTATTTTTCATGCAGATGAAGCTTAATGACTTTTAACATACGGGCATCATCGTCAATGACCAGAATATGCTTCTTGCCGGAAGTCATTCCCGGTATATTTGCAATATCACGTATATCCGGCATATCCGTCACGTCCGGCACATCTGTTTTTGGCGGAAATGTTTCGTTAAAGGCAAGGTCTGCTTTTTTTAATTCTTCAGCAATCGGTTCGTGCATTCGCTTTTTCTGTTTTAAAAAGACATTTATGCGCTGTTCAATCACTGCGGCGGTTAAAGGGCGCTGCAGTATCAAATCCGCAACCTTAACAGCGGCTTTTGTAAATTTGTCACAGTCGGCAGCATCTCCGATGATAATCAGCGGAAGCTGTCCGGCATCCCTGCTTTTCATAGATATAATCTTTGTAATGTCATCGACCGGTTCGTCCTGTAAGCAGTAGACAAAAGCATCTGGATTGAAAGCGTGCATATGGCTTATCATATCTTCATAGCGCTTGGACGTTGTCTGACACTCAAAGCTGTTATACATTTTTGTGAAAAATTCATCAATTGCAGCATTGTTCTTTCCGGTTAGTAAGACCTTATATTTCATAAGTACCCCTCCTTGCGTTGTTATTTAGTTGTTCACGTTGTTTTGTTATCTCTATTATATAAAATTTTTATGGATAATGCACTCTTTTTTTATAGGAAATTGAATATACATTTGAAGAATCGTCTGTTATAATATTAACAGGTTTTTTATGCGGCAGGTAAAAGCCAGCCGCGGGCTATATTGTTTCCGGGCGAAAACAGATAGTCATTATGGCAGGGGAAATACCTTTGCGACTGAATCGTCCGGAAATGAGGTATAACATGGCGGGACAGATTAGCTGCGATTACTGCAACAATTTAGTTTACGATGAAGAAATGGAAGAATATGTATGTGATGTGAATATGGATGAAGATGATTATGCACGTTTTTGTGCATCGGAATATAAGAATTGTCCATACTATCAGAGCAACGATGAATATAAGATTGTAAGACATCAGATGTAGGACAGGGAAGGCAGAAGGGAATGGAAGATAAGCACTATGCAGTGTTAATTGACGCCGATAACATTTCCTCAAAATATATTGCGTATATTTTGGACGAAATGACAAAGTACGGTGTGATTACATATAAAAGAATTTACGGGGACTGGACGAGTCCGCAGGCGGGCAGATGGAAGGATGCACTTATGGAAAATTCAATTGTGCCGATTCAGCAGTTCCGCAATACGGTCGGGAAAAATGCAACCGATTCCACATTAATTATAGATGCCATGGATATTTTGTATACGGGGAATGTGGACGGGTTCTGCATTGTATCGAGTGACGGTGATTTTACAAGGCTGGCGAGCCGCTTAAAAGAATCCGGTATGGACGTTATCGGCATGGGAGAAAATAAAACCCCGCGGTCATTCAGGGCAGCCTGTTCCGTTTTTACGGATCTGGAACTGCTGTTAGAGGCGGCGGAGGAAGAAGAAGAAACACCGGTCAGGAAGCAGAATAAGATTCCTGAAAATATCATCAGTCAGGCGGTCATTGAAAATGCCATCATTGAAATTGTCATTGAAAATGACGACAAGGGCAGACCGACAGGACTGGGCGAGATTGGCAGCCGTCTGCAGAAGAAATATTCAGATTTTGATGTCAGAAACTACGGATATAGTTCGCTGTCTACATTTATCGAAGAAATTGATAATTTCGACTTACAGAAAGTCAACAATACCGTGATTGTCCGTTTAAAAGAAGACAACGGCAATAAAAAGCAGGTAACGGACTTTGCAATCGCCTGCGTGCGGGAAGCCGGCAGCAGAGGAGTTGAACTTGCCGCACTGGGACAGAAAATCCATGTAAAGTATCCGGGATTTAAAGCTAAGGAATACGGTTATTCCACATTGTCGAAGTTTATCAGTTCCATTAAGGTGTTAAAGATTGAATCCGTTCATGAAAACCGCAAAATGGTATATATAAAAGGAAACGAAAGGTGAGCGCATGGAGTATTTAGATATTCGTACAGAAAATGGTGAGCTGACAGGCGAAATCAAAGAGCGTACACAGGTGCATACGGACGGGGATATTCACGGAACATCGCACGTATGGCTTGTGCGTTATACAGACAAAAATAAAAAGAAATTTGATATTTTACTGCAAAAAAGAGCCGCAACAAAAGATGCGTATGCCGGCTGTTATGATATATCCTCGGCAGGGCATATTCCCGCAGGACAGGATTATCTGGAATCGGCGGTGCGGGAGCTGGAAGAAGAACTGGGAATTAAGGCAGACCCGGAGAAGCTTAAATTTATCGGAATGCATGACGGGACAATGGAAGCGGTTTTTGACGGAAAGCCGTTTAAAAACCATGAATTAAGCGCCGTTTACATTTATGATGAACCGGTGAAGGATTCGGACTTTAAGCTTCAGGAAGAAGAAGTGGAGTCTGTACGCTGGATTGATTTTGACGAATGTAAGAACAAGCTGTGGACAGGTGAAATCCGCAACTGTATATTTGAAAGTGAATTTAAGATGTTGGAAAAAGCAATCCGCGGATGATGTACAGCAATTCCGGTTGAATTGCAGGAATAGAAGGAAAGGACAGAAAAAATGAATAAAATTGCAAGTTTTACGGTAAATCATCTTGATTTACTCACTGGTGTTTATGTTTCAAGAAAAGATTATTTAGGAGATCAGGTGCTGACAACCTTTGATCTGCGTTTTACAAGACCAAACGAAGAACCGCCGATGGACAATCCGGGGATTCATTCTATTGAACATTTAGTTGCGACATTTTTAAGAAACCACAGGGAATGGGCTGATAAGACGGTTTATTTCGGACCAATGGGCTGCCGCACCGGGTTTTATGTGATTTTTGCAGGAGATTTAAAATCAGAAGATATTTTGCCGGTACTGCGTGAGGCCGCAGATTTCGTACTGTCTTATGAGGGCGAAATTCCGGGATATTCTCCGAGGGACTGCGGAAATTATTTGGACAACAACTTAAATCTTGCCAAGATTTATATGAGAAAGTTTAAGCAGGAAGTCTTAGATAATCCGGCGCCGGAGCGTCTTGTGTATCCGCAGTAGACAACAGCACAAGACAGAACGGGTATCTGATACGGAGTGATTAAGCGCTGTTTAGCCTTGCGCTTAAAGAGCTGCGGATAAAGCAATAAAGACCAAAATAAGGGTTGTTCCGACAATGAAATATCGGAACAACCCTTATTTTATATAGTTATCATACGATTTTTAAGTAAAATTCTTTATAAATTAAACCTCGAATAATAAGTCACCGTAAGAAGGGAATGGCCAGAAGTCTTTGTCAACAATCATTTCAAGCTTGTCGGCAGGTGCTCTTAAAGCATCCATTGTAGTTTTTACGGTATCTCTGAAGAACTTCGCCTGTTCTTCTACATTGCTGATTTCAGCACCGTCAGCAACAGCCTTTTCCAGTGCAGCAAGCTGTGTCTTCATTTCCTTTAAGTAACCGGTTACGGTAGTTAATAAATCGGCCTGTGTAGAAGCATCGGCACCGGCTTCCTTTACTGCAAGAACAGAGTTTGCAAGTTCTGTTGAGTAAGCGATTACAGCAGGGATTAACTGCTTGCCTGTAATATCAAGCATAGCCTTTGCCTCGATATTGATAGCCTTCGCATAAGCTTCGTACTTGATTTCAGCTCTTGACTTTAATTCTGCTTCTGTAAATACGCCAAAGCTTTCAAACAGCTTAACAGCCTTTGGTGTTGTAAGAGCAGGAATTGCATCAACCATAGAAGGAATGTTTGGAAGACCGCGTCTTTCAGCTTCTGCAATCCATTCATCTGTATAGCCGTTTCCGTTGAATACAATCTTGTGATGGTCTGTGAAAAGCTTTTTAATCATATCATGGCATGCCATGTCGAAGTTATCAGCCTTTTCCAGTTCATCAGCGATTTCTTTAAAGCTTTCTGCAACGATAGTATTTAATACAACATTTGCAGGAGCGATAGAGTCGGCAGAACCAACCATACGGAATTCAAATTTATTACCTGTGAAAGCAAACGGTGATGTTCTGTTTCTGTCGGTAGCATCCTTATTTAAGTCAGGAAGTGTAGAAGCACCGGTCTTTAACTTACCCTTCTGGATTGAGCTTGTAGCATCACCCTTGTCGATTAACTGCATAACAACATCTTCAAGCTGTTCTCCAAGGAACATAGAGATGATAGCAGGAGGTGCTTCGTTCGCACCGAGTCTGTGGTCGTTGCCGACATCAGAAGCAGATTCACGAAGTAAATCAGCATGGGTATCAACAGCCTTCATGACAGCACCGAGTACCAGTAAGAACTGGATATTTTCATGAGGTGTCTTACCAGGCTCTAATAAATTGATACCGTCATCTGTTGTGATAGACCAGTTATTGTGCTTACCGGAACCGTTTACACCTGCAAATGGCTTTTCATGAAGCAGACATACAAGACCGTGTCTGTAAGCAACCTTCTTTAAAACTTCCATTGTCAGCTGGTTGTTATCTGTAGCTGTGTTGCACTGTGCATAAATCGGAGCAAGTTCGTGCTGTGCAGGAGCAACTTCGTTGTGCTGTGTCTTTGCGGAAACACCAAGCTTCCAGAGTTCCTTGTTGACATCCTTCATGAATGCACCGATTCTTTCACGGATAGCACCGAAGTAATGGTCATCAAGTTCCTGACCCTTAGGAGGCATGGCACCGAATAATGTACGGCCTGCGAAGATTAAATCTTTTCTCTGTAAATACTTTTCTCTGTCTACGATGAAGTATTCCTGTTCAGCACCGACAGAAGGTGTAACCTTCTTAGAATGTGTGTTGCCGAATAATTTTAAAATACGTAATGACTGTTCATTAATAGCATCCATTGAACGAAGAAGCGGAGTCTTCTGGTCAAGTGCTTCGCCTGTATAAGAACAAAAAGCGGTAGGAATACAAAGTGTAGCACCTGTAGCATCTTCACGGACAAAAGCCGGTGAAGTGCAGTCCCATGCTGTATAGCCTCTTGCTTCAAATGTTGCACGAAGTCCGCCTGAAGGGAATGAAGAGGCATCCGGTTCACCTTTGATTAATTCTTTGCCGGAAAATTCCATCAGAACTTTTCCGTTTTCCTTTGGTGCTGAAATGAAAGAGTCGTGCTTTTCAGCAGTTGTTCCTGTCAATGGCTGGAACCAGTGTGTATAATGTGTAGCACCCTTTTCAATCGCCCAGTCCTTCATTGCATTTGCAATCACATCGGCATCTGTTAAAGATAATTCCTGAACGCCTGTCATAGCTAATTTGAGGTTTTTGTAGACATTCTTTGGTAAACGCTCCTTCATGACAGTATCGTTAAATACATTTTCACCAAAGATGTCAGCTACGTTAAATTTTTCACTCATAACTTTGTCTTCCTTCCTTTTATTATGTTAATATATTAATAGTAAAATCAAAAAAGGCATTCCAATTTATATGCAGATAAATATGGAACACCTTTGTTCTACTATTTAATTATCGACAGCACTTTGTTTGTTTGCTCTCTGTCTTTAAATAAAATAACGCAAAATGTCTAAGAATGCAAGTTCTTTTTTGTATTTTATTTAAAAATTAAATTAAAAGCACAAAGAATGTCAAAAATCAGTAGGTTAATAAGGCTTCTCCCACATAAGCACCCTGAACGATAAAACGCTTCGAACCGTCAGAGGTACAGGTAGAAAGTGTTACAACCTGCGAAACATCATCAACAGAAACACCGGTATTATAAATTGAAAGTGCTTTCATGGATCTGGCATAATCCTGTAATCCGGAAAGCGTTGAAAAATTAAAGGTGTACGTATCACTGACAGGTTCACTGATATATGCACTGAAAATGCGGTACTGCATGATTTTATTTTCAGTGTAAATATAAAACATGTCGTGGCCTTCCGTATAATAGAAGCTTTCATCATCATAGCGGGAAAGCTTTCCAAACATACTGCCGTTGTGCATATTGTGTCCGTAAATAATGACGTTGGTAGCGGAAAGTCCGCCGGTAATCCGGTAATCCTCAAAAAGGCAGCCGTTTTTATTAGCGGTCTTATTAAAGGTGTGGGTTAAATAAAAATCATTATCTGTAGACTGGACCATCGGAAGCCGTACATCAATTGAAGGAATGTAAAGATAGCCAAGTCCTTCGGAATTGATGGAGAGCAGCTGCTTATGGTCATATACAAACGGAATTTCGACTTCTTCATCGTCAAGCGTGACAGAAGTTGGTGTGTCTGTATCTAATACCTGATTTTGAATGGTATCATAAATATCATTGCCTTTTTTGTATTCCCAGAAAATCTGAAACAACATAAAAGCAGAATAGCAAAAGACACATATTGCCGCAATCAAAATAATGCGCCGTAAAATAGACGGTTTTGCGGCAACGTCCGCATTTACAGAATCTGAACCGTCAGTGTCCGTAAATGTCTTTTTACCGGAAGATTCCGGAGAAGATGTCTCCTCTCCGGAATGCTCATCTTTTGATAAATCTGCTAAAACGTCTTCGGATTTTTCATTGGAAGTTATCTGTTCTTTATCGTTGTTCATGCTGTATTACCGGAATCAGGCCTTATTTGCAGAACCGAATAATTCGATTTTTTCACGGACAGTTTCTTTGATTGCATCACAGCCAGGTGCAAGAAGCTTTCTCGGGTCAAATCCCTTGCCTTCAAGGTCTTTTCCTGCTTCGATGTACTTTCTTACGGCAGCAGCGAAAGCAAGCTGGCATTCTGTATTGACATTAATCTTTGCAACGCCTAAAGAAATGGCTTTCTTAATCATATCTTCAGGAATTCCTGTACCACCGTGGAGAACGAGCGGCATATCACCGACCTTTTCCTTTACGGCAGCCAGTGTTTCAAAGCTAAGACCCGGCCAGTTGGCAGGATATTTGCCGTGGATGTTACCGATTCCGGCAGCAAGCATTGTAACACCAAGGTCTGCAATTGACTTGCATTCATTCGGGTCAGCACACTCACCCATGCCGATAACACCGTCTTCTTCACCGCCGATTGCACCGACTTCCGCTTCAAGGGAAAGTCCCTTTTCATTACAGATTTTTACAAGCTCTGTTGTCTTTTCAACATTTTCTGCGATTGGGTAGTGGGAACCGTCAAACATAATAGAAGAAAAACCGGCTTCAATACACTTGTAGCAGCCTTCATATGTACCGTGGTCTAAGTGCAGAGCCACAGGAACGGTAATATTTAATCCTTCAAGCAGTCCGTTTACCATACCGGAAACAGTTTTAAAACCACCCATGTATTTACCCGCACCCTCTGATACGCCGAGGATAACAGGGGAATTTAATTCCTGCGCTGTAAGAAGAATGGTCTTTGTCCATTCCAGGTTATTAATATTAAACTGACCTACAGCATACTTACCCTCACGGGCTTTTGTTAACATTTCTTTTGCAGAAACCAACATAAATCGTACCTCCTGATATTTTTTAATTTAATATAGGTTGATTATACCGCAAATTGACTGAAAATAAAAGCGGCAATCTTAAATTATAATAACCGTTCAGAGCCAGCCTCCAAAATGCAGGCATTTTGTCGGTGAGGCGTATCCGCCAGATAACTTTTCAGCCCAAATTGTTCGTTCATGCAAGCATGACTCACAATTATGTCTGAAAAGTTGCCTGGCTCTGAACGGTTGCAATTTATAAAGGTTTTATGATGTTTTCAAAATAACAGGCTGTTAGTAATGTGAAAAATGTTGTATAATAAATACAAAATCCGCCGGTGAGGCAGAAGGGAGTGCAGGCAATGGTATTATTACAGAGTGTATTATGTGATATTGATTTTAATGACAGTGAGAGTTATCGTGGAACTTCATATCTGCCGTTTTTGGGGTTTATGGTGTTTTTTGCAGGCATGATGATTGCATTTATTGGAATTGTAAAAATATCCAATTCCAGACACCAGTGGAATATTTTCTATGATGAAAGAGACCGTAAAGATTTAAAGTCACCGGCAGTCAACAAAGACCGCAAAACCGGAATTATCATGCTGGTTGTGGGAATTGTGATGATGATTGTTTCCTTCTTGATCCGATAAAAAAACATCGCCCTGGCTAGGGGCGATGAAAAGAGGGAGGAGTTGTTTATTCACTTAAACAACTGGGATTATGAAAAAAATCTTTATTAAAAAAATATTGGCTAATTTCTTAATACAAATGTATTATATGCAGGAAAAGTGAAGAAAACGTGTGCATATTGTTAAGAGATATTAAAAGAAATATGAACAAAATATGAATGCCCGAAAGCTATGAGCCGTGCCGGACGAAAGCTCGAAGCAGAACTGTGCTTGCAAAAAGTTCTGCATCAGGCTTGAGAACGATAACGTGCATGGCGAAGCAGCGAAAGGCATTAAAGAAAAGATGATATAATGATGCGGATTCTTGCTTACACGGATAGCGTATCATATAATAAGTATCATAATATACTAAAGTGTACCTGATGAAGTATCAAGGGGAATGGAGGGAATATGCCAATAACGTACAAATGCCCGAATTGCGGGGCGGCAATGGAATTTGACAGCACGGCACAAAAACTTAAGTGCCCATCCTGCCAGATGGAAATGGATGTACAGGACTACGAAAAGCAGTACGGACATCTCTACAGCGATGCAGAAGCCGGGGAAAACGCACAGTCTGCACAGTCTGCACAGTCAGAGGGACAAAAGGGTAAAGGCAGCATGAATATGAAAGTGTATCACTGCCAGAGCTGCGGTGCAGAATTGCTGGCAGATGAGTATACATCTGCAACAATCTGTTCATTCTGCGGCAATCCGTCACTGGTGGAAGACCGGTTAAGCGGAGAATTTTCACCGTCATCGGTCATTCCGTTTCAGATTGACCGGGAAGCAGCAAAGAAAATGTATAAAAGCTGGGTGAAAAAAGGGCTGCTTACGCCAAAGACACTGTCAACAGAAAGCACCATTGAAAAAATTTCCGGTGTTTATGTGCCGTTCTGGCTATATGATTTCGATGCCGAAACCGAGATGACGGCAAAAGCCGAAAAAATCAGAACCGAGCGCCACGGCGATACAGAGTATACATATACAGACCATTTTCACGTATACCGTGATGTAGAGGCACAGTTTGAAAAAGTGCCGGCAGATGCTTCGGAAAAAATGGACGATGACACGATGGATAAGTTAGAGCCGTTTGACTATACGGCGTTAAAACCGTTTGCAATGCCGTATCTGTCAGGATATCTTTCAGAACGGTATAATTTCACCGATGAGCAGATGCAGAGCCGTGTCAGAAAAAGGGTAGACCGTTATATTACGGAAATTGCAAGAAGCACAATGCTTGGATATTCGACTGTCAGCGTGCTGGATAATCACATTTCCATGAATAATAAACACAACGAATATGCACTGCTACCGGTATGGATGTTAAACTGCCGTTATCACGGAAAAGATTTTAACTTCGTTTTAAACGGACAGACGGGTAAAATCGTAGCAGACCGTCCAATCAGCAAAGGAAAAGCAGCTGCTTACTTTGTAGGAATTTTTGTAATCATGATGATTGTGCTGACATTAGGAGGGCTTGCGCTATGAAAATGAAAAAGAAAATGATTTCACTCGTGAGCCTGCTCCTTTTAACGGCAGCAGTTTTAGGCGGTATGCCGCAGGATGCATGGGCAGATACGCAGTCCAAAGAGTATGTGGTCGATGATGCGGGTTTATTTACCGATAAGGAAAAAGAACAGCTTACTAAAATGTGCCGGAAAGCATCTGATGCCTGCAAGACGGATGTCGTGATTCTGACACAGAGCAAAGGACTGGACGATAAAGAACTGGAAAATTATGTGCGCGGCATTATTAATGAAAGCTACGGCTATGATGAAAGCAGTTCGGAGCCGGATGCAATTGTCTATGTTATTGATATGAAGTCACGGGCGGATATGCTGGTTACATCAGGTATTGCAAGAACGACGAAAAGCTTTACGCAGAGTAAATTAGATGCTATCCGTGAAAAAGCGGAAGATAAGCTTTCAGATGGCAATTATTATGCAGGCTGTAAAAAATATATTGCAGGTGTACGCAAACAGCTCGATACCAGCCTTTCGTACAGACTGTCACTGTATCTGCCACAGAAGCTTTTAATTTCACTGGGAGTTGCTGCGGCTGCGGTCATTGCCATGATGTTTCAGGCAAAGTCTAAGATGACAGTGGACAGCAGAACGTATACCAGGAATCATAACTTCAACGTCAGAAGACGTGAAGATCGTTTTATCAATACAACGGTTGTTACACGTCATATTGAATCCAGCAGCAGTTCGGGAAGTTCCGGCGGCGGTGGCGGCGGAGGAAACTCCGGCAGCTCAGGCGGACATTTTTAATTTGAACAGGTATTTTGTGAAATACTGAAAGAATAATTGAAAGAATAGCAGAAGCGGAAATCATATTGCGATTTCGTGACAGGGTCACGGAAAGGAGTATGGTTTCCGCTTTTTTGAATACTTTGCCGGGGGGATAATGTATAGACAACTCTAGTCGGAAAATATATAATGAAGTTAATTAAATCGGAATTTGTAAAGGAGATATACAACATGAAGAAAGTCTGCTTAGCGGTTTTGCCAGCTTTAACAATAGTGTTAGAATTATTACCCTTGGGAGCAGTTTGTATTTTTGCAACATCTCCAACAGAAAGAGTAAAAGAAACATTCTCATACTTTAGCCTTACACCGTTTGGCTATGCAAATTTTGCTCCACTTATTACAGCCACACTTACTGTTGCCATCTTCTTACTTTCATTGTTTTCATTGAAGAAGAAAGGTGTTCTCAAAGCATTGTTTGTCCTTTCCATTATTACAGTAGTTATTTCTCTTTTGCCATTGATGTATGGCTTAAACTACTATACCCTTGTAGGAGCCTTTATAACAGTAACACTTGTAATAGAAAGTATTTTGGCTAAGATACAACAAAAGTAAAGCGATAACTTCCAATTTTTGAAACTGAGAAATCGGGATTTGTCGTTTTATTAATTTACATATATGCCTTTTACATAAAAAAGTGTTATTTTAGTTCCGCAACCGTTCGCAACCAAAGAAATATCGTGATAGTTGGTGGTAGCAACCATGAAATTTCGCTATCATGAAGTCACGAAAGGAGGTAATTAAGTGAAATATGATTTTTTAGGAGTTATTGTTTTTGGTATTGTACTGCTAATCGGGGTGGCGGTGATAGTGGCATTTATCACTGTGGGAATTTTCCTCATAAGAGCATTGAGTAGATATGTCAAATCAGGCAATGTCAGAAAAGAAAAGTCCAGCATCAAGAAATCTCTCGGTGAGGTTTTGAAGCAGCATCGTGAAGAGTGTAAGATGACGCAGGAGTTTGTTGCAGAATCTATCGGCGTAAGCAGGCAGGCTGTCTCTAAATGGGAGACCGGAGCATCTACCCCAAGCACTTCCAATCTGCTTACACTTGCAAAATTGTTCAACACTACGGCAGAAGAACTATTACGTGAAGTACAATAAGCGTGTAAAACGGATGTAAGACAACTGATTCATTATAAAGGAAAGGTCTATCAGATATGAAGAATAAAAAGACAAGAAGATTTAAGATAAGATATATCGTTTTTGGATTATTAGGTGTTATGGCTTTAGCGGCACTTGTATTTATGCGTTTTGGAGGTTTTGGCACAGGAGAAAATGTGAATCCAGAAGAGTTTTTAGCTTATGCTGAACCCGTGGAAAATATAACTGTGCCTGAAAGTGCAAAAATAATTGCATTGGGAGAAGCTACTCACGGAAATGCAGAATTTCAGCAGTTGAAGCTGGAAGTGTTCAAGCTGATGGTAAAAAATAATGGTGTTAGGGCGTTTGCCCTTGAAGGTGACTACGGCGGTTGCGAGCAAGTAAACCGATATATACACGGCGGTGAGGGGACAGCACAGGAAGCAGCCGCAGCGATTGGATTTTCCATTTATAGAACGGAAGAGATGGCAGAACTTATCTCCTATATGCGCCAGTACAATGAAAGTGCATTGGAAGGCGAAGACCTTCGCTTTTACGGTTTTGATATGCAGAGGCTTTCTTACAGCATGAGGTTTTTGAAAGAATCCTGCAAAGAACTGGAAGTGGACACAACAAACTTGCAGAAACTTGTGGAAGGTGAAAACTGGAGCAGTGAATGCGATTTATCTACTCGAATTGAAACCCTTACACAAGTGAAGAAAGAATTGGAAAGCAAGAACGGTTCGGAAAATGCAATTCACTTTGTAGATATTTTAATGCAGCATTCCGAGCTTCAAACTCTGACAAATGCTGATGGTGCTACATTAAGAGATCAATTTATGGCAGAAAATGTACAGTGGATTTTACAGCAGGAGCAGCGAAATGGGCATGAAAAAATCTTTGTGACAGGTCACAACAGCCATGTCGCAAAATGGGGCAGTTCTGACTCGATGGGTAAACTTCTTTCCAAGGACGCAGCAAACGGTTACTATGTCATTGGTACCGATTTTTATAAAACCCATTGCAATATGCCGACCCGTTCGCCTGAAAAGCGTACAATTCAGGTGTTTTATTCCCATGACCCTTTAGCAAAGGCGGCAAAACTGGCGGGATTTGATATTTGTTGGTTGGATTTTACTAAAGTCCCGGAAAATTCTGAACTGGGTAGGCAGGCTTCTGAATACACCTATATGGGAACACTTGGAGAAAGCTACTCAATCATTATGCGACTTCTTCCTCCAAGTTATCGAATGTTTCAACCTCCTGCGGTGCTTTATGATAGTATGATATTTGTAACGGATGCGAACCCTACAAAAATATTAGAAGAATAACGTATGCAAAACTTCAAGTTTATCAAATCATATAAAATAAAGAACAAATGGAGAACAACACAATGAGCAAAGCAGTTATTTACTATTCATTAACAGGAAATACAAAAGAAGCCGCCAAAGAGATTGCAAGAAAACTGGGCGCAAAATTATTTGAGATCGATTTGGCAAAGCCGCTTCCGCGAAAACCGGCGGCGAAAATGCTTGTCGGCGGAATGCAGTCCACATTTGGAAGAACACCAAAAATAAAAGGCGTTCCCGATAATATAGATTACTATGATGAAATCATATTGGGAATGCCGATATGGGCGGGCTTACCGGCAGCTCCGGTCAATACCTTTATAAAGAAGTACGGCGTGGCTGATAGAATAAATGCCGTCTTTACATTCAGCGGCGGCGGGGACAATGACAGATGTATTGCACAGTTGTCAAAGAAACTTAAAAATTTAAAAAGTGAAGTAGCCCTCGCAGACCGTCACAGTGATAAGGCAAAAGATAACCCGGAAAAGCTGGAACAGTTTGTAAAGAATATTAAAAGTCCGCATAAAACCGTACACACAGCGTAGAAGAACGGAATGTTATTTATAAAAGAAGAATACTATCAAATCGGCGAAGTCAGCAGAATTACAGGAATATCAGAATGAAGCACTGCGCCTCAGCCGGTATTACAGGCAGGTGGCAGATGATGATTACTTTATTTGCCGTAATCCGGAAATATTCTTTAAGAGGACAGTTTAAGACAGACATCTGCAAACAAATTTATGCAAATGGGGTTGGTTCTATCGTTACGCAGTCTTTATATACACTTTATATTGTAGGATTAAATATGATTTAAAAGACATTTACGGAAGATGCCGTGACCGTATTGGGAATATACTATAAAATACAGTCCTTTTTCTTTATCCCTCTGCTTGGATTCCAGCAGGTATTACTGCCACTGTTCAGTTATAACTATGGAGCGGGTGCGGTCCGCAGAAACAGGCAGATTTTAAAATGTGCCATAATGTTTTCAGTCGGCATTATGTCGGTGGCGACAGGAATATTTTTTGGATTTCCCGAAAAGCTGATACGGATATTTGCGGCAGAACCGGATATCGTATTCATTGGAAAATATGCGTTTCCGGTTATTTCCGTCAGCTTTATTTTTGCCGGACTGACGATTGTTATAACCTCTTATTTACAGGGCATTGCGCGGATAAAGACAAGCCTTTTTATAATTGTACTGCGTCAGGTATTTTTGCTTGTTCCGCTGGCTTTGCTGTTTCATTTTATCGGTTTAAATGCCGTGTGGTGGACATTTCCGGTTACGGAGCTGATTGCTGGACTGACGGGAGTGGTTATAATATTTATTTTACACAAACAAGACAGCATGATACAATAAATTCAAGCGGTGCCGTATAGATAAAATGTCTATGCGGTACCGCTTTTATTATACATAAAACGCATATCACCATATGCATAATAGATATTGGGCATTCCAGCGAAAAGTTCATTATAATAAAAATGTAAAATTTAAGTAAAAAGCTTGACTTAAAGTGAACTTTAACTATTACACTGGAAATGTAAATTAAGTCCGCGAATTGCTTCCGGACGAAAGCAATTCACCAGACAAAATTGTTCAGCGAAGGAGTATGCTATGAAAAAAACAAAAACACTGATTATCACAGCGGCGGCGGTTTCTATGTTTGCGCTGGCTGCGTGTACACAGACGGCAACGGAAGATAAAAATGTGCAGACGACACAGGCACAAATTGATGTACAAAAAGACAGGACTGTGAATTTAACACAGGACGATTCTTACCCGGAATCCTACAGAGAAGAAGTGTTGCAGACGATTCAGACTGTGCAGGACGATATTACGGGAGAAAGTGTTTCATACATTTTCATTACCGATTTGCATTTTGATACGTCCGAAGAAACGGAAACGGCGGCATTCCGCCAGCTTCATGCGATTGTAGATATTGCCAACAATACCGATGTGGATTTTGTCTGTGTCGGCGGGGATTTATACAACGGCAGAGATGCAGAAGAAAACGGAAAGCAGATTGCAATGAACAAGATTGAATCTGTTTCCGAAGTGTTAGAGGCGTGTGAAAAGCCGGTATTTATCTTAAAGGGCAATCATGACGACAACAGTTTTTCGGCGCAGGAAGACGGAAATCTGCTGTATGATGCAGATTACATTATCAACCGTGAGGAATGGTATTCGGTTACGATGGAACATTTTCCTCAATATGCTGCAAAATATCAGAATGGGTATTATTATTATGATCTGCCGGGAAAGAATACGCGTGTTGTCTGCCTGAATATGAGTGACAGTGACGATACCGTAACCGACGGAAAGCAGGCGCAGATGGGAATGTATTTTTACGGTTATTCGGATGAACAGATTGACTGGCTGCTGAATACGGCAATGGCAAGACAGGACTGTAACTATCTGTTTATGTGCCATGATGCGTTTGATTATCCGCAGGGGTATGTGGCAGGCGATAACAGGGATGTACTGCGTGAAATTTTAACGGCGGCATATACGCATACACCCTTTGAATCCGGTGCGTTTGAAAAAGATTTTTCGCACTGGAACGGAAATGTTGTGCTGTATAATTGCGGACATCTTCATATGGAACGTGCTATCCGGGACGAAGAAACAGGAGAACTGCCGATTTTAAATACACAGATATCCATGTATTCGGAAAAAAGCCAGACATGGATGCAGGATAAAGGATATTCGGCGGTCAGCGGACGTGTAAAGGATACGGCATCGGAAGCCCTGTTTAATGTTGTTATAAGCAACGGCGATAAGATTCAGATTGTGCGGTTCGGTGCAGGCGAAGACCATGAACTACAGTAAAGCTATTAAGACTATCAAATCCTGCCAAACAGAATAAAAAACCGGCAGAGTTTTAATGTATCGGATACATTTGAAATTCTGCCGGGTTCAATTTATTAATTTATCAATTTTTAAAATGTGCAATAACGATTAGAGTGTTTCCGGTTCCGGATAATCGACACCGAAAGTTTCAACCGTAACCGTCTTCATAACCTGAGGATTGCGTGGTCTGTCGCTCCAGTCCGTATCGGTTTCGGCAATCTTATTTAAGACGTCAACGCCTTCTGTGAGCATGCCGAATGCCGCATACTGTCCGTCTAAGTGCGGTGCGTTTTCATGCATAATGAAAAACTGTGAACCGGCAGAATCAGGGTGCTGTGCACGCGCCATGGAAAGAACACCCTTTGTATGCTTTAAGTCATTCTGGAAACCGTTGGTGTTAAATTCGCCCTTGATAGAATATCCCGGACCGCCCATGCCGGAACCTTCCGGGTCGCCGCCCTGAATCATGAAACCTGCAATAATTCTGTGGAAAATTAATCCGTCATAAAAGCCCTTCTTTACAAGGCTGATGAAGTTGTTGACAGTGTTTGGTGCAACTTCCGGGTAAAGCTCGGCTTTCATAATATCGCCATTTTCCATTGTAAATGTAACAACTGGATTTTGATTTGCCATAATAATAATTCCTTTCTGAATATCAAGTATATTCGTTATTGTATCCAGTCATTGCATAAAAGTCAACGTAAATTTTTTGCAAATGTACTATACAATGTATCAAAAAATGTGCTATAATACGACACAAAATGAAATAAGTGGAAAAAGGTATTTTGACACTCATATCAATATATAGAAAATGGAGAAAGAATAAAATGAAGGAAAAAATTATTACATTTGGTGAAATTATGCTGCGTCTTTCACCGGAAAACAGTGAGCGTTTTACACAGTGTCATTCGTTTGAAGCCGTATACGGTGGCGGAGAAGCCAACACAGCCGTTTCTTTATCCAACTTTGGTGTGGATGCGGCTTATGTAACCAAGCTTCCAAAACATGCAATCGGTCAGAGTGCAGTCAATGCACTGCGTCAGTACGGTGTGGACGTCAGTAAGATTGTCCGCGGCGGCGACCAGATTGGTATTTATTTTCTGGAAAAGAAGACCAGCCAGAGACCATCAAACGTTATTTATAATAGAAGCGGTTCAGCAATTGCACTGGCAGAAGAAAGTGATTTTGACTGGGATGCCATTTTTGCAGATGCAACATGGTTCCATTTTTCAGGAATCACACCGGCAATCAGCGATACACTGGCTAAGGTCTGCTTAACAGCCTGCAAAAAAGCAAAGGAAAAGGGAATGACCGTCAGCTGTGACTTAAATTACAGAAGCAAGCTCTGGAGCGGTGAAAAGGCAAACAAGGTTATGACGGAAATCTGCCAGTATGTAGATATCTGTATTGCCAATGAAGACGATGCGATTGGTATTTTCCAGCTTGAGCCGGTCGGAGAAGGCACAGAAAAGAACGAGTATATTGCAAAAGAACTCATGAAGCGTTTTCCGTTTAAAATGGTGGCAGCAGTTTGGCGTACAGAAACTTCTATCACAACCTTTAAGTTACAGTCTATGATTTATACAGACGGAAAGGCTTATTACAGCAAAGAATATTTCATGCACATTTTAGATTATATCGGTGCGGGCGATGCGTTCTGTGCAGGTCTGATTTATGCCTGCTTACAGAAGTACGATGCTCGGAAAATGGTTGAATTTGCAAATGCAGCCAGCTGCTTAAAGCATACCGTAAGCGGTGATTTCAACCTTGTTACGGCAGATGAAGTCAGCCAGCTCGCATTTTCTGAAAGCGGAAATGAAGTACAGAGATAAAAAAATTTTATAAACTGACATCAACGCTTGAAGCGTCAGCGGGTGCGCAGCCGGTATCAGCCGTAACCGCAACGTCAATGACACTGCCGGGCGTAGTCATATCAGAGGAAGATGAGGGATTGGATTCGTTGTCTTCCTCTGTTTGTTTTTTATACGGTGTTATGGCATTTGCGGCATCGGCGCGTTCCTCGGCTTTGCGGGCGCGTTTTTTCTTTTTAAGCTGTTTGGACGTCAAAGCGGCTTTTTTCTTTGCACCGCAGGATTCTTCAATCTGTTTTTTCTGACGGAGCAGCTGTTCCTTTTTTAAACGGCTGATTTTTAAAGTCCCTTTATTTTCAATCGCATCGGCAATTTTTTGGGCTTCGGCAATGGCTGTTTTTCCTGCATCTGAATTTTTCATGGCGTTGGCATCGGCGCGTGCGGCACGGATAATGCCGGCAACCTGTGCCGGGGATTTGGCATTTGCCATGCGGATCAGATACCCCTGTGCGGTCATGTTCTTTTTAACGACAATTTTACCGGACTGCGTAGTTTTCTTTTTCGTTCTTGACTGTGATTTCGTTTGTGTTGTTGTAAGGCTGCCAAAGCTGCTGCCCAGTGAATTTATAAAAGCAGATGACATTTGCAGGTCCTCCTTATCTTTGATATTATAACGGTATAAGTTTGTGTTGGTTATTCACCCACCTATGAGCAAGCTCATGTGGGTGAATAACCCTTTGACCCTGATATCATATATATATATTATGTGTATCGGCAAAAAATAAAAAAGATTGAGAAAATAAGAAAGTGGATAAAAAATATGCAGAAAAATGTGCGGGAAATCGCAGTCATCATGCAGGATAAAGAAAAAGAATATAAGATATGTGAAAAACTGCGCAGACAGCCGGAACTAAGGGACTTAAAAATTCTCTGCCGGGAGCAGCTGCAGTCCTTAGGACCGTCTGAAACATTTAATAAGCGGTTGAAACGGTTACAACCGTTGGCGGGGCGGGTGCTTTTAACAGACTTACAGGATACGGAACTGCCCGAAGTTGTAAAAAATATTCCGTCAATCGGTTACGGCTTTGATTACAGGGGTAGTGCAAAATATGTCGTGGAAAATACCGATTCAATCGACAAAATGTACTTGGAAACCGTTTATTGCAGATATTACAGATTTCCCCTTGAGATTGCAGAAACCGACAGGCTGATTTTACGGGAAATGCAGCTTGCGGATTTAGACAGTCTGTACGAGGTCTATGATACACTGCGGGACTGTCCGTATATTGAACCGCTGTATGAAAGGGCTGAGGAAGAAGAATTTACAAGACAGTACATCAAAAATATGTACGGCTTTTTCGAGCATGGTTTGTGGCTGGTGATCCGTAAGGAAGATAATAAAGTCATCGGACGGGCGGGGATTGAAAACCGCGAAATTGACGGAGAATTACAAAAAGAACTGGGCTATCTTATCGGAAAGCCGTGGCAGGGCATGGGGTATGCCGCGGAAGCGTGCCTTGCAATTCTTGATTATGTAAAGGAGCGAGAGCTTTGCAGTCATTTATTTTTATGCTGTCATCAAAAAAATATTCCGTCAATCAGCCTCGCACAAAAACTGGGATTTACAGTTTATGCGGAGGATATTGACGGAATGAATCTGTATGTTTGCAGTATCAATTAACGGAATGAATCGGTACTGCTGCAGTATCAACTTATAAGTCGAATGCGTAGCGGATAAAGGCAACAGCATTTTCTAAGTTCGGTGCGGTTACAACGATGCCGTAGCATGGATTATCCATGGTAAAGTCCGTTTCGGTCTTGATCTTGGTATCGGTTAAATCCAGTGCAATCGGAATTTTTGTACCGTCTTCTTTGGTATAGTAAATGATTTTACCGGCTAAGGTTTCCAGTTCTTTATCGGTTAAAACTTCTCTTAAATCCGTTAAAAACGGCTCTTTATCCGTAGAGAAGTAATCGATATAATCAGGACTTGCGATATAACCGTCAATCGAGCCGGTGGATGCCAGTGTGTAGATTTTCTGCTGGCTGGCGCTGACATCCTGATCTAAAAGCTTTGGAATCAGGGAATAGTTGTAATCACATTCCACACGTTCCTTTTTGCCGTCAATGCCAAGATATCCGGTAAAACCGGTCGTAATGGCATCGGTTCCGGTATCGTAGCCGGTCATTTTGCCGTCAATAATAACCATACTGAAAGCGGTTGTATAATTGTTACGCTGAAAAGAGATGACAAAGCTTACAACAGCAATGATTACAAGTACTGCCGCAAGCATAAAATATTTGTAATATTCCCAGATATAGTGGACTTTTTCGGAGAAAGTCAAATCTTTAAACGGAGTCATCTGTTCTTTTACAGGTTTCTTTTTAAAAAATGGCTTCATAGTACTCCTTTCTGCAAATGTTTACAGTTTCGTTTTGAAAGACATTAGTCAGTGTAACATAAATTTGTATAAAAGGCACTTGCTTTTAGAAATATTTAATGAAAAAGTAAGAAAAATGCTTTGCTTTTTCGACAGTATCCATATATAATCATACATGTTATCAATACAGAGAGTGAAAGGTAGAAGAATGGGCGTATTTGACATAAACGGTAAATTTTTTAAGACACTCACCAAAGCCGGTGACTTTATTATTCTGACCCTGCTGGCGATGGTGTGCAGTATTCCGGTTATTACAATCGGTGCATCGCTGACGGCGGTGTTTTATGCGGCTTTGAAAATGGCAAGAGATGAAGAAGGCTATGTCTGGAAGGAATTTTTTAAATCCTTTAAGCAGAATTTAAAGCAGAGTATTTTGATTGAACTGATTTTAGCAGCGTTTGCGGCAATCCTTCTGGTAGACATTAATGTCTGTGCAAAATGGGCAGCAGACGGCGGCGGTACGCTGGTACAGCTGCTGATGTTTGCGGCAATCGGTATTTTAATTGTGCTGGCGGCGGTTGTGCTGTATGTATTTCCGGTGCTTGCAAAGTTTGACAATACCGTATTTGCAACGATAAAGAATGCACTGGTGCTTTGCATGCACCATCTGCCACAGACCATCAGCATGATGATTGCTACATATGGACTGATTTATTTTACAATGCAGTATGTCGGTATCATGTTTATATCGATTCCGTTGATTTTTTATATTGATTCATTTATTTTTTCAAGAATTTTGCAGCAGTATGTGAAAAAAGATGAAGCGGATACAGATGAGCTGTAAGTAAAAGTAAAATACAGTGAAAATGAAAGCAGTAAAAGACCAAAATAAAAAGTCCCGCAGGATTGGGTAGTATCCTGCGGGACTTTTTTTGGAATAAAATATTCCGTCTATATCTGTACGGTTATGGGATACAGATAACGAAAATAATATACAAAAAGAGGATAATTACTCTGTCGAAACAGTCTGTAATTATCCCCGTTGATAATCGTAAAATATATTCTGTTAAAGCAATGTACTATAATGCATCAACACCGCGCTCGCCGGTACGGATACGAACCGCATCGCAGACATCGTAGACAAAGATTTTACCATCGCCGTAAAGACCGGTATTAATTTCTTCAATAACTAAATCAATAATCTTTTCTGCGGTATCATCATCGACAATCGTTTCAACCTTAACCTTCGGAAGCAGGTTACCGCCAAAATCAACACCGTTGTAAGCCTGTTTATGCCCTTTCTGGCTTCCGTATCCCATGATATTGGTAATCATCAGACCGTGTGCATTACAGCTGTTTAAAATTGTCTTTAAATCGTCAAGACGCTCAGGTCTTATAATAATTTCAAGCTTTTTCATTTCTAATCTCCATCTCTATGTGCTTATTTTATCTACAACAGCTGTATCTGTCAATGTGGTACAGACAGAAACGAAGAATGTAAATACAGCAATTGCCTGCACTTATTTTTTTGAAGCTTTTTCTGCGGAAATGTCCATATGCTTTGTAGGAAGACCTTCCATATAAAGCTGCTTACAGGCAGTCAGCATGGTTGAACAGTAGTAAATGGCACAAATGCCGGAACCTGCACCGACAAGAATCGAGGCAAGGGAAATATTGGACATAAATGCGATATAATGAATAAATACCAATGCACCCAGCAACAGCCATACGATTCTGAAAGAACGTGTTGTGGCAGATTTTTCCTGAAATTTTGCTTCTAATATGATGGCTTCCGTAAAATAATAAGTAAAGTAAATTGTAAAAATAGTAGAAAGACCGGCAGCCATTGTGCGCATCTGAGAAGCGCTGTCACCCCAGTCCTTAAAAAGCAGTGCCTGACCGATAACGGCGGCAGCCGTTCCTAAAATAGCGGCAAGTCTTGCTTTTTTAAATAACACATTACGTGGGGCAAGCGGTAAAATACCAATGACAATTAGGATAAAGCCGATGACGTCAGAAAAGACATCAATCGTGGCATTGCCGACCCGGACATAGAACTGTAACACAAGCAGTAAAATGCCAATTAAAATCAGTGAAATATTTTTTTTATTCATACGTTTTTTAAGAGCTCCTTTCAATATGCTAATAATCTATTTTACTGGAAACAAAATGCAGGGTCAATGTATTTGACGGATTTTAGAGAAATTTTATGGCGCGTTGGTTGTGAAGTACCGGTCGATATGCTAAAATAGGGCAAAATATGGATATTAAATGCGTAAGGCGCTTAATAATGATAGAACGGAGAAGCTTTAAGGTTATGCTTGAATGGTCAACACCTTCCATTTCCGATGGTGACTGGATTCGGAAAATAATTGCGGAATCAGGAAATATGGGCAGTGATGTTTCATTTGCCAATATGTATCTGCTTCGTGAAAAATATGACATACAGATTTGCAGTTACAGAGGCTTTTTACTGCGGCACTACAACGGCTATTACGGAAGAAAGGGATATACCTTTCCGATAGGCACAGGCAGCCAGGAAAAAGCACTGCAAGCATTAAAAGAGGATGCAGAAAAACGCAGGGAGCCGCTGTGCTTCTGTCTGCTCACGGAAGAACAAAAGCAGATGTTAGAGGAGGTTTTCCCGGATACATTTGTATTTGAGAGCAATCCGGGGGACAGCGACTACATTTATTCGCAGGAAGAACTGGCAAATCTGGCAGGAAAGGCATTTCATAAGAAGAAAAATCATTTTTCAAAGTTTGTAAGGACGTATCCGGAATACCGCTTTGAGCAGATAGGCGCGGCAAACTGGCAGGATGCGGTGCTTGTGGAAGATATGTGGTATTATGAACATTTGCAGGAAGAAGACGAGTCGCAGAAAAAAGAATATGCGGCGGTCAAAGAAGCGCTGGAGCATTTTGAACAGTTAGAGCTTTCAGGCGGGCTTTTATACGTCAATGATACACCGGCGGCGATGACGGTTGCTTCTTATATTAATGAAGATACGTGTGATATTCATTTTGAAAAGGCGGTCGGTGAATGTGTGACAAATGGTGCATATGCGGCGATTAACAGGCTGTTTGCACAGACGTTAAACTGCACATGGCTGAATCGCGAAGAAGATATCGGAATTGAGGGGCTTCGTAAGGCAAAAATGTCCTACCATCCTAAAATGCTGGTTAAGAAATATAATGCACATTTAAAAACACAGGACATTGTAGAATAAATCTGCGGGTCTGATTGGAAAGAAGGAGAGAAAATGCTTTCAAAAGTTTTGAAAAAAGAAACGTGTGCCGAGTGCCGTTTCTGCTGTTCGTTCAGAAGATGCAGTCTTTGGGAAACGCCACTGTTTCCGAAAGAGGTTATGGATTCACTGGAAAAGAAGGGCAGTCCGGTTGTGTTTAAAAAGCAGACGGTTTCGGGAAAAGAATACGGTCAGATGGATTTAACAGGGAAATATCGTACGCAGGATTCCGAGGAGGAAGCCGCCTGTGAATTTCTGGATGCGCACAAGGGCTGTACGTTAAATAATGAAGAAAAGCCGTTTGACTGTAAAATATGGCCGCTCCGGATTATGAAGGAAAATGAAAAGTATGTCATTGCACTGACACCGACTTGTCCGGCAATCAATCAGGTGCCGCTGGAACAGATGAAGGCGTTGGTTGAAGACGGACTTGGAAAAACCATTTATGAATATGCGAAGGAGCATCCGTACATTGTAAAGGAATACCGGGAAGGGTTTCCGGTTTTGATGACATTTTAAAAAATAACAAAGAAATAAATGCCGGGAAGCCGCATGAATACTGGAATTGCAAAAAAATAACAAAAAATTTCAAAAAAAATGAAAAAAGTGCTTGCATTTTGTTTTTTGTTATTATATAATACATCTTGTCGTTACGACATACGGCAAACGACATTGGGCTTTCGCCAAATGGTAAGGCACTGGATTCTGATTCCAGCATTGTGGGGGTTCGAGTCCCTCAAGCCCAGTCCTTTATCCCTCGCATGATTGCGAGGGATTTTTTGCATTATAGAACTATTTGTTTCGGAGCAAAACAAATAGCTATGATGGCAGATGAGAAATCGCCTTCGCGAATTTCTCATCGCCGCTTCGCAACAAGCTGCTCAGAATGGAGATTGGTGTGAAAATCCTTAAATCTAAGATTTTCACACAACAGTTTTGTGCCGCAGGCGTCACAAAACTGTCCTTATCGCAGAACTGAATAGATTCAGTTCGCGATTCCTCCGGCATTAAAATGCCTGCGGAATGGAGAATGGTATGATTGAATTAGGAAAAACACAATGTTTGAATGTTGTAAAAATCGTAGATTTTGGTATTTACCTTGGTACAGAAGAAGATAAAGTTTTACTGCCAAAGAAGCAGGTTCCGCAGGATATTGAAGTGGGCGATGCACTGACGGTTTTTGTTTACCGTGATTCCAGTGACCGTCTGATTGCGACGACGAAGACACCGAAGCTGGAACTGGGACAGATTGCAAAGTTAAAGGTTTCGGAAGTCGGTAAAATCGGTGCTTTTTTAGACTGGGGACTGGAAAAGGATTTGTTCCTTCCATTTAAAGAGCAGACAACACATGTGGAAAAAGGTGATATCTGTCTGGTGGCACTTTATATTGATAAAAGCAATCGTCTGGCGGCAACTATGCGTGTGTACGATTATTTAAGCTGTGACAGCCCGTATGTAAAAGACAGTGCCGTACAGGGAACGGTGATTGAAATGAACCCGGATTATGGCGTATATGTGGCAGTAGATGACCGTTACTTTGGCATGATTCCGAAAAATGAAGTATTCGGAAAGATTCAGATAGGCGATACAATTCACGGCAGAGTATCGAAAGTGCGCGATGACCATAAACTGTCAATCAGTCTGAAACAAAAAGCCTATATACAAATGGATGAAGATTCCAGTATAATATATCATGCAATTGAAAAAAGAGGCGGAAGTCTTCCTTTTACAGATAAAGCAGCGCCTGAGATTATCAAAGCCGAATTTGATATGAGTAAGAATGCATTTAAACGTGCAGTAGGGCGGCTGTTAAAAGAAGGAAAAATTGAAATTGCAGAAAGCTGTATCAAGCTGAAAAAGTAAAAAGGAGAAAAAGTAGTGCGAAAAATAACGCTGATGCGCTTATTTTTCACACAGCTATTTGTTTCGGAGCGAAAACAAATAGCCATGATTGCAGATGAGAAATCGCCTGCGCGAATTTCTC
>OGNI01000066.1_pt1 | contig 75552 bp, 73 predicted proteins | sample 1573421 | NCBI WGS metagenome assembly OGNI01 (sample SAMEA2581928, study PRJEB24529) | metagenome | biome: Human gut stool | place: China | collected 2011
GTTTTTCGGAGAATAACAAGGATTATAGAGGTTGTTTTAAATGAAAGAGCCGTGAAAAAATAAAAGAAAAACAAAGTGAAAATTATCAAGATATACAGCAAAAAGTGTATCTTTGCCCACAAGTAAAAACAAAGGGGTGCCCTCCGGACGGGCTGAGATCATACCCTAAGCACCTGATGCGGTTAGTACCGCCGAAGGGATTGTTATTCGTATCCATCATATATCTTCTCCGATTCTCGGGACAGCTCTTTGTTATTACTTTCACTAAAAATATCATTATCATGAAAGTACAAGTCAACAACAAAGAGGTAGAACTTACCACAGGAAATACCATCTCTGCTTTAGCGGCACAACTGGATTTACCTCCACAAGGAGTAGCCATAGCATTGAACAACCGTATGATTCCCCGTAGTCAATGGGCAGAACAAGAAATACAAAACGGAGATAGTCTGGTTATCATAAAAGCTGCATGCGGAGGATAAAGAAATGGAACTGCAATTCATCACACATTTTACAGACCAATATTCTTATTATGATTCGGCACGTATGGCACTTGAAGGAGGTTGCCGTTGGATTCAGCTGCGCATGAAAGACGCAACTCCCGATGAAATCCGTCCGGAAGCTGTCCGTATACAGGCTTTATGCCGGGAATATGGTGCGACCTTCATCATCGACGATCATGTAGAATTAGTAAAAGAACTGCATGCCGACGGAGTTCATTTAGGGAAAAAAGATATGCCCATAGCCGAAGCACGTCAGATTTTAGGTAAAGATTTTATTATCGGAGGAACGGCCAACACCTTCGAGGATGTACAGATGCATTATCAGGCAGGAGCAGATTATATCGGCTGCGGTCCGTTCCGCTTTACTACGACCAAGAAGAATTTAAGTCCGATTCTTGGACTGGAAGGGTATAAAGCAATCGTATCGCAGATGAAGACAGCCGGAATCAATTTGCCCATTGTAGCCATTGGAGGAATTACCTACGATGATATTCCCTCAATCATGCAAACCGGAGTTACAGGTATTGCGCTGAGCGGAACAATTCTTCGGGCAGAGAATCCGGTAGTCGAAACGCACCGCATATTAGAAGCTATTCAGAACTCTAAACAGCTTTAATCAAAGAAAAGGATTACAAAAAACTCAAAAACAAAATATACAATGGAAAAACTTATCATTGCCGGAAAAGAATTTAACTCCAGACTGTTTCTGGGAACCGGCAAATTCAATTCAAACCAGCTCATGGAAGATGCTATCCTGGCATCAGAGACTGAAATGGTAACCGTAGCCATGAAACGTATCGAACTTGACAATAAGGAAGACGACATGTTACGTCATATTATTCAACCGCACATCCAGCTATTACCTAATACATCAGGAGTACGTACTGCCGAAGAAGCCGTATTTGCTGCACAAATGGCACGTGAGGCTTTTGGAACTAACTGGCTGAAACTGGAAATACACCCAGACCCACGTTATCTGTTGCCTGATTCAACCGAAACCCTGAAGGCTACAGAAGAATTGGTTAAACTGGGATTCGTTGTATTACCTTATTGCCAGGCTGATCCGACTCTATGTAAACGCCTGGAAGAGGCCGGTGCGGCAACTGTCATGCCACTCGCTGCTCCTATCGGAACAAACAAGGGATTGCAGACACGCGACTTCCTGCGTATCATTATCGAACAAAGTAATGTACCTGTTGTTGTCGATGCTGGAATCGGCGCTCCAAGCCATGCTGCTGAAGCTATGGAAATGGGTGCTGCTGCTTGTCTGGTAAATACAGCTATCGCCGTAGCAGGAAATCCTGTAGAAATGGCTAAAGCCTTCAAGGAGGCTGTCATCGCCGGAAGACGTGCTTACGAAGCAGGTCTGGGTATTCAAGCTGAAAACTTAGTTGCATCAGCTTCTTCTCCGTTAACTGCATTTTTAAACGAATAACTACACGTTCATGAATAAAGAAAAAGATAAAAAGGCATATGCACATGCCGAAAAAGCTTATATGCAAGGAACACTTTTTCCTTTCATAAAAGTAGGGATGCAAAAAGTGAATCTTACTCCAACTGTCACTATTGTCAATGGAGAAAAGGTCATGACTCCTAATGCCCCTGTTTATGTTTACGATACAAGTGGACCTTTCAGTGATCCCAATATTAAAATCGATCTTAAGAAGGGACTTCCCCGTATGCGCGAAAACTGGATTGTAGAACGTGGCGATGTAGAACAGCTGCCTTCTATCACTTCAGAATACGGTAAGATGCGACGCGACGATCATTCGCTCGACCATCTGCGTTTCGAACATATTGCCTTGCCTTACCGTGCCAAAGCCGGAAAATGCTGTACACAGATGTATTATGCCAAACAAGGTATTGTTACTCCGGAAATGGAATATGTAGCTATCCGAGAGAACATGAACTGTAAAGAGTTGGGTATTGATACGTATATCACTCCTGAATTCGTTCGTGATGAGATTGCGACCGGACGTGCTGTATTGCCGGCAAACATCAATCATCCGGAATCGGAGCCAATGATCATCGGACGTAACTTCCTGGTAAAAATCAATACCAACATCGGCAACTCGGCTACAACTTCCAGCATTGATGAAGAAGTAGACAAAGCTGTATGGAGCTGCAAATGGGGAGGTGATACACTGATGGACCTTTCTACCGGCGACAACATACATGAAACTCGTGAATGGATTGTACGCAACTGTCCGGTTCCGGTAGGTACAGTGCCTATCTATCAGGCTTTGGAAAAGGTTAACGGTAAAGTAGAAGACTTGACTTGGGAGATTTACCGTGATACACTAATTGAACAATGTGAACAAGGAGTAGACTATTTCACTATCCATGCCGGAATACGCCGCCACAATGTTCATCTTGCCGACAAACGTCTGTGTGGTATTGTATCACGCGGAGGTAGTATCATGAGCAAATGGTGTCTGGTACACGACCAGGAGTCATTCCTTTACGAACATTTTGACGATATTTGTGATATACTTGCTCAATACGACGTAGCTGTATCATTGGGCGACGGTCTGCGTCCGGGATGTATTGCCGACGCAAACGACGAAGCACAGTTTGCAGAACTTGATACAATGGGCGAACTGGTTGTACGCGCATGGGCTAAGAATGTACAGGCATTTATTGAAGGTCCGGGACACGTACCTTTGCACAAAATCAAGGAAAACATGGAACGCCAGATCAGTCATTGTCACAATGCGCCGTTCTACACTCTTGGTCCTTTGGTTACTGATATTGCTCCGGGATACGACCACATCACCTCTGCTATCGGAGCCGCTCAAATCGGCTGGTTGGGTACAGCCATGTTGTGCTACGTTACTCCGAAAGAACATCTGGGATTGCCTAACCGTGAAGATGTACGTACAGGAGTTATCACTTACAAGATAGCAGCACATGCAGCCGACCTTGCCAAAGGTCATCCGGGTGCACAAATACGAGATAATGCCTTAAGCAAGGCCCGCTACGAATTCCGTTGGCGCGACCAGTTCCACCTGAGTCTCGATCCGGACCGTGCACTGGAATACTTTAACGAAGGTCGCCATACTGACGGCGAATACTGTACAATGTGCGGACCGAACTTCTGTGCAATGAAGTTGTCACGCGATCTTTCAAACTTGAAATAATAACCTATCAATCATGCATTTCCGTCGTTTATCCAGAATGGCGGAAATACATAAAAGAATTTGAAAACTATCCATAAATATCATGTTTAGTGACGAATTAGAAAAAATAAATTGGGAAGAAACAACCAAAGCCATCTACTCAAAGACTGAAGCCGATGTGTTGCGCGCATTAGGAAAATCACATTGCGACGTAGACGACTTTATGGCACTGATTTCACCCGCCGCCGAGAAATTTCTCGAACCAATGGCACGCCTGAGTCGCAAATACACAGAAGAACGATTCGGCAAAACTATTTCAATGTTTATTCCTCTGTATATTACCAATTCATGTACGAACTCATGCGTGTACTGCGGATTTCATATCAGTAACCCGATGGCACGTACCATTCTTACTCCGGAAGAAATAGAAAACGAATACCGGGCAATCAAAAAACTCGGTCCATTCGAAAATCTGTTGATTGTAACAGGAGAAAATCCTGCCAAGGCCGGAGTTCCTTATATAGCTAAAGCACTTGATTTGGCAAAACCATATTTCTCGAATCTGAAGATAGAGGTTATGCCACTTAAGACAGAAGAGTATGCCGAATTGGTAAACCACGGTCTGAACGGAGTGATCTGTTTTCAGGAAACATATAATAAGGCACGCTATAATATTTATCATCCGCGTGGCATGAAATCGAAATTCGAATGGCGTGTAAATGGTTTCGACCGTATGGGACAGGCTGGCGTTCATTCTATCGGTATGGGAGTTCTGATCGGCTTGGAAGACTGGCGTACAGATGTAACAATGATGGCTTATCACCTGCGCTACCTGCAAAAACATTACTGGAAAACCAAATACAGCGTAAACTTTCCACGCATGCGCCCGGCTGAAAACGAAGGTTTCCAACCGAACGTAATCATGAGCGACAAAGAGCTGGCTCAGGTGACATTTGCCATGCGTATATTCGATCATGACGTAGATATATCTTACTCTACCCGTGAGCCGGCTAATATCCGTGATCACATGGCTACACTTGGAGTAACAACGATGAGTGCCGAGAGTAAGACAGAACCGGGAGGTTACTATACTTACCCACAAGCGCTGGAACAGTTCCATGTAAGCGATGAGCGTACAGCGGTAGAAGTAGAAAAAGCATTAAAAGCCATCGGACGTGAACCCGTATGGAAAGATTGGGATGCTTCATTCGACCACATGTCAAAACAGCTTCACACCTCTGCCGTACAGAAGTAAAAACAAAAAATAACATATTCCGGAGAATATCAATACCTTTTCAGAAACACATCTGATTTTCCGAAAAAGTAATGATATCCTTCCGGAAAACTTTATTTATACATACAAAATTCCCCAAATACATTTCATCTTTTCAGACAATTTCTTTTCATAATATCCCCATGCAACTGACAGAAAAAGAAAAAGAGAGATATAATCGCCAGATTCAACTCGACGAGATTGGAGAAAAAGGACAGACATTGCTCCGACAAGCGAAAGTCCTGATAGTAGGTGTAGGTGGTCTGGGCTCACCTATTGCTATATACCTTTGCGGTGCAGGAGTAGGAACCATCGGACTAGTAGATGATGATAAGGTAAGTGAAACAAACTTACAGCGCCAAATTCTCTACAATGAAACCGAGATAGGAAAGCCCAAAGCACTTTGCGCAAAAGAACGCTTGCAGAAACTGAACAGCAATATTTGCATTGAGGCCTATCCTACTCGTCTTACTAAAGAAAATGCTCAAGAAATAATCAGCAGATACGATATTGTAGTTGACGGATGCGACAATTTCCAAACGCGTTACCTTATAAACGACACATGCTTATTATTAAATAAGGTATATGTATATGGTGCTATCCGTGCCTTCGACGGTCAAGTATCCGTTTTTAACTACCAGGGAGGAAAAAACTACCGCGACCTCTTCCCCGACGAGGAAGAAATGCTGTCCATGCCTGCTCCTCCTAAAGGGGTATTAGGAGTTACTCCCGGCTTAGTCGGCTGCACACAAGCCAACGAGGTTTTAAAGATAATTTCAGGATATGGCGAAGTTTTAAGTGACAAATTGTGGCACATCGACCTCAAAACAATGGTTACGCACACGATTTTGCTCTAAACAATTAGGAATATTACAAACATGTTACTACCTTTGTGCCACAATTACGTTGTCACATGAAACTTATATTGATAACCAGACCCACATATTTCGTAGAAGAAGATAAAATTATAACTACACTCTTCGACGAAGGATTAGATTATCTTCATCTGCGCAAACCCGACACAGCTCCGGTTTATGCAGAACGTCTGCTTACTCTTATCCCGGAAAAATACCGGAAGCGTATCGTAGTACATGGACATTTCTATTTGAAAGAAGAATATAATCTCAAAGGTATTCACCTGAATCATCGCAACCCTATTGCTCCCGATAATTACACTGGGCAAATAAGTACCTCCTGCCATTCATTGGAAGAAGTAAAAGAAAAGAAAAACAACTTCGATTATGTCTTTCTCAGCCCTGTATTCGACAGCATTTCAAAACAGGGATATGCAGCAGAATATACACCGGAACAAATCCGTCAGGCAGCTAAAGACGGTATAATCGACAAACGCGTCATAGCACTTGGAGGCATTGATGAAGACAATATCCTGCAAGTAAAAGATTATGGCTTTGGAGGAGCTGCTATTTTAGGTGGACTTTGGAATAAATTCGACCTTGACCACGATTATAATTATCAGAATCTTATTGAGCATTTCAGGAAATTGAAACGACTTGCTGATTAAAGTTTTTTCATTTCATTTGCCATGCTTGGAGAAATGCCGTAACTTTGCGCCAAAAATATTAGGCAATATATCAAAATATTACAATGAGCGAAACATCATCATTCAAAGTGTTCTCGGGTACAAACTCGAGATACCTTGCAGAAAAAATCTGTAACAGTTTAGGATGCCCACTGGGTAACATGAACATTACTCATTTCGCCGACGGCGAATTTGCAGTATCTTACGAAGAATCTATTCGCGGACAGCACGTATTCCTCGTACAGTCAACTTTCCCGAATTCAGACAACTTAATGGAGCTTTTGCTGATGATTGATGCAGCAAAACGTGCCTCAGCTAAAAGTATCATTGCCGTAATTCCGTATTTCGGATGGGCACGTCAGGACCGCAAAGACAAACCACGTGTATCTATCGGTGCAAAACTGGTAGCTAATTTGTTGAGCGTTGCCGGTATTGACCGTCTGATAACAATGGATTTGCACGCAGATCAGATTCAGGGATTCTTTGACATTCCGGTAGACCACCTTTATGGTTCTACTATTTTTGCTCCTTACATCCAGTCTTTGAATCTGGAAAACCTTGTCATTGCAACTCCTGACGTTGGTGGCTCTAAACGTGCCAGCACTTATGCTAAATATTTGGATGTACCTTTGGTGTTGTGCCATAAGACACGTGAAAAAGCAAACGTAGTTGCTTCTATGCAAATCATCGGTGACGTTAAAGATAAAAACGTTATCCTGATTGACGATATGGTAGATACTGCCGGTACTATTACTAAAGCAGCTGATATCATGAAAGAAGCCGGTGCAACTTCAGTTCGTGCTATTGCTTCTCACTGCGTAATGTCAGGTCCAGCTTCTGAACGTGTTCAGAATTCACAACTGGAAGAAATTGTATTTACTGATAGTATTCCTTATTCAAACCGTTGTGCTAAGGTTAAACAGCTTTCTATCGCTGATATGTTTGCTGAAACAATCCGCCGCGTGATGACTAACGAATCTATTAGCTCACAGTACCTGCTGTAATCAAAATTTTTTTACTATAATTAATGTCATCCTGAGCGTTTCTGTCTATATAGAAGACGTTTAGGATGGCATTTCTTTTATACATTCATTACTCTATGAAGATAGTCTGGCTCGACTTAAACAGTTCCTATGCACATTCTTCTCTGGCATTACCTGCGCTACAGGCACAGATTGCTGATAATAAATCGATAGAATGGGATATTGTATCTGCAACCATCAACGAGAATCCGGGAATGATTGCCGGAGAAATATATCGCCGTAAACCAGATATTATTGCTGCTACCTGCTGGCTTTTCAACCATGAAATACTGCTCCATGTGCTCTCACGCGCCAAAGCATTATTGCCCGACTGTTGCATTGCTTTGGGAGGTCCGGAATTTCTAGGAGAAAACCAAACTTTCTTAAGACGTAATACATTCGTCGATTGTGTTTTCAGAGGAGAAGGAGAAGAAGTGGTAAGCCAGTGGCTGACATGCTGGAACCAGCCTGATGCCTGGAAGGACATCACCGGATTATGCTACATAGACGCTAAAGATGATACATACCATGACAACGGTATAGCCCGCGTACTCAATTTCGATCAGCTGCTTCCTCCCGAAACTAGTCCTTTTTTCAACTGGAGCAAACCCTTCGTACAACTAGAAACGACACGCGGATGTTTCAATACCTGTGCGTTTTGCGTAAGTGGAGGAGAAAAGCCGGTCCGCACCCTTCCGTTGGAAACAATCCGGGAACGCATCATTCTCATCCACCAGCATGGCATTCGCAACATACGTGTACTAGACCGTACTTTCAACTACAACAACCGACATGCAAAGGCATTGCTCAGTCTGTTCCAAGAATTTCCAGATATCCGCTTCCATTTGGAAATACATCCGGCTCTACTGTCCGACGAGCTGAAAGAAGAACTGACGCATATGCCCGACAACTTGCTTCATCTGGAAGCCGGCATACAGAGTCTTCGTGAAGAAGTTCTGACAACCAGCCGACGTATGGGCAAATTGTCCGATGCTCTAGAAGGATTGAAATTCCTCTGTTCATTGAGCAATATGGAAACACATGCCGATCTGATAGCCGGACTTCCTCTTTACCGTCTGGAAGAAATATTCGAAGATGTACGTACGTTAGCTTCTTACCGTGCAGGAGAAATACAGCTCGAATCATTAAAGTTACTGCCAGGCACAGAAATGAGATGCAGAGCTGCCGAACTAGGCATCAAATATTCTCCATTTCCTCCTTATGAGGTATTGGAAACCGGAGAGATCAGTCCGGAAGAGTTACAGACGGCACACTTGTTGTCACGCTTGCTTGACGGATTCTACAATACCCCCGTATGGCAGCACATCACACGACGGCTAATTGTAGAACAGACAGACTTTCTGCATCGTTTTCTCGAACATCTGATCGCACTTGGAGTAGCCGACCAGCCCATGAGTCAGGAACGTAGGGGAATCATTCTGTATGAGTTTTGCAAGCAATCCTACCCTTCTTATGAAACGGCAGCAACTTTGGCATGGATAGAAGCAGGAATGTCACTCAAGAAACAGCCGGCAGCCCGTATCCGTACCAAGCATGTCACACCTCCTGACAGCTGGAATATCGTATATGGAGAATATCACGATCATCTGAAGCTATGTCTGCTTCCCGCCAGTGAGAACGAACCGCTCAACTACTGGTTCGGATTCGAAACAGAAACTCAGCAACCTCGTCCGGTATTTAAGGCTACAAGCCAGAAGAAGGAACTTTGAGAAAAGCTCAGAAAATCATATCTTTGCAAAAAGCAGAACAGACTATGAACAGAATATGTCATCTTTTCGGAATAAAATATCCCATCATTCAAGGTGGAATGGTATGGTGCAGCGGCTGGCGACTGGCATCGGCAGTAAGTAATGCAGGAGGACTGGGACTGTTAGGAGCAGGCTCTATGCATCCTGAAACCTTACGCGAGCATATACGCAAATGTAAAGCAGCCACCGACAAACCGTTCGGAGTAAACGTTCCATTGATGTATCCGGAAATAGAAACCCTGATGCAAATTATAGCCGAAGAAGAAGTGAAGATTGTCTTCACCTCCGCCGGAAATCCGAAGATATGGACCGAATGGCTGCACAACAAAGGGATTATCGTAGCTCATGTAGTATCTTCCACACGCTTCGCAGCAAAATGTGAAGAGGCTGGAGTAGACGCTATTGTAGCCGAAGGGTTCGAAGCAGGAGGACATAACGGAAAAGAAGAAACTACAACCCTGTGTCTTATCCCGGCAGTCAGGAAAAGTTGTACACTCCCACTAATTGCAGCTGGGGGAATAGCTACCGGTGAAGGTATTCTGGCCGCAAGAAGTCTAGGAGCCGATGGAGTACAGATAGGCACACGTTTTGCGTTGACTGAAGAAAGTTCTGCCAGTTTCGCGTTCAAAGACCGCTGTCTGCGACTGAATGAGGGAGATACAATACTTACGTTAAAACAGCTTTCTCCTACCCGACTAGTGAAAAATGATTTCTACAAACACATTGAAGAAGCTGAAAAACGCGGAGCTTCCGTCGATGAACTGCGTGATCTGTTAGGACGCGGACGTGCCAAACTAGGTATTTTCGAAGGAGATTTATTCGAGGGAGAACTGGAGATCGGTCAGGCGGCATCAATGATTAAGCATCTGCAACCAGTCAGTGAAGTTATGAAAGAACTGGTAGAGGATTACAACACTGCACTCCGCCGGATACAAGATGAATTAAATTGGAATTAAATAAACTGATAATCACATTTCATTATGGCAGATAATTATCTGGAACGGCAGCGAGAACAATATGAAGCTCGAAAAGCCGCATGGGAAAAAGCTAAAAAATTAGGAAAGAAGAAAATAAAACCAGCCGTTAAATCTCAAAGTCAGACTACTAATAAACCCTGATTACAACTGAAAGCTTTCTTCTGTTTCATTCAAGCGGGTATAGCAGCTTATTAATAATGCGAATCAGGAGTTGGCTCTCTGATTCGCATTAGTTACTTATCTTTGGATAAGGTAGAATGCGGTTCTGCGATTACAACATAAATATGACAACAATGGGAAAAGAAGCAAATCTAAATGAACTTAGGATTTCTAATGAGGAATATGAGGCTCTAACGAAGTGCCAGCCTGAAGTAAGATATCAGTATACGCTTAAAAGAATTGCTGATACTGAAACAATGTGGTCAATAGTTGGAGATAAAAACTCCTTTGCGATTCAGTCTTTTGGAAAAGAACGACTACTTCCGATATGGTCTTCCAAAGAATATACTCAAGCATTTTGTATAAATGACAATGCGGATTGCGAAAGTATTGCTATAACTCTTGATTCTTTTGAAGAATCTGTAATAGATTATATTTGTAAGGAAGAACTTCTTCTTAATGTTTTTCCGACAGTACAAGAGCCTCTTGGCAAAATCGTAGGATTGAATACATTTGCAGAAGATTTAAGTGAATTTTTAGACGACTACAAGTAGTATAGCATCCTGCTGACATACCTTAAAGATAAGCTAACTATCCGATAAAGACGATATTTTATAGGCAGTAGCAACTTAAAACTATCATTTATTACGCAAAATAATGAAAAAGTGGATGATAATAACCGGCTTGATAGTTTTGTCTGTGATAAGCTATTTGTTTATTGATAGCCGAATCATTGATTATACAGATGGTATCCCTGTGAAGTACATAGAACTTCGCAAAGAGGTACAAGATAGCCTTGTATGGCGGGGAAAACATGATGGATGTGTTTCGATAGAGGATACTGTAATCGTAAGATATAAGCCCGTGATTTGTTTTGATTCGGATTATACGATGTTATATTTTGATGTTGGACCATGGACTTTTGCTCATTTCCTGAAGCGTAACAGCGATGGGAAAATATGGAAATTTAAAGGGATATACAATATCCCCAAGCCTATAGTCACCATTGGAGATACGCTTTATGTTCCATCCGAATATAATATCAACTCCGGTGACAGAGTAGATGACAATGCGGTTTTTTACCGACATATTCTATAACAAATTAATCTATATAATGTCTATTGTTTCTCTTTCTTTCTCATATATTCTTGCTTACCTATAAAATTCTGATTCCCTATTGCCCCTCCAGCATAGTTAAACACCACGTAAGGCGTATAAAGAATAGAAGCGTCCGATTCATTGATTTCTCTCTGTTCATCAAGAGACAGAGGCTTGTGATATATTTGATAATAATACTTGCCCATGCCTATACGACGGAAACCAACACAAAAAGATTCATCGGGGTCAGCTCTCATTGAAATAGACATACAGCCTATTTCCTTCAACTCTATTTCCAGCCATTTGAGAGAACTCCTACCGAGTCCGCATTGGTGGAGCAGAGAATCTACTTTTTCCTCACTTGGGTCCCAATTTGACTCCATTTTATCAATACCATTTGAAAAATGGAATATGGAAACATGACCATGCTCAAATTCAATATCCACATAACATCCGGGAGTTAATTCATCATAGAGATTTCGGTATATTTGCTCCATATGGTCTCCATATTTGGTATAATGTTTTTCCATTATATCGGCATCACATCTATTTGCCGGATTGAAATACAAAAACGATACCAAGAGTATGTTGATTATGTGTAGTATCAGAAGTCTTTTTTTATGCTTGGTGTTGCACCTTAGTGAATAAAAAAATGATATGCATGCGATAATTACTGCAGGCATAAACAGCCAAAACAGTAAGGCTATGACAAAAATAAATATAAAATGTACATTTAACCCAATGAGACATACTGTCGTGAACAATATGCTAATATACTGTATCGGTATCCAGAATCGTTTATCGGTTTGCTGTTTCATCCTTCGTTGATTTATAAACAGAAATACAGAATATTGAAAGTGCAGAAGCATTTTATATATAGATAATAGTCATAACCAAATTCTATTTTTAATTTCTTTGACTTGCAAGAAAACTTAATATAGCATAGCTCTCTTAAGCAAAGCCTGAACAAAACGGCAGCCTCGTTTTTTGAAACTTCCTTCCCCTTTTTTAGATTCGGGATAGGGTCTAATACCGGTATATTATACCGCTGTTTATATTCTTTCATGCGTTTTACTATCTCATCATCATACGCTTCAACATATTCTATAGTAAGATAATGGCAATCTGTTTCAGACATCACCGTCAGGATAGTATTTACATAACTGTCTTCTACCTTTATATAATCATCTGCGGATAATATGCCGGTTCTAAAGATTTTTCCTATATCTGAAATTGAAGTCCAATCATCAAATGTATAAATACGATCTTTATATCCAGCTGGATGATATTTTACTATTTCGTGAAAATAAGATTTCATATACAACTATTTAAATTTAAATATCCCCAAAGGCTAATGTTTATGTCTTAAACACATGTAATGATATAATCATATATTATAACCAATTGTAGATAGCCCCCCTTTGCAGTATCTTATGTAAGTTCTTTAGTACTTATAATCAATAATGCATAATATTATTAAAAGTAAAAACAGTGAAAGTAAAAATGATACAACATAGAATTTCCATCTTCTTAAAATTTCTTGAGGTTGTTTTTTGATAAAATACATATAATGTACCCATCTTTTTTTATATATCAATGCGTAATAATGTAACAGACAGAGTGGAATGATAAAGGCAAAAACGTATTCAACTTTGAGAGGATATAATTTATCTACAATAAGAAAAATAGTTAAACATAAAATCGTTAACAAGAAACCAAGAATTTTTTCAGATGTTACGTCTGTAGGGTAAGTAGGTAAAATCTTTTTATGTTTATCAACAAATTGGTAAATATAGAAATTAAGAATGTTTATAATCAGAAATATTTTCTTCATATTGTTCAATAATGTTATAAAAGTGAGTCTTCATTATAAATTTGAATGGGGTAAAGTTTTCATCCCTAAATTAAGCGAAATATTCAGGAAAGTAAATCGTTCCATAAAGAAACTTTAAATCCATTTTGCTCAATGATACGCCATGCAAGACCATTGCTTTTATTGAAGCCATTTAGCATGGAAAACGTATTTAATATCTTGTTTCTATCATATAGTTTCATCGGTGCGCAATTTTTTACCTATACTATTATTGAAGATGATAATTTGAATAAAGTCCGCTTCCTGGCTTGAGTGTAAAAAAGTGAATCCTTTATCTGCTAATTGTTTGAGATAGCGTTCAAGCTGTTTATCTCCACAAGGCAGTTCCAAGGCGAAATCATCAAATTTTTGTGGAAAATCCTCATAGTCAGAATTAGGGGTATGAAAATACAATGCGGGCTCTATTCCAAAATCTTTTTGTACTCCAATAAATGCCCACAATTGAAATTCAAATGGGGTTTCTTTGCTCTTCATTGCGATAACATTGAAACTGCACATCATGGCATCTAAATGTTGCTTGATGGCATCCCAGCGGAACAATGGCTGCTTGGGACAATCAAAATGGATATGGTCATAGTCGTATTGCGATTGTCCATTTTCCAGATAATCTATCCATTCGTCCATTTTTCTATGCACAGCCGGTGTTCCGACTTTCAATCTTCTGTAATATCGATGTTGTCCTCTGAATTTCTTCATTTTTCCATTTATACGCATAGCAGCAAATCACTACTGGTAAAACCGAGAACAACGCAAAGCAACCAACCGACGACAAATACGCAGAAGAAGCAAAAGGAATCCCGAATATGGGATAAAAGGCTATGGCAAAGAGATTATAGGTAATGAAAGAGAAAAGCATGCTATACCCTATGGCTGCCATACTCTCCCGGCTTTAGAGACTTTCCATGTTGCGACTCCACCTATACAGAAGCATAGCGGATAAATAAGTAACTGCCCTATAAGGTAAAACAAGCTTATCCCATAGTTCAATGCTTCTACACAAACTGTTGCCACACCACACAGCAACATGGCTGCTTCAAATTTCCAAAATCGTTTATCGGTTAGTTTCATTGCTTACCTCCTTTCCGCCAAAGACATATATTAATGGATTTGTTTTAGGGCAGCTTCTACCATATCTATATCTATGCCATTATTGCTTTACCCGAATTAGGTATGTCATCAGCTGCCCTTTTAAGTATAAGATAATTAATTCCTTAGTAGAAAGCAGCTGCGCATTTTTGCGCATTTTTTCAATAATTGAATGATATATTACTATATTTAATATAGGAAACATAGCAATAGTAGAACTCGTTACATTAATCCCATATTGCAATAATTCATACTGTGTATATTTCTCTTTAATATAAAACAAATCTACCAAGTATGTATTGATATATCCCAATGATAGCCAAACTGCTAATACGGTAGAATGTTGATTAACCCATGACAGGATTCGACTACTAATAGTTGGATCATACATTATTTGATAAAAAAAAGCGTGAGACAATATTACAGCGGATATTGCTAACGCAGCCCATATCTTGTAAACTAAGATGGCCTTAGCTGAATGTATAATTACTGTGTCAGCTATTGAGAACAGTATTATTCCCCAATTTGCAAGGGAAAGAACTATCGCCAATAAAAGAAACAACCAGAATATCGCCATGTTGATTGTGTGAGAGAATCTTGCCATATAAAAATCCTTTATTATTTAAATGCTGTGGAATATCAAAATCACCTGCACCGAATTAGCTTTCTTCTTTAAATAACTCATAGTGCTGTTTCAACCACTTGCATGGAGTTCCATTATAGTGATCGTAAATCCGATCAACAATGTGGTGAGCATCCCATACGGCTGCCCTTTCTAATCCGACTGCTTGTTCTTTTTCAATTGGAAAAATTTCACCCGTCATAGGGTTATAACATTTAAACTTTCCAGAATAATCATGATATATATACTGCATAGGAGGATTCTTGAATTCATCCCTGATAGGGAGCTTCCCTACTTTTTGCCATACTCCTTTAGTCACCACCTCTTTGTATATGTTTGTGATGAATAGAACAGGCAAATCCGCCAATATAGTTATATCTTTAATTGGTGACAGACTCTTAAAATCAAAGAATGCACATTGACTTTTATAAAGTATTTGCGCATAAGTATAATACTCATCATTGATAGGAATTTCCAATATGGCTCCTGATGTCATTTGCTGTCTTTTGGGAGTTTTTATCTCCAAATTCTTATTGTCTTGCTCTTTCATATGTATCTGATTTTGAATTGTTATGAACTATAATTTTAGGTCTAAGTTTATAAAACTTCATCAAACGGAATATGTCTATTAAAGTGATTGCTATTCATTTGATTGAATAATATGCTGTATCAGTCTTCCTCTAACATATTCATGACAATTATCTTTTTAGTTTTTGGGGATAATATGTAGCTTATTGATGTAATATACATTAGATATTACTTCTACTAACTCTAGCTTAATGACATATTTGTCAATTAAGCTGTCACTATAATTGGGTATAAATGCCTTCCTATCAAAGTGCTTGTCTTGAAATGTAAATAACACTCCGTCCATACGCCGTGTATAATAACCATTTATTGGTACAATAGCTGTTTGTACATTTGTGCTTTTCTGTACATAACAATATGAATAGAATAATGTCCACATAGAAATATACAGCATAACAAAAGACTTTATTCCAAATAACACTTTATCTTTTTGCCTTGTAGCCTTGAAAATAAAAGCTATCAATGTTACTGCAATAGAAATAGCAGCAATAACAATGGCGTAGGTATAAGTTGTTATCAAAAAATTATGTCTCAGGATATATATAATAGCTATTAATCCCAATGCAATAAGCAATATTACACTATTGTATTTTTTCTTCGTTTCTACCATTTGTTAATTCTACATTTTCTGTTATAAAATCTACCTTGACTCCTTCTTTTACATAAGCAAATGTCGCTCTTGCTGATTCTGTTTGTTCGATATCAACTTTATGACGATCATTTTTTATGCGAGACTGTCTTTACTTAAAAGGTTTACTTACAAAGTAACTTTTTTTCTTTGATAAATCCGTCGGTTGGAGAATAATTTATCTGTGTATCAGATTATTTTTAACACATCAAATGCCTCACGAACACATTGCTCATGAAAGAATACTCAAACAAATTACGATGATACCGATATGTACTTTCATTTAATCTTGATCTTCAATCATTTTCAATAGTCTTCTTTTTGCCTTTAAATCTTGGGCGGGATCTGAAAAAACAGGATTTTTAATTTCATCAATCAGTTCTTTGCGGACGGATGTTCTTCTTTCATACATAGGTAAATCGGGGTCTGCTCCGTGCTTGAGTAACTCCTCGGCTACAGTATAGTGTCTGAATAATATTGCTATTTCCAAAGGAGTGGAATTAAGCTCTTTGAATCTGAAATTGGGGTCAGCGCCATTTGCAAGACAATAGCGGACGAGCTCCAAATCACCCTGTTGAGATGCTGCTTCAAGCGGAGTTAAAGGGCAGATTCCGCAATGTCTGCTGACAAACTCATTGGCAAAAGCTATGTTTATATCAGCTCCGTAGTCAAGAAGCAATCGGACATATTTTATTTTCTTGTCTTCATCCCAATATCGGCCACATACATCTGAAATAGGGATATAAATGCTCTTATTGCTGTCTATTACTACTTGATTTGGGTTGGCTCCATGCTTCAATAGGGCTTCGACGGCACGTATTTTATCATCCGAAATGGCATAAAACAGAATCGTCTGGTTGAACTTACTTTCTTTGTAGGATAACAATTCAGGTGATTGGGATAGAATCCGGTCGATTTCTTTTACATTCTGGCGGTTGATGGCTTTGGCAAGTTCCTCACAAGGGGTATCTCTGTATAATCTGTAATCATCCGCAGTTACATGTTTTTTGTCTATCGGACCGTCCGTAAAATACCAATATCCGACATATATCGCTCCAAGATAAAATAGAAACGGCAAGATGGCAGGAAGGTATCTCCTGTATTTAGAATACATCCATACGCTAACCCAACAAATACCCAAAAGAATGAATGAATAGGAATTGACAGCAACAAACCATGCGAATGCTTCACTTACATTGGAAGGATTATCAAAAAAGAAGATGGTGGAATATAACACAAGAGGAGCTGCGAGTATCGGAAGCAAAACGATGATACACACTATTTTTAATGCCGCCGGGTAATTCTTAAAGTCTAATTTCATCATGTTGTAATAAGAATGAATGAAGCTTTCTACACACAATTAATAACAACTATTTCTCTTCATTTTTAGAATTTAACTGCAACTCAACTCCGTCTATTGTTATCGAAGAGCTACGCAGCAATGCGACATCGATTATATGCTCTGTAGTTTGTAACATATAATGGGCTATATTAAGCGTGCTGCCATATAGTTGTTTCTCGCCAGCATCTTCCAACCACTTTATAAAATTAGAGTTTTCAACTTTAATCAAGGTTGCTGATGTTTTAGGAGCATTCACAAAATCAGCCCACCGGAAATGTTCCAAGGTGACTCTGTATGAAAATACATCCGAGAATGTTATTTTGATAGTTCGTTCTTCACGGAATGAATCCAATTCAACCACTAAATCGGTAGCATTATATTCAATACTTGATAAGGAACATTCTCCTGCAATAATTTGCAAAGGAATCCATTTTTCTGTCTTAGAAGAATTTGTCATCATCATCTATTTTAGAATATGTCGGTAAAAGACCGCATTGTTATCTACCCTGCCACCGGAGTTGATATTATATTCAGATGGAACATAAAGCGTATCTCCAATGGTGACTATAGGCTTGGGGATATTGTATATCCCTTTAAATTTCCATATTTTCCCATCGCTGTTACGCTTCAGGAAATGAGCAAAAGTCCATGGTCCAACATCAAAATATAACATCGTATAATCCGAATCAAAACAAATCACGGGCTTATATCTTACGATTACAGTATCCTCTATCGAAACACATCCATCATGTCTTCCCCGCCATACAAGGCTATCTTGAACCTCCTTGGGAAGTTCCATGTACTTCACAGGTGTACCATCTGTATAATCAATGATTCGGCTATTAATAAACAAATAGCTTATCACAGACAAGACTATCAAGCCGGTTATTATTATCCACTTTTTCATTATTTTGTGTAATAAATGATAGTTTCGTTGCTACTCACACAAAGTTAGTTTATTCTTTGATAAAGCCGTCAGTTGGAGAACAAACCATCTGTGTATCAGTTTATTTTTAACACATTAATCACCACACGAACATACCTCTAGTGTTTTTCCATATGTTTCAACCTTCTGCAGACACAACTGGTGATTGGAAGAATATTTTTATTTTATCTCCGCAGATTAAATTTGTCTATTATACAATGCGATAGCAGACTCAACTGATGCCTCTATATAGTTTAAATAGCATCGACTAGTTTGGGACAATAGCCAAATGTAATAGCATACATACTCCTTTAAAAGCTGAGATTCACTTTGACGAAACTTTACGGTGATTATTTTCCCGTCATTCTCGATTGTTGCAATTTCATTGATGGTTGCTACATAATCACAAAGGATTTTTTTACCATCTACAATTTCATTATATGGCTTACGGTGATATTTTGATTCCAAGTAACCCAGATAAGCTGTTGGTGTTATTGCCGGATAGTAAAAGAAAGGATTTCCCAATACTCCTAACGAAAGAACTGAATCTGAGGTATGATTCATATAACCGTCGTCATCAGTTTTTATAAGGGAAATTTTAAAATGTGGAAATTCAAAGAATCTACTGCGCTTAGATTTACCCACTATGTTTTTATCATATTCAATGCATAGTTTCCAATTCCTTACAATCTGTTTAGAAAAGCGAGCTATCTTAGAACCAGAACATTGCTTGTCATATGCATAATCATTGAAATACCTAAGCTGCAATCTATCAAACAGCTTGTTCCAAGCAGATGCATTCACATTCAGCTTCATTGATTTTGATTTCCGTTCATAATCCTCCACATTGAGTTCAAAATCTTTAAATGCTTCAAAGTCCAAATAGTTTTCTATGGTTATATATTCGCTACTTCTAAGAAATTGGCTGAAGGAATTTAAGTTCTCTTCTAATTTGAATTGTATAAACATAGAATCCTCATCAGGAGTTGCAATTATATGCTGGGTATTTATTTTTACTTTTATCTCATTGCTCATAAAACTATAGTCATAAAAGATTTTCCTTTCTTGATAAACAAAATTGTTCGGTTCGTCTATGGTCCTTTTTATAATATCCGGAAGTTGCCTATAATCAATTTTGAGATTAGGAGCATATATCTGTTGTATTAAAGCAATGTTTAAGCACGAATCTTCAACAAGCTTCTGGATCAGAGCGATGCATTGGGAGCCAAAATTGTATTTATGCTCCTGTAATGAATTATTTAAACAATCTATTATTGCTTTCATACTCGTTTTAGATTTTAATGTACCAGAGAAAACTAATCCGATTATGCGTATGACTTTATCTTTGCGCAAAAAATATAAGACGATGAAAACAATAATTGGTTCTATGCTAGCTTGTCTGTCGGTTTCTGTATCCGCCCAGACTGTAAATAATGTAGTAAGTGACTAAAGTTTCCCACCCCAATAAAGAGGGTGGGAAGTAACAGTAATTCAAATTTTCTTCGTAAATTAGAGGTACTTAATCAACTGATTTACAATGAAAAATAAGAATACTATTATAGAAGCAAAAATAGGTAATTTGAACGAACTTACCAAGGTTTTATCTGTTAAAGAACAAGCCCAAGAGCAACTTTTAGTCGTCATGAAGGCATTGGGCATCGGTAAAATCGTTCGGAATCTAAAGTTTGAGAAGACTCAGGGCTATACCTTGACCTCTCTCTTCATCTCGCTCCTCATCATGCGCCTGTGGGGAAAGACGATTGCAAGTGCCACTTCCAATCATTTTCATGGACTTTGCGCCGTGTCAAAGAACACGCTGTATCGCGCACTTTTGAATGCCCACATTGACTGGCGAATGCTTCTTACCAAAATCACCCTTCGCTTCCATGTCATTCTTCGGGAGCATCAGGTGAATACCGACGAGCATGACACTTGTGCCATCCTTGATGATACAACCTTTCAGAAAAGCGGCATTCGAATCGAAGGAGTCAGCAAGGTGTTCGACCATGTCACCCACAATTTCATTTATGGAATGAAATGCCTGACACCAGCTCTCTCTGACGGGAAAAGCTGCTATCCCATAGACTTCTCCCTTCATCGTGAAAAAGGAAAGAAGAAGGATTACGGCTTGACCTTAAAACAGCGGAAGGAGCAGTTCAAGGAAAAGCGGAACGCAAAAAATCCGGACTATACACGCAAGGCGGAATGTGATGAGAGCAAGCTCGAAATGGCCAGACGCATGCTCTGTCATGCCGTGGGGCATGGTATCAACTTCAAGTATGTGCTTGCTGACAGTTGGTTTACATGCGAATCGCTCATACAGGCAGTCCGCGAGCTATGCGGTGGTTCAGTGCACTATATTGGTTTGGTCAAGATGAACCCCAAGTTGCGTTATCAGACAAGCAAGTCCAAACGTCCCCAAAACATCCATGAACAGATTGTAAGGTATGAACGTACAACTTCATGCTATTGCCGAAAGTACAAGTGCAAATACATTCAGCTTCATGCAAAACCGGGCGAACAGCCCATACGCATCTTCATCATCAAATACGGGCGAAGCACCCATTGGAAAGTGTTGCTTACTACAGATACTTCCATGAACTTCGTCAGAGCCTTTGAACTTTACGAAAGACGCTGGGGCATAGAGGTCATATTCAAGGAATGCCGCGGTTATCTTGGACTGGGAAAATGTCAGAGTCGGAGCTACAACGCTCAGATTGCAGACACCACCTTGTGTTTCATGATGTATCAGATGCTCTCCTTGGCCAAACGCTTTTCAGAATACGAAACCCTAGGAGCACTATTCCGCTCGGAGCGTGACCGGCTGCAAGTGCTCACCCTGTGGAGCGGACTTTGGAAGAAGTCAGGCATCTGCTGGAAGTTTTGTCGCGTGAAGCAGGAGTGGATCTGTTGACATGCCTATCAACTGTAGCCGCACGGCAAATGGCAGACTTCTTATTACTCAAATAGCTGATATGAGGGGGGGGGGAAAACTTTAGGTCATAATTAGACAATAACGGGAATTATTACTCTAATATACTGATTTTTCAAGGAGATTATAAAATAAAACAATGAAGTAATTAACTGAATTATAAACTTTTAAAACCTGAATCAGAAGCTATTTTCAACTTCTGATTCGCATTAATAAAAAATAACTACCTTTGCGCAATTTTTAAAAGAAGGCAAAGATGGGAAATGCATATGAAGAAAGATTAGGAACCGACCGCATGTTACCTCTTATATTTAAGATGTCACTTCCGGCGGTTGCAGCTCAGCTGGTAAACCTGCTATACAATATTGTCGATCGTATTTATATCGGCCACATACCCGGCATCGGAACCGATGCTTTAGCTGGAATCGGAGTAACAAGTGCTGTCATAATACTGATATCTTCTTTCTCTGCTATTGTCGGAGCAGGAGGAAGTCCACTTGCTGCCATTGCCCTGGGACAAGGAAACCGGGAGCGTGCCGGACAGATTTTAGGCAACGGATTCATCCTGCTGCTCATATTTACCATACTGACTTCCGCTACCACTTACTTGTTTATGGAGCCGATATTGCTCTTTACCGGAGCATCGGAAAATACAATAGGATATGCTACTGATTATCTTTCGATATATTTGCTGGGTACTCTGTTCGTGGAACTGTCAGTAGGGCTCAATACATTCATCAATACACAAGGACGTCCCACCATAGCCATGTATTCTGTCCTTATCGGAGCAATATTGAATATCGGATTAGATCCTCTGTTCATTTTTACATTCGGTATGGGAGTAAAGGGAGCAGCCTTAGCCACTATCCTGTCACAAGCCTGTAGTGCCATATGGGTAATTTCCTTTCTCACGTCGAAAAAAGCCTCATTAAGACTTGAATACCGCTACATGAAACTGCACAAAGGCATCATACTCTCCATTCTGGCGTTAGGAGTTTCACCATTTATCATGGCAAGTACAGAAAGCCTGGTGGGCTTTGTCTTGAACAGCAGCCTGGAAAAATTTGGAGATATCTATGTCAGTGCACTAGCCATCATGCAAAGTGCCATGCTCATTGTAAGTGTTCCACTGACAGGTTTTGCGCAAGGATTTGTTCCCATTGTCAGCTACAATTACGGACATCATAACCGGGAACGAGTAAAGGAATGCTTCAAAATAGTAGTCATCATCATGTTTTCATTCAATTTTCTATTGATTTCATTCATGATTCTATTCCCCTCACTAGTAGCTTCCGCCTTTACGAACGATGAAACATTAATAGAAACAGTACGCCAGGTAATGCCGATTTTCCTCGGAGGAATGACAATATTCGGATTACAACGTGCGTGTCAGAACATGTTCGTTGCTTTAGGTCAAGCTAAAGTTTCGGTATTCATCGCTCTATTGCGCAAAGTTATATTACTCATACCGCTGGCACTTATCCTGCCCCGTTTCATGGGGATGCCCGGAGTATATGCCGCTGAAGGAATTTCTGATGCAACGGCAGCCATCTGCTGTACACTTATCTTTGCCATACAGTTTCCACGCATTCTCCGCAAGATGGTATAAGAAGAGAAACCTTATTCAGGTTTTCTCTTCATAACCTGGCGGAAATCATTTACGATTTGCCGTCCCATATTGATACGTGTACTGTCTACTTTTCGTATTTCTACCGAAGTTACCGCATCCTTGTATTTAGCCTTGCCCAGTTTAAACTTCATCTTATCCAGATTTCCCGTAATATTCACTCCCATCTTAAAAGGCAGAGGCGACTTTAAAATAGAAATATGGTAATCGAAGTTCATGTCAAGTCCCTGAGTTCCTCCCACAGCCGCCTTATATCGGTCTATCTGCACAATAAAAGGATATACTGTCACATTGCCGTCCTTTATTGTCATATTCACCGAAATACTGTCGAACATGTTCCGCTCTTTGTTCTTAAACATCAGCATCTTCGATATTTCAGCAAAAGTTTCTCCATCCATCAGTACCAGACTGTCGCCCTTGATATGTACAGCCGAACGCAAAGACGGAATCTTGATATTCAGATTCGAATCAAGTACCGCCTCGGCAGCAGCTTCAAAATCAACAACTCCCTGGAACGAACGAAGCATCGGGACAATTGTATCCAGTGAAGGAGCAAATTCAACCAGCTTGGCTATATTGATTTTATGCAGCCTGAAGTCGAATCCGGCATATCCCTGCTTCTTCTCCTGAGCACGATAAACCAAAGTTGCATTCATCTGAGCATCCATTCCCTTCATACTTAATCCTTTCAGATGAACAGCCTGATTCCGGATATCCACAGCTCCACGCACATCTTCGAATATCATCTTGTCATACTTCACCCTTTTCAAGTTAGTCTGGAGTTCAAAATCCAGACTCTTTGGAATTACAAATAACTCCAACGATGAAGCAGTAGTATCAACTTCAGCCTGAAGTGTATCTTCCGGGAAACTCAATGAATTGATAAGTTGATTACAGTCGAGGTTACGGGAAGAAACCTCCAGCTTCCCCCTCAACGGACGATGATGCTTCATCGTTCCATACAAATCGTATATGGCTCCAGTTGCCGTCAAATCGGAATGTCCCACCCGACAAGTTGCATTTTTCAGCGTTATCATCCGGTTACCTACCGTCACCGATGTTTTTTTCATACGTATAGGTAATGCAAATTCAGGAGTCGACATTCTCATACGACGGAAACCAATGATGCCTTTCGGAATCCAGAGTGAATCATGCAATTTTTCTGCGGTCACAGCAAAGCCTGCCCGATCCACCCCCATCTTTGTTTTCCAGGCACGGCAGAACATGGTATCAGCACTCAGCGAAAGAGAAACCTGAGGCATCGAAGGGTTCTTTTTCCCAGGCTGCAAGCGCACTGTAGCATCAGCTTTCTGACAGAATAACGCCAACGAATCGCCCATATTCCCTTTCAGACGATTCAAAGTAAATTTACATTCAACGTCTGTAATACGGGTAGTATCCTGGGGGTTAGTAGATTCAACCGACATAGTCAGTTTTTCTACATTCGAATTAGCCAGCTTTGACTGCAAGACCAGTTTATTGATTTCCGCACGTGCAGCCAGATCATCATTCCCGATGAAATTGAGCGAAGCATCACTCGCAAATTCAAATCCTTTATTAACATCCCGCAACTGCAAATTCGTCATCTTCAATTTTCCACCTAAACGAATACGTCCCAAATCCTGCTTCTTAATGGAAGACAGCCGACATTTCAACCGCAAATCAGCCTCCAGATCGCCACCAATAGTTACCCCCTCCTGCAAAGGAAAAGCCTGTGCCAAGGCAGTCAGATCTACTTTCGATTTTGTATTAAACGTTATATCTGGATCTTCCAACAGATTCATAATCTTTGCATCGGCCAGTATATCTGTATGAGCCCCCTGAAAATGAAAAATCTTCAAGTCTGCATACGAAGGCTGTTTACGCATTAAATCTACAAACGCATAAAAATCGGCCGTAAAATTGTCAATTCCATAAGGAAGTTTCTCATATTTAGCCGATGCTTTATCTATCTGTACCTTCAACGTAACGGCAGGCATCTGCTGCTTTCCATACCATCCTTTTACATCACCCTCCATTTTCACACTGCCTCTTGCCTCCATACTTTCACGCTTCAAAACACTCTCAGGAATCATATTGAATACCGTTTCCAAGGAAGGAGCATGCAGAGCATATGCAATATCCACGTTAAGTGCACGGCGAACTGTATCTCGCTTCAAGGTTCCCTTCACATCAAAGGTTATACCGTTTAATGAAATGTTGGCATCATTTAGTGTAAGTGTACGCGTAGAACGGTCCAGATCAAGAGAAGTCTTCAGGTCTGTCGCAACCTTATTGACCAGCAATTGTCCGTCCTGCCAGAAAAGTACATTATCATTGCTGAAACGCATAGCTAACTTTGAGTGTTCTTTCTGCAAAGAAGCTGTCAGATTAAGTGCAGCATTGGTCAGGCGGGCATAAACTCTTGTATCCCGGTCATCAAAAATAACATTTGCCCGCTTCAGCGATACCCGACGAATATCAATACCTCCCGACAAATCTGTCTTGCCAGAAGAAGCAGTATCAGCTACAGCAGTTGTATCAGAAGCTACAATATCCCAGTTGGCAATGCCCTCCCTACTCTTATAAGCGTAAACCGAAGCATCTTCCAGTCCCAGATAGTTAAGAGTTATTTTTTTATTTATCAAATAATCTATCGGATTTACCACAACCACGCATTTGCCAAATGACAGCAACGAATCTGTTTTCTGCCATGCTGTATCACTGAACACTTTCGAGACAAGACTTCCATCGACCAACTTCAATCCGAAACGTGGAAACGTAGAGAAAAAAGTCAGTTCCACACTCTTCATCTCCAACTTGGCATTCAGTGCCTGATTAGCAGTTTTCAAGACTACCGGAGTTAACCTGGAAGGAGTAAACACAAAATTTATAGCAACTGTTATTGCTATCAGAATTAAAACAATCAATGAGCCGAAAGATATACCGGCTATTTTCAATATCCCTTTTGTACGCTTCTTCATAATCTTTTTCATACCTAATTTCCGACAAAGATACAAACTTAACTTTTTCACTGTACCTTGTTTTTCTTTAATTAAGAACCCTGTTTTGGTTACTAAAAAGCCACTAAAACAACAAAAGCCGGAATTATGTCTAAAACTTGGGCAAATCTTTCCAAAAACATCGAGATATTTTTTTTAAATTTGTACAACTTCCCCGATTTTTTTGAGCAATATTTCAAAAGTATTTGTACAAAAATTGAGAGTTTTTGCTGAATTATCTGAAAAGACTTCAACCAAGTAAAATATGCTCTTCAACAAGTTTTTGGAAATATATTGCCTTTTTTCTTCCCTATACACATTTTTTTCTTACGAAATTTCACTTTTATGAAAACATTTGCTACATTTAGTTGTTTATTATTTAAGAACAAAGTATGAAAAAAATCACTTTAGGAGCACTTACACTCTTACTCATCACGACAGCTTGTAGAGATGACAGTTATACTCTCTCTACTGAATCAACCCCCAATCTTGTTACTCCCGCTCTACATACCCGTGTGAGCGATTCTCAAAGTCCTCTCACGGGTATAGTAGAAGCTTATCCTTGCCTCCAGGGAAGCTCTATTTATTTCGGGAACTATGTAAACAATACGCTAAGCGTGTTCTATGGTTTTTACAATGTTCAGGATGGAAACATTGTAGGAGATAACAACCGAGAAGTATCGCTGCCTGTCGGCAAATATAACATTGTATATTGGAGAACTCCCAAATATGAAGAACCTATTCATACAACCCCAGCCATTGATGAACCCGGGCTATCTATTGGTTCAGACTTATCTAAATTGTATTTCGGATTGAGACAATATAATAAAGATACTACATATATTCCTGTATACGATCTGGTACCCACCAACAAGGAAGTAAATATCGGACAAGAGGATCTGGAAGCCAATATGGAACGGGTTGTAGCAGGACTCAAGGTGATTGTCAAAACAAAAAAACAATGCCGTCATCAACTCTAACATTACAGATATGCAGGTTCTTATCGGTGGAATAGCTGAAAAAATCAATCTGTATACAGCCGAACCCGAAAATAAGACAAAGACTGTCAAGTTTGATCTGGTACGTTCTGTCGATAATACCGAAATGAGTAATGCAATGGTAATGGTATTTCCTTCTGCCCCCAACCCCTTGCTTACACTCCTGATTACGTTGAAAGATGGTAGCGTACACACGCTGTCGAAAAATCTGGAATCGACATTGGTTGCCAATACACGTCTGACAGTAAACATTGTTATCGGAGATATTTTTGCAGGGGGGAGTTCCGGAAACTTCACTATCGACAACTGGAATGAATCCAGCGAAACGATTGAATTTCCAGTGGTGGATTGAAGAAGAACAAGCTCCTTTCGGGGCTCCCCTGCTCTAGAAGAAAGATAAAGGAATAAGACAAAACATAAAAAATTAGGAAAAATCCTCGCCAAGCTATAACTTTGCGAAGATTTTTTATAATATTATGTACATATTCCGTTCTATACACGAAATCATAAACACCGTCGCCGCAGCAAGAGGGCTGCTGACGGAAATGTTCGAGAAAAGAAAAATACTAAGCTTCAGATACTCCGATGCACTGGCTTTGCTGAAAGATGATGAAAACCGTCTGAAACTACTTATAGAAAAAGAAGTAATTCATCAGAACGGCAACTTTGTTGAGCTGGATGCACGGTTTATGGATTTTTTCGAACTGTTACTTGAGGCTAATGAAGAAATCAATACAGCCGTGATAGATGAAAATATCGAGTATCTTCACGAACTGATGGATTATTATCTCAAAGAACGTATCGCAACGCGTAAGGCTAGTTACGTAAGAAATATCAAAATTACTTTTCAGAAAATAGCTCGTACTACGATACGTAATATCATGAATTTGCAGACCAGCATCGACAATGCTTTCAAACATGAGCCTACCTATCAGATAAAGATTGCCAAGCTGGAAAACCTCGATAAAAAACGAATCAATATCCAGCAGCTGATTGATACGACGGAAAATCTGATATTGCACGAAGAACGACAATTCTTCCAACAAGCAACTGATGATGAGCTGAACCGGATTTTGCTGGAACTTCGCCGGGAATTACAGCTTTCAGCGCATAGTCTTATCCGGGCACAGCAGGATATCATCAATTACCTGAATCAGATTAAGAGTCAAGTGATACTGGTAGAAAAAATACGCCGGGTAAAATATTTGCAAGATCAGTTTGAACTGCGTGCCAAAAGTAATCTCGCCGAAGTACTGGAACGTGAGCACTCCATTCTTTTGGAAGGAACAGCACCGTCATCATTCAAGCTTTCCATAAATTACTTGAATACCGATGAGGCACGTCCGATCATTCTGAAAGTAATGAAAAACCTCCAGCATCGCGAAACCATACGAAGCAACGAAGCTGGTGCGTTCAGCGATGAAGATCTGGCATCTCAGTCAATGTATCAGGAAACAATAAGTCTGGAAGAAACGGTCGGCAACTATATTCAGGCACAAACTGAAGCAATGTGGAAAGATGCCACTGCACAGCCAGAAGATCTGTTCTCTTTCCTGATGCGCTATCCATTCCGTCAAGAAGTCAGTGAGGAAGAACGGACTACCCTCTTTTGCCAGATTGTATCACTATACGAATCGCAGTTCCGTATCAGTGAAGAATTTGGTATTTACAAAAACTATGAATATGCTCGCATCTATCCGATATAAAGGAGGATCGCATAATAAAAAATATTCACTTTAGTTCATTCCGGTAAACATTCGGAATACATGCTAAAGTCAATCAGAAAAAATCAATAGATTATATGGAACTAACAATAAGAATACCCGATCATACAGCGGCTATTTTCGACTATTTGCAAAAAGGTCTGTTTATCAGTTCAAACAGTACAAATGAAGACGTACGCGATTTATATGATATTATAGACGATGGCTTCGAAGCTCTGTCGATTTATTTTGCACAGATAGGCTATACACTGGAGCGGGGAAACGAATATTTTTATTTTTCTCGTACAGAACCTCGTGTTACACTGGAACAAAAGATTCTGCGTGCCTATTACTGGATTGATGTCCTCGACTTATTTAAAACATACGATGAAACTTTCGGACCGGGCTATCGTTTTCAGCCGGAACAGATATTGGTGGAAGCCAACATCAACGTCATGTTGCAGAACAAGCTGGACGGGATACGTAAACATTTCTCCGATAAAGATGTACGCAAAGAGGTGCTCGATAATATGATACGGCAGCTTACCCGTGACTCTTTTCTGGAACTGGAAAACGAGAAGAACAATACATATAAAGTAATGAGTTCCTGGAATTATCTGGAACGCCTGATTGAAAGTATTAACATTTACGATGACAGCCAAGACGATGAGAAACCTGAATAGAATTATATTTATAAATAGTGCAAATATTCCTTATGCCGATGATATCTATTTGGATGGGAATGTACACTTTATCGGTACACAGGGAGTAGGAAAAAGTACCGTACTTCGCTCTATCCTCTTTTTTTACAATGCAGATACACAAAAGTTGGGAATCCCAGTTGAAAAACAGAGCTATACGGAATATTATTTCCCCTACGCCAATTCGTATATCATCTATGAAGTAGCTACTGAGAACGGAGCTTTCTGTATCCTCAGTTTCAAGTCGATGAACCGAGTAAGCTACCGTTTTATTGACTCTCCTTACCGGAAAGAGTTTTTTATCGATCCGGAAACCCGTATTGCCTATACCGGAGCCGATCGGGTACGTATGCAGCTCGATTTGCAGAACGTAGACTACTCACGTATTATTTACACTTTCGATGAATACCGGAATATTCTTTATGGCAATGGCGTTTCATCTGATATGAAGAAATATTCGCTTATGGAAAGTAAGCAGTATCAGAATATTCCTCGTACAATCCAGAATGTCTTGCTTAACTCTAAGCTGGATGCTGAATTCATCAAAAAGACAATTATTTCATCCATCAACGAAGATGAAACTGCAGTCGATCTGAATAACTACAAGGAGCATCTGAAAAATTTTGAAGTCCGTCTACGTGACATCGAAGAATTCCAAAAACGCGAAACACAAAAGCAGGCTAAAGAAATAACATTATTGTCGGCACAGGTTTCGAAACAGCAGACAGCACTGGCCCAAGGTTGCCGCGAACTGGTTTCTGCCTTTATCAAGGCTAAGGAAGCACTTCCACAATGGCAAGAAAAAAAACAACATGCGGAAAGTGAGCGCAACAAGTTGATTACTCGCCGACAAGAACTGCAAGAGCAGTCACGCCATCGCTGTGACAAATTGCAGGAAACACTTGCTGTACTAAACAATGAGCTGCAAAAGGCACAAAAGAAGGAAAAAGATTATGCTCGCCAACAAATTGAGCAGGTAATGGAGCGTTCTTCACGAAAAGAAGAATGGAAAAACCGCCGCGACGGATTACTGGAAGAACAGCGTATTCTCACTTCCCAATATACAGAGATCTCAACAAAATATAAGTCGCTTATACAGAGCCTTGATGAACAATGGAATAAAATTCATGAAGCAAAACTCAAGCAACTGGATGAGTTGAACAGCACATATAATGCACGCATTGAGGAAGGACGTCTTCGCCACGAAGCTTCTACCGAAGCATTATATCAGGAATACGAACAACTCTCACAGCAACTTCACCCTGAGAAGAGTGAAAAACAGAGTGTGCTGACAGCTATTGATTATCAGATGCAGCTTTGCCGGAAAGAGATGTTCTTCGAAACAGAACAAGAAGAACTGAAGCATCGCATACAGTCGTATACCGGCATGCATATGAGTAAAAAGAACCGCATCAACAACGCACAACTCATCATCAAGGAGATTACGCTGAAGTGGGAAGAAGAATTGCAGCACGGAACAAAAGAAAAAGATGATGCACTAACCAGACTGCAACTGGAACAGCAGCAGCTGAAGCCACGTGTTGACGAACTGGAAACGTTTTTACAAAACAGCCGCAATACATTACAGGGATGGCTCAAGGATAACAAACCAGGATGGGAGGAAAACATCGGTAAGCTTTGCGATGAGTCTATCCTCTGGCAGACAGGTTTGTCACCCCAATTGCAAGATGCAGGCGAGTCTTTCTACGGAATTTCAATTGATCTGGCTGGAATAAACCGACATATTAAATCCATCAACGATTATCAGAAAGAGAAAGAAGCCGGCACTTGTCGTCTGGAAGAAATAGCAGCAGAAACAATCCGATTGCAGAGTGAAAAAGAAGAGCTGGAAGAAACGCTGAAAAGTAAATATCAGCCGAAAATAAAAGAGCAAAAAGATATCATCGCTCTACAAGAATATGAACTGGAAAAACTGGAACGACAATATCAACAGGATATGCTCGATCTGGAAAACTGGAAGAAAAAGGCCGAAGCAGAAAGAAACCGCAAACTTCACGAACTGGAAGAGCAAAAAATGCAGGCTCATAATGAATTGCAACAGACAGAAAGCAAGCTGAATAATCTAAACAAAGAGAAATCGGACAAGCTGAACAATTTAAAGCAAGAATGGAACAAACTGTTGAAAAATCTGAACAACGAAAAAAGTGCACAGGCAGACAACATACGCAAGGAAGATAAAGAGGAACAGCAACGGATAGCTTCTGTAAAGGCTGAATACGAAAACGACATGCAAAAGGAGCTCCACACACAGGGAGCCGATACAGAACGTCTGCAAAACATTGCAGAACAATTGCAGAATATCGAACAGGAACTTCTGTTTATAAAAGACCATGCTGCACTCATCATCGAGTATCAGAAGGATAAACGCGATTTGATTGACCAAATTCCGACATGGCAACGTGAATATGACGAGCAAAAACGTTTATTAAACAACGAGAAAGAATCTTTACATAAAGAAACAGGAGCCCTGCAAAGTGAAATAGACAAGCTGAATAAATCACTGCATGAAGCAGAGGAAAATGTACGCAGCTTATCCGGCAACCTGGATGCGTACGAAAAAATTCCTGCATACGACTGGTACAAGCCTCATCAGGATATTTTCCGTTCTGAAAATGGTACGGAAACTGAAATAGCCGTTCAAAAAGGATGTATCGAACTGATTGATGAACTGGGACGCATGGAAAACCAGTACATGCAGCTTCAGAGTCGCCTGCGCAAAGAAGTTAATCTCTTTACCGGACATTTTGACGAGGACAATACGTTTAAGTTCAAAACGAAATTCAATGAAGATTGGGAATATATACGTTTTGCCGATGAATTACACGACTTTGTAGAAGAAAATAAAATCAACGAATTCGTGCGTCGCATCAACAACGAGCATTCGGACATCTTCAAACGTATCAGCATGGATACTTCCATGCTTACGGCCTCGGAAAGTGATATACAGGATCTGATAAGCAAGGTAAACAAAGGATTCCAGACATGCAATTTCGTAGGAGTAATCCAACGTATTGAAATGAAGGTAGAAGAAAGCAGCAACCGAGTGGTAAATGCTTTGAGAGCCATACAGAAATATTACAATGAACATGCTTACGACCTTACTCCGGGCACAAACTTGTTTTCCAGCGAAAACGAACAATTGGTGAAACAGGAAGCTATCGCTTTATTGCGTGATTTCATCAAAGAAATGCACGCTTACCGGTATGACAAGATCCGTCTATACGATTCGTTTGAATTACGTTTCCGCATCATAGAAAACAACAACGACACCGGTTTTGTCGAAAAGTTGTCGAATGTGGGTTCGGAAGGAACAGATATCCTGGTAAAAGCAATGATTAATATCATGCTGCTGAATGTATTCAAAGAAAGTGCTTCGCAGAAGTTTAAGGACTTCAAATTACATTGCATGATGGATGAGATCGGAAAGCTACATCCTAATAATGTAAACGGAATCCTAAAATTTGCAAACGACCGAAACATTATTCTGATTAACGGTTCACCTACGGAACTGAACCGTGACGCATATAAACACGTATATCTGCTCACTAAAGGGGCTCAAAGCAAAACCCGCATAGCCCGGCTGATCTCAGATCAGAAATTGTAAATGTTCTCTTTTTTTAATACCTTTGCTAGGTACGAAAAAGAAAAAGCAATTTATGATGCAGATACTGAAACTACAAGGAACCGACAGACAACTATACCGGCTGGTAGGCCCTTTGGTTATGAATCCGAAAGTCCTGCAATACAACAACGGATATCCGTTTAAAACCGGAGAACACTATGTATGGTATATTGCAATAGAGAAGCAAAAAGTAATGGGATTTATTCCATTAGAAATGCGTAAAAACGAACATATCATCAACAACTACTACGCTGAAGCAGAAACCCACGACTATATTCTGGATACACTGCTAAATACAGTCCTTACAGACGAGGAAGAGAGCACACAGCCTTTATCGGCTGTGGTGCAAACTCCTCATCAGGATTTGTTCGTACAGAAAGGATTTGAAATAACAAAGAGTTGGAAACTATACATAAAAATGCAGAAGGCATAATGGAAGCGACAGTTCAGGAACAAAAAAATGTCTACGAATTAACCCAGGAGCGTCTACGAGTAATATTCAACGAATTTGATAATGTCTATGTGTCTTTTTCTGGAGGCAAAGACAGTGGAGTATTGCTGAACTTATGTATTGATTATATCCGCCGCAATAACCTTAAGCGGAAAATAGGTGTATTCCATATGGATTATGAGGTTCAATACAAAATGACTATCGATTTTGTAGACAGCATTCTAGAAAAGAATAAGGATTTACTTGACGTATATCGCATCTGTCTTCCGTTTCGTGTCGCAACCTCAACATCAATGTATCAGTCTTTCTGGCGTCCGTGGGATGAAGAAAAGAAAGATCTCTGGGTTCGCCAGATGCCTGAAGGCGCTATGACAATAAAAGATTTCCCCGAGTTGAAACCAGACACATGGGACTACGATTTTCAGCTTTACTTCGCACAATGGCTGCATAAAAAGAAAAAAGCTACACGTACTTGCTGTCTGGTGGGTATACGGACACAGGAAAGCTTCAGTCGCTGGCGATGTATATTCCAAGTTCCTAAGAACATTCTGTATCATAAGTATATCTGGACCTCAAAAATAGGAAATGATATTTACAATGCCTATCCTATATACGATTGGAAAACGACAGATGTATGGACAGCAAACGGTAAATTCAAATGGGACTATAACCCTTTGTACGACCTCTATTACAAGGCAGGAATCAGCTTAGAACGGCAACGGGTAGCCAGCCCGTTTATCAGTGAGGCTATCGAAAGTCTTGCTCTTTACAGAGCCATTGATCCCGATACATGGGGAAAAATGATAGGACGCGTAAATGGGGTAAACTTTTCGGCTATTTATGGAAGCACACATGCCACGGCAAGGCAAAAAATAAAACTGCCAGAGGGATATACATGGAAATCATTTATGTACTTTTTACTATCCACACTTCCTGAAAAGACACGCAATGGCTATCTCCGGCGTTTGAACGTCAGCATTAAATTCTGGCGAACAAAGGGAGGATGCCTGAGTGACGATGTCATACAAAAACTGATAGATGCTAAAGTTCCTATAGAAATAGTAGACAAAAGCAACTACCGTACACATAAACATCCTGTAAAAATGGAATACCAGGAAGATATAGACATTCCTGAATTCAGAGAAATTCCCACATACAAACGCATGTGTATCTGCATTCTCCGAAATGACCATGCCTGCAAATACATGGGCTTCTCTCCTACAAAGGAAGAGATCAGCAAAAAGAATAAGATTATGGAAAACTACAAAAATATTTGGCGATGAGTGATAACGAAAATGAATATAAAAGTCCTGTTTATAATGTAAAGGCTGTACCAGTAGAAAAAGTAGTAGCAAATGATTATAATCCCAATGTGGTAGCTCCTCCAGAAATGAAACTGCTGGAAATATCCATTTGGGAAGATGGATTTACCATGCCGTGCGTTTGTTATTATAACAAAGAAGCAGACAAATACATTTTAGTTGATGGATTCCACCGATTTACGGTACTAAAAACCTCCAAACGTATTTATGAACGAGAAAAAGGCCTGCTTCCTGTCGTTGTGATCGATAAAGATTTGTCAAACCGCATGGGATCTACTATTCGCCATAATCGTGCACGTGGAACTCATAACATCGAACTCATGTCACACATTGTTGCCGAACTGGACAAAGCAGGAATGTCGGATCAATGGATTATGAAAAACATCGGAATGGATCGAGATGAATTGCTCCGACTGAAACAAATATCCGGTCTGGCCGAACTTTTTGCTGATGCCGACTTCAGTATTCCCCAGCCCAAGCCTGCATATATTCCAATACCGGAAAATGACGATGAAGTAAAATCTGAATAAATTAACCCGCTCTTAAATACAATAAATCATACGTGTAATAAAATAGCCCTGTCATCTTTCATTGGAGTACATCCTGAATGTTTTATACCTAAGATGTAAACTTCCTAGTAATGACAGGGCCATTTTATTGTAGACAGAACAGTCAGGTTCAAATTGAGAGTTCCTCTTTATTGAACTAAACTTAGATAGACTTGTACTCTCCTTTTCAGCTTTCAAGTTTTGCCTTAATATTTTCCAGTAGAATCAGGCATCCCTGCATTTTAGGATTTTCAAAACAAGCTTCAGCCTGATCGAATAAACGTGCTACTGTTTCTTTCAGATTAGGTGTATTAGTTGCTTTATCTACTTGTAAACCTTGAGGTAAATCTTGATTAGCAAACCAATCTTTCAAGGCTTTCAGTTCTTCTTTCTTATAAATTTTTCTTTCTTCCATATGATAATGATTAAAACGGATATCCCACAGCAAAATGAAATGCAAAATCGCGTTTGAAGTCAGGAGATATAATGGGGTAACGGTCACGACCAGTATACATCGGATTGACAGCCTTCATACCTCCATCGAAACGTAAAATCAAGAAGTCCAGATCGAAACGTATTCCCAATCCATAAGATACGGCAAGTTGCTTATAAAAACGATTAAACTTGAATACTCCTTCCGACTGTATTCCCTGATTCCGTATATTCCAAACGTTTCCGGCATCAATAAACGCTGCTCCATTCAACTTCCAGAATAAAAATGTCCGGTACTCCAAATTCAGGTCCAACTTAATATCTCCCGTATGGTTGACATAATCTATCGTGTTTCCATCCCCACGATAAGAACCTGGTCCTAAAGAACGTACCCGCCAGCCACGTACACTATTAGCACCTCCGGAAAAATATAACTTTTCGAAAGGTAAACTCTTAGAATTCCCATAAGGAACCGCAACTCCTAATCCGGCATGAAATACCAGCGAATTGCGCTCATCGATAACGAAGTTTTTTGCATAATCTATGTCAGCCTTCACGTACTGTGCAAAATCTATATTAGCCAACTGATATGCTTCGCCGTATCGTGGTTTTTTATTTATCAAACGCGAAAAGGCATACAACAAATTACCAGCTTCTTCTATATTAAAGCGCACAGAATACGAATTACGGTTTGCCGTAGTCATCGTATTTCCTCCAGCACTATTATAAGTATAAGTATATCCCAAGCGCACAATGAACAAATCTTCGTAACTATGTCTCAGCAATGGATTAACCTCATCCATACGATCCAGATAATCGTCGAATGTAGGTGAGGTATAGGGCATATAAATATAATTTATATCCAGCAAGTCAAAACGATGATTAGCCTTTCCTCTCCGTGTCCAACGATAGCTCCAGGCAGCAGAAGCTAAAGTACGCTCAAATTCCGGACGAATCTGCCAATTATATTTTATACTGACCTCTGAAGTCGCTTTAATACGTTTTTTAAAGTCGGAAGACAGAAACGGGAACATAAATTCAGGGAAATTCAAACTGCTCTCCACACCGTATTCCATATAGTTACTGCTAGTATATCCTTCCAGTCCACTCACAGCTTCATATGCTCCCCTCAATTTAATTGTAAAAGTTTCAGAACCTTTAAACAGGTTACGATGCGTATATGAAGCCGACGCTGCTGCTCCCAAATCACCAGCAGAGTTTGTTCCTTCTATTTCGAAAGACAATGATTTATTTTTATTTCTTGACAATGTGATATAAGCATCCAGGTATGCTGAATCATTTTCTATCACTTCGTTGAAACGAATATTTGAATACTTCAAGATAGACAAACGGGACAGCGCAGAGTAAGTATTTTGTACACTCCTGCTTCTATACAAGTTTCCGGGTATCAGAAAGTTATAATCAGAAATTACTTTCGGACGCAGAAACAGCTTGTCTTTATAAAACAAACTGACATCTCCCGAACGCACAGAATCAAAACTTTGGAGTGCTTGTGCAGAAGGTACAGTAAAATCCGCATCCAATATATAATTGACATTCCGTATCCGATACTGGCGGTGTTCTTCCGGCATATCTTCCTTACGAATTTGAAATGAGGCCAGCTCCATTGTAAGGTCAACTTTATGGGTATTCAGCATCGTATCTGCCTGAAATGTGATAAAATCCTTATTAAAACGATAATATCCCCTGTTCTGCAAATATTGGGTTATACGTTGTCTTTCCTCATCCAGTACATTTACATCGAACCGCATTCCTTCGTGCAGTAATGTCTGTGCTGAATCTGCTTCCAAATAACTACGTATCTTACTATCTGCAATATCATAAGCTATATTATTTATGATATACGGTGATCCCGAGTGAATATCATAGGAAACCTTCATACGTTTGCCCTTCGCTTCTTCCTTCAAGTCGACAACCGCTCCCATATATCCCATATTACGCACAGCTTTTTCTATTTCCTGCTGTGTTTCTTGAGCCGCATCTTTACTGTATATTACAGGCGCATCTCCCAGTTTACGCCAAAAACGGTTTATCCATTTTGTAGAGTCCATGCCCGAAGCACTATAAATATATAAAGGGAATCTGAATAAACTGAACCATTTAGCATTAGGCGACTGACGTACGTACTGATTCATCTGAGATGATTTTATCTCTTTATTATCCGACTCTATTTTTACGTCATCCAATAAATATCCTCCTTCTGGAATAAATTTATTGACAGAACAGCCTGGCAGTAGCAGGACAATAAGCGTAAAACAAATATAGATATGTAAAAGAGTCGTTTTCTTCATCTCAAAACAAGGCGATATATGCAGAATTATATGCAAAGATAGGCAATAATTAAAAATATCTTCTTAGCTTTGTCAGTGAATATTTGTTATTTTATACACAAATACCCATGCTAAGTAAAAATAAAATTAAATATATCCGTTCGCTGGAATTAAAAAAGAACCGGAAAGAAGAACATGCCTTTCTGGCAGAAGGGAACAAGTTAGTAAACGATTTAATCAACCACTTTTCATGCCAGTTGCTGGTTGCTACCAAAGAATGGCTGCAAAGTCATCCCCATCTGCAAGCAGCCGAAATAATAGAAGTTACTCATGAAGAACTTTCACGAGCCAGTCTGCTAAAAACCCCGCAGGAAGTTCTTGCCGTTTTCGAGCAACCTCATTACGAATTCGATGCAAACGTAACAGAACAATCTTTATGTTTGGCCTTAGATGATGTACAAGATCCCGGAAATTTAGGAACAATCATCCGCATTGCCGACTGGTTTGGAATAGAGCATATCTTCTGTTCTTCCGGAACTGCTGATGTATACAATCCTAAAACCATACAAGCTACAATGGGAGCAATAGCACGTGTCAAATTGCATTATTGCAATTTACCTGATTTTTTAAAAAGTGCTTCTCAAAAGAATACCCCTATTTTTGGAACATTTCTTGATGGAGAAAATATATATACCCAAGAATTACCTGCCAATGGAATTATCATCATGGGGAATGAAGGCAATGGCATAAGCAAACAAATAGCAGAAATGATTACTCACCGCATACTCATTCCCAATTACCCGCAAGGATGTGAAACAAGTGAATCATTGAATGTTGCAGTAGCTACTGCCATTGTCTGCGCTGAATTCAGGAGAAGAACTGCGTGGTCATCCTCACTTTAATAACGTAATACGACTATTTCCGGCAAATTCCATTAAAGAAACATTAAACGGATATATCCAGTATGCACGGAAAGCAGCTTCACAAACAGGAATTTTGCTTATACGCATTTTGAATTCAGAAAAATTCTCTTCCGGATTTTTCCATATCGGACAAGGAGAAAGTACGACCAATCCGGGAAGCCATTCGGTAGCAGAGATTTCTTCCGTAAACGGATAAAGCTTGCTTACTCTTCCATCTTCTTCAAGCTCTAAAACTTGGGAAGATTTTATTTCGGCTGTAAGCAAGCTATATACTCTGTGCGTAGCAAAACGTTTCATTTCCGATTTTCAATTTTTCTCATGGGCTGCATGATTGCTTTCTCCTGAAGTCTTACCTTCTTGCTCTCTGTATCCGGAAGGTCAACTTTTTGAATAGTATCGGCAACCAGCTCTTGTTCTTTCTCCATATTATGATAACGGGTCAGATGAATATCGTCAATCAGCACACTACTCTTAGGATTTTTCTCATCTGTGTAATATACAAACCCACTGATACTACGAATGGTGAAAGCAGAATCGGCGCGGACATACAAACGCTGTTTACCTGAACTAGATACTATACGAGTCAGCCCTTGCACACTATCATTGTCAAAGTAAAAGTTCAATGCCATTACAGCTTTTCCAGAAGGACGTCCATTTTCCGGCATAAAATGAAAATCAGCAGTCAGCTCCATTGCATCGTGCGGCTTGAAGGTTGTATCAGCTTTCAAATCAAACATCAGTTTATTTGTCAGAACTGAAGCAGAAAGCCAATATAATGTCCGGTCTTGCCATACATCTACTGTATCTCCCGACATAGAAACATCAATCTGGTTATCACGTTTAGCTACCTGCACCTTCATATGTTTCTCTTCATTTTCAAAACGCTTTTGCAGGTTTTGATAAATCGTTGCCAGCTGGTCACTATTACGAGTATACCATACCATAGACGAGTCAAATTCCTCTTCCGTCACATGATGCTTCTGAAAAACATACTTAAAATAAGCGTCTTTTTTGTAGTTTTCCGTATACGAAACAGAGCTACTCATCGTAGAAGCTAAATGATAATCGTACAGCAGACTTTCCATTGCATCCGGCTGGATAATATCTTCCGGAATCTTCTTGCCACAACCTGCCATACCTGACAGAAAAGCAGCAACTAACAACCAACTAGCTTGTTTTTTCATTGTTTTATTTCTTTGGAGTCTTTAGGATGAGTACCATTGCTCAGATAACTGCTATAAAAAATAAGCAAGCTGATAATGCCACAACTAATTGCTGCATCGGCAAAATTAAAGATCGGGCTAAAGAATATGAAACGTTCTCCTCCCCAGAAAGGCATCCATTTCGGCCAGTGAGTATCAATGATAGGGAAGTAAAACATATCCACCACTCTGCCATGAAGCCAGTCGGCGTAACCTTGCCCTACAGGAACCCATGACGCAATCTGATAATGAGTGCTCTCACTGAATATTTCACCATAACAAACACAGTCGATGATATTACCTATTGCCCCTGCAAGAATAAATGCCAGACACACGACGTAACCGGTTTTCAGCTTCTCCTTCTGAGTCGTAATTTTATGCAGATACCAGGTAATTAATACGACAGCCACGATACGGAATAAAGTAAGAAACAATTTCGGCAGTACTTCCATGCCGAAAGCCATTCCGTTGTTTTCCGTAAAGTATATATAAAACCAGTCAGTTACATGGATATTCTCATGCAGATACATATGAGTTTTTATCCATATCTTTATTACCTGATCAATCAGCAAAACCGCAAAAACTATCAAAGCCGCCAGGCGTCCTTGTGTCAAAAATTTCTTCATAAATACCTATATACATTAACATATTTGTCACTCAGACAGGCATAATATGGTCTCTCTCCACTCATTTTACCTGTCTGAATGACAAATCTATCATCAAATTATTTCTTGCCCTGCTGCTTTGCTTCGATACTTAGTGTAGCATGAGGTACAGCACGGAGTCTTTCTGCCGGAATAAGTTTTCCTGTTTCACGACAGATACCGTAAGTTTTGTTCTCAATGCGCACCAAAGCTGCACGCAGGTTTTGAATAAACTTCAGTTGGCGAGCAGCCAGACGAGTTGTTTCTTCCTTCGATAATGTATTGGCTCCTTCTTCCAAAACCTTGTAAGTAGGTGATGTATCATCAGTATCATTACCGTCGGTATTCATTATACTGCTCTTCAGTTTTTCATAGTCGCGTTCTGCGAGCTGAAGTTTTTCCATGATAATGGCACGGAACTCCTCGAGTTCAGCGTCAGAGTATCTCGTTTTTTCAGCCATAAGATTAAGTATTTAAAAGTTAATAATAGTCTAAGATATGTAATCCGCTGCGCTTGTCACTTCCGAAAAAGAATTTTCTTTAGCAAGTAGCGTAGCGCATTACATTCTTATTAGTTCAATATCACAATTTTGTAACTTTCACATAAAGTGAGAAGTCATCGAAATTCAGTTCTGTTCCATCAGCAACTTCATCAGCCAGTGTCAGTGAATTTGCCAATACTTGGTTACAAATATAAGTATTATATTCGTTTACAGCACCATCCGTGTCAGGATTTTTAGATAAGACAATATTTATCTTATCAGTTATTTCAAAACCACTACTTTTACGTATATTCTGAATTCTGTTCACCAGTTCACGGGCAATACCTTCACGCTTCAACTCTTCTGTAACAGTTACTTCCAAAGCCACAGTCAACTTACCTTCATTGGCAACCAACCAACCTGGTATATCTTCACTGAATATTTCTACATCAGTAGCTTCTACAACTGCTTCTCCACCATCGAGCTGGAATGTATACTTACCGTTCTTTTCAAGTTCGGCAATAGCCTCCTGGCTCATTTCAGAAACAGCAGCTGCCACAGCTTTCATCTGTTTACCAAATTTCGGACCAAGTTTCTTGAAGTCACATTTTACCTTCTTCACCAATACTCCTGAAGCACCTTCTACAAAGCGAACTTCTTTCACGTTCACCTCGCTCATGATAAGATCCTTCACAGCTTCGATATGACGCTTCTGATCTTCATCAACTACCGGGATCATAATACATTGCAGCGGCTGACGAACCTTGATATTCACTTTACGACGCAAAGCCAATACCATAGATGTTACATCTTGTGCCATCTGCATACGTGCCTCAAGTTCTGTATTAATCAGGCTCTCGTCTGCAACCGGGAAGTTAGCAAGGTGTACAGAAACGACATTATCACGTCCTGTCACGCTAATTAAGTCCATATACAAACGGTCTGCATAGAACGGAGCAATCGGCGCCATCAATTTGGCAACAGTTTCCAGACAGGTATAAAGAGTCTGGTAAGCAGAAAGCTTGTCAGCCGACATACTGCTTCCCCAGAAACGTTTACGGTTCAAACGAACATACCAGTTACTCAAATTGTCGTTTACGAAGTCAGTAATCAAACGGCCAGCCTTAGTCGGTTCGTAATCGTTATAGCAAGCATCTACATCCTTAATCAAAGAATTGAGTAAAGACAATATCCAACGATCGATTTCTGGACGTTCAGCAACCGGAACATCAGCTTCTGCATATGTAAATCCGTCAACATTTGCATACAATGCAAAGAACGAATATGTATTATACAATGTACCAAAGAACTTACGACGCACTTCGTCTACTCCATCTGTATCGAATTTCAAGTTATCCCATGGTGATGAGTTGGTTATCATATACCAACGCAACGGATCTGAACCGAATTTTTCGATAGCACCGAACGGATCGACAGCATTACCCAAACGTTTGGACATCTTGTTTCCATTCTTATCGAGCACAAGACCATTAGAGATTACATTCTTGTAAGCCACGCTGTCGAATACCATCGTAGCGATAGCATGCAGAGTAAAGAACCATCCACGAGTTTGGTCCACACCTTCAGCGATAAAGTCGGCAGGATAATAAGAACGGTTATCAACGATTTCCTTGTTTTCGAACGGATAATGCAACTGAGCATAAGGCATTGCACCTGAATCGAACCAAACGTCTATCAAATCGCTTTCACGCTTCATCGGCTTGCCACTGGCAGAAACCAATACGATGTCATCTACATACGGACGATGCAAATCAATCTTATCATAGTTTTCCTTACTATACTCACCCGGAACGAAACCAAGTTTCTTATAAGGATTCTCTGCCATAAATCCGGCAGCAACAGATTTTTCGATTTCATTGTAGAGTTCTTCTACCGAACCAATACAAAGTTCTTCTCCTTCTTCACTGCGCCAGATAGGAAGCGGAGTTCCCCAATAACGAGAACGGCTCAAGTTCCAGTCATTCAAGTTTTCCAGCCATTTACCGAAACGTCCTGTTCCAGTAGATTCCGGTTTCCAGTTGATAGTTTTGTTTAATTCTATCATGCGGTCTTTGGCTGCAGTAGAACGGATAAACCAGCTGTCGAGTGGATAATAAAGCACCGGCTTATCAGTACGCCAGCAGTGTGGGTAATTGTGCACATGCTTCTCCATCTTGAATGCAAGTCCAGATTGTTTCAGCATCATGCAAATATATACATCAAGTGATTCAGCAGCCTGAGCAGCTTTTTCATCATACTTGCCATCCACAGTAAACTGAGGATCGTATGCATTCTTCACCCAGCGTCCCTGATATTCCTTGTATTTTTCTACATCGATACATTCGTTTACAAATGTTTCGTCCAGTTCATCCATCAGATAGAACTTACCGGTCAGATCAACCATCGGGCGTGTTTCACCTTTCTTGTTAATCATAAACAGCGAAGGAATACCTGCTGCACGAGCTACATTAGCGTCGTCTGCACCAAAAGTAGGAGCAATATGTACGATACCAGTACCGTCTTCGGTAGTTACATAGTCACCCGGAATTACGCGGAAAGCCTTGTCAGAAGCTTCTTTCCAACTTCCGTCTTCCGCTGTTTCAACTGGTTTCACCCACGGAATAAGCTGTTCATATTCCATGCCGACCAGATCTGTTCCTTTATACTCACCTACTACTTTGAAAGGAATCAGCTTGTCGCCAGGTTTATAATCTTCCAGTGCCATGCCTTCTGCTTTTTTATTGAAATGAGCATAAAGCAGCGGCTTTGCAAGCACTACGGTTATCTTCTCTCCATTATATGCATTGTAAGTCTGTACAGCTACATAATCAATCTTCGGGCCCACACACAGAGCTGTATTCGAAGGCAATGTCCACGGAGTAGTTGTCCATGCGATGAAATAAGGTGTGCCCCACTCTGCCATCTCAGGCTTTGGATTTTTCATCTTGAACTGACCTACTACAGTCAGATCCTTCACATCACGATAACATCCCGGCTGATTCAGCTCATGAGAGCTCAATCCTGTACCTGCGGCAGGTGAGTATGGCTGAATGGTATAGCCTTTATACAACAATCCTTTGCCATAAAGCTGTTTGAGCAGCCACCACAATGTTTCGATATAACGGTTATCATAAGTAATATATGGATTTTCGAGGTCCACCCAGTATCCCATCTTATGAGTCAGGTCAGTCCATTCTTTTGTAAACTTCATGACATCTGTACGGCAGTGTTTATTATATTCTGCCACAGAAATGGTTTTACCGATATCCTCTTTCGTAATGCCCAAAGCTTTTTCTACGCCCAGTTCTACCGGCAAGCCGTGGGTATCCCAGCCAGCCTTACGCTTAACCTGAAAACCTTTCATCGTTTTGAAGCGACAGAATGTATCCTTAATGGTACGAGCCATCACGTGGTGAATACCCGGCATACCATTTGCCGAGGGAGGACCTTCGTAAAATACGAAAGACGGATGTCCCTCACGTTCTGTCATACTGCGGGAGAAAACATCATTTTCATCCCATTTCTTCAGCACTTCCTTGTTCACCTCAGAAAGGTTGAGCTGCGAATACTCAGTAAATTTTTTGCTCATAATTATGTTGTTTTTATCTTGCTTCTTTTTATCACCAGGACATATCTGCCCTAAAATTAGGTTGCAAATTTATAAGAAAATTAGATATATGGAAAACTTTTTAAACTAATATTCACATAAACAAGATTACAGTCCTACTCCGGTTTCATCCAAATTTATTTTCAGCAACAAAAGAAAACAGGCGAAACAATGAGTAGAAATAATACTTAACTTTGCCTGGTTTCTCACAGAACCAGATAAACACAAAAAACAAACAAGCATATGAACGCAATCGTAACGCAAATGATTATCCTCTTCATACTGGTGGTCGTCGGATATATCATAAGCAAGAAAAAAATGATGGATGCGGATTTCGACCGCAAATTATCTGTTTTTGTCATCAATGTAGCATGTCCCTGTCTGATACTTTCATCGGTAATGGGCGACACTCTTCCCGACAAGCATTTTATAATACCTTTACTTATTGTCGGATTTGCTACTTATGTAATCCTGATAGGCGCCGGCTTTCTGCTGCCACACTATCTTCCCATAAAGGCAACCGACCGAGGTATCTATAGTTTTATGCTGGCCTTTGGGAATGTAGGATTTATCGGCTACCCTATTGTAGCCTCTATTTTCGGAGCTAATGCTGTATTCTACGCCAGCATTCTTAATTTTCCCAGCACCTTGCTGATATTTGTTTTCGGTACACTTTTTATTTCGGGTGATCAAGGGAAAATGAAATTTAAATGGGATACATTATATTGTCCTGCCATGATAGCCTCGTATCTTTCCATCCTGATCGTAGCTACCGGATGGATTCCTCCCAAAGTTATCAGTACGCCGCTTACTTTACTTGGAAATATGACCGTTCCTTCTGCTCTGCTTATCATTGGCTCTTCCATAGCACAGATACCTATCCGCCGAATGTTAGGTACGTCCAATATCTATATAACAGCAATCTTACGCCTGTTCGCAATTCCTCTTTTCATTTTATACCTATCACGGCTATACCATGTCGAACCAACCATTGCCAATATCAATGTAATTCTGGCAGCCATGCCCGTTGCTTCTTATGGAACATTATTTTGTATACAATATGAAAAAGGAGAAACTATCATGGCATAAGGTACATTTATAACAACACTGCTATCAGTTTTAACGATACCGCTTCTTACCCTCTTTCTATAAAAAAGTTATCATTTACTGAAAAAAGAAGATTACTTTAATTATCAAAACAAGACATAAAAAAATGAGAAAGCATCGCAAAGTATGCGCTCACACTTCGCGATGCTTCTCACTTTATACACCTTTAAACAAAATGAACTTTTAGTTCTTTATTACTTACGAGCTTCTGCAATATATCCTAAAGCTTCCTTACATTTTTCTGTAACATAAGCCCAGTCTTCTGCAGCAACTTTATCTTTAGGGAACAATTTAGAACCCATTCCCACACAGAATACACCTGCCTTAATCCAAGAAGTCAGATTTTCCTGAGTAGGTTCTACTCCACCTGTAACCATCAGCTTAGACCATGGCATCGGAGCAAGCATACCTTTTACCAGCTTCGGACCAAGAACATCACCCGGGAAGATTTTACACAAATCACATCCCAGTTCCTGAGCGAAACCAACTTCTGATACGCTTCCGCAACCCGGAGTATAAGCTACAAGGCGACGGTTACATACTTTTGCAATTTCGGGGTTGAACAATGGACCAACTACAAAGTTAGCTCCCAGCTGAATGTACAAAGCAGCAGTAGCAGGATCAACAACAGAACCTACTCCCATTGCCATTTCCGGACATTCTTTTGCTGCAAATTTTACAACTTCAGCAAATACTTCGTGAGCAAAGTCACCACGGTTTGTAAATTCGAAAGCACGAACACCACCGTCATAACAAGCCTTAACTACTTTTTTTGCGATTTCTGCATCCTTATGATAAAATACAGGAACCATACCTGTTGAACCAATCTTGTTCAACACCGCGATTTTGTCAAATTTTGCCATTTTATTTATAACCTAATATTTCCTTAACTGAATAAATTATCTCTGAACACGTCCGCTAGCATCACCACCTGCCAAAGCTTCAACTTCTTCAACAGAAACCAAGTTGAAGTCACCATTGATAGTATGCTTCAAAGCAGAAGCAGCTACAGCGAATTCCAAAGCTTCACCCTGGTTAGGTTTAGTCAACAATCCGTGAATAATACCACCAGAGAATGAATCACCACCACCTACACGGTCAATAATCGGATTGATATCGTAACGCTTAGAAGTATAGAATTCTTCACCGTTGTAAATCATAGCTTTCCAGCCATTGTGAGTAGCGGAGAACGATTCACGCAATGTAGAAATAACATATTTGAATCCGAATTCCTTAGCCATTGCTGTAAAGATACCTTTGTAGCCTTCAGCATCAGTTTTACCACCTTCAACGTCTGCATCAGGTTTAAAGCCAAGACAAAGTTCAGCATCTTCTTCATTACCGATACATACATCTACATATTGCATCAATGGGCGCATAATAGACTGAGCTTTTTCTTTTGTCCAAAGTTTCTTACGGAAGTTCAAGTCTACAGAAACTGTTACTCCATGGCGTTTTGCAGCCTCACAAGCCAGTTTAGTAAGTTCAGCAGCCTTATCAGAGATGGCTGGAGTAATACCAGACCAGTGGAACCAGTCAGCTCCTTCCATGATAGCATCAAAATCGAAATCACACGGATCAGCTTCTGCGATAGCCGAGTGAGCACGGTCATAAATAACCTTGCTAGGACGCATAGAAGCACCTGTTTCCAAATAATAAATACCTACACGATCACCACCACGAGCAATAAAATCTGTCTTAACACCATACTTACGTAAAGCGTTTACTGCTGATTGACCGATTTCATGCTTCGGCAGCTTTGTTACGAAGTATGCATCGTGGCCGTAATTGGCGCAGCTAACAGCAACATTTGCTTCACCACCACCGTATACAACATCAAAGTTATCAGACTGCACGAAACGGGTATTTCCCGGAGTTGACAATCTCAACATGATCTCACCTAAAGTAACAATTTTTCCCATTGTAGATAAATTTTATACTATTTATAATAAGTTTGATAATCTTACCGTCAAAGTGGATATCACATGTTCACGTCTTCATAGATTAAATAAACAATATCCTCTTTGTGTACGCACACAAAGGTACGAGTTATTTTTTAAATAACAAAAAAAGTTATATATTTGTATCGAAAAATTTTTTCTTCATCAATTAAGAAAGACCTCCTATATAAATAAGGTATATAGATATGGATAAACAAGTAGAACGTATTCGTATAAAAGATATAGCCCAGATGGCGGAAGTGTCAGTCGGGACAGTAGACAGAGTTCTTCACGGGCGAACCGGCGTTTCGGAAGCAAGTCGCAAGAAGGTAGAAAACATCCTTAAGCAACTTGACTACCAACCCAACATGTATGCCAGCGCACTGGCGTCAAATAAAAAATATATTTTTGCCTGTTTATTGCCTCTCCATGCAAAAGGCGACTATTGGGTGGATGTAGAAAATGGCATGTATCAGGCTATGAAGGCTTTTTCCGATTTTAATATTTCATTACATATTGATTATTACGACCAATACGAATTCGGTTCTTTCGTATCCGCCGGCAACCGCCTGCTGGCAATGAACCCAGACGGCTTGATTCTATCTCCGACAATTGAAACGGAAACAACCCAAATTGTAAGCAAGCTTCAGATATTAAATATACCTTATATATTTATAGATTCGAATATACCTCATCTGAATCCACTGGCTTTTTACGGACAACACGCTAAACAAAGTGGGTATTTCGCTGCACGCATGGTAAAAATGCTGATGCAAGACAGCAAAGAACTGATTATTTTCCGGCAAATAAACGAAGGCAGATTAGGTTCAAACCAGCAGTTACACCGTGAGGAAGGATTTTATGCATATATGAAAGAACACCATCCTGATTTGAAGATGTGGGAATTGAATCTATATGCCAAACAGCCAGGAGAAGACGAGGCCATACTGGATGATTTCTTCCAAAAGCATCCAGGTATATCATATGGAATCACATTCAACTCGAAAGCCTATATCATTGGAGAATATATATTGAGACACAAAAGACACGATTTCCACTTAATAGGTTACGATTTACTGACCAGAAATGTAGCCTGTCTGCGCGAAGGCGTGATAGACTTCCTTATCGCACAGCAACCTACTCTACAGGGATACAGCAGCGTAGAAAGTTTATGCAATCATCTTATCTTAAAGAAAAAAGTAAAAGAATGCAACTATATGCCAATCAACCTGCTGACAATAGAGAATATAGATTTCTACCTGGATGCAAACAGGAACAATAACTAACATATAATTTATGGAAACAACTTATCTAAAAATTAACCCGGCAGACAACGTTGCTGTCGCTATCACTCCCCTGAAAGCTGGAGAAACTATCCAGATTGACGGACAGGAGATTACTTTAAAAACAGATATTCCAGCCGGACACAAAGTAACACTGCAAGATTTCAATGAAGGTGACAATATTGTAAAATACGGTTATCCTATCGGACATGCCATCAAACATGTACCTCAGGGAAGCTGGATTTGCGAGAAAGAAATAAAAACCAACCTTGCCGGATTGCTGGACTATACGTACAATCCGGTTGAGGTTTCATTGGATATTCCGCAGGAAAATCTTACATTCAAAGGATATCGTCGTAAAAACGGAGATGTAGGTATCCGTAATGAAATCTGGATCATCCCGACAGTGGGCTGCGTAAACGGTATCGTGAATCAGCTTGCAGAAGCTCTTCGCCGTGAAACAAAAGAAGAAGGAATCGATGCCATCATGGCTTTCCCTCATAATTACGGATGCTCTCAGTTGGGAGACGACCATGAAAACACGAAGAAAATCCTGCGCGACATGGTACTCCATCCCAATGCCGGAGCTGTATTGGTCGTAGGTTTGGGATGCGAAAACAACCAGCCTGACATTTTCCGTGAATTTATCGGTGAGTACGACGAAGACAGAATCAAGTTTATGGTAGCTCAAAAGGTAGACGATGAATTTGAGGAAGGTATGAAAATTTTGCGTGACTTATATGCAAAATGCAAACAGGATGTACGCACCGACATTCCACTGTCAGAACTGCGTGTCGGATTAAAGTGTGGTGGCTCAGACGGCTTCTCAGGTATTACAGCCAATCCGTTGCTGGGAATGTTCTCAGACTTCCTCATCGCACAAGGAGGAACATCCGTACTGACTGAAGTTCCTGAAATGTTTGGAGCAGAAACAATCCTGATGAATCGCTGCAAGACTCCGGAGCTGTTCGAAAAGACCGTACATCTTATCAACGACTTTAAGGAATACTTCCTTTCACACGGAGAACCAGTGGGCGAAAATCCGTCACCGGGAAATAAGGCAGGTGGTATTTCTACTCTCGAAGAAAAAGCATTGGGCTGCACACAGAAATGTGGAAAGAGTTACGTATCAGGAGTAATGCCTTACGGAGAACGCTTGCAGACAAAAGGATTGAATCTGCTTTCTGCTCCGGGAAATGACCTGGTTGCAGCTACCGCTCTCGCTTCTTGCGGATGCCACATGGTATTGTTTACCACCGGACGCGGTACACCGTTCGGTACTTACGTACCAACCATGAAGATTTCTACCAATTCTCGTCTGACAGCTCACAAACCGGGATGGATTGACTTCAATGCCGGAGTTATTGTAGAAAACGAACCTATGACTGTTACATGCAAACGATTCATCGACTACGTTATCAAAGTAGCCAGTGGAGAATGGGTTAACAATGAAAAGAAAGGTTACCGCGAAATTGCAATATTCAAGACTGGGGTAACTTTATAATAACAACATTTTTCTTCCCGAAGCCTGAATAATAAAATAAAAATGTCATCAGGCACTAAGGAACACAGCAAGGAATCTCTGAGAACACACCATACAATTTTCAGAGATTCCTTTATATAATTTAAGGTAGATACATCAATTTTTATGGACTTAAACAAACTGACTCCCATTATCAACAAGCCCAACGGCTGGGCACTGATGCCTTTAGTGGTATTTCTTTGTCTTTATCTAGTGACTTCACTTATTGTCAACGATTTCTACAAAGTACCTATCACCGTAGCATTTCTGGTAGCCTCTGTCTACGCCGTGGCAACGACAAAAGGATTAAGCCTCAACGACCGCATACTTCAATATTCATCAGGAGCAGCAAACAAAAATATCATGCTGATGCTCTGGATATTTATTCTGGCCGGAGCCTTTGCCCAGTCGGCCAAAGCCATGGGAGCCATAGATGCAACCGTAAATCTGACGCTTCTACTACTGCCTGACAATCTGCTGCTGGCAGGAATTTTTCTGGCTTCCTGTTTCATATCATTGTCTATCGGTACATCGGTGGGAACAATCGTGGCCCTTACGCCGGTTGCGGCGGGTATTGCCATGAAGACAGATGTAAGTCTGCCGTTCATGACAGCTCTCGTCATAGGAGGAGCTTTTTTCGGTGATAATCTTTCTTTTATTTCCGATACTACGATAGCCGCAACACGTACACAAGGTTGCGTAATGCGCGACAAGTTTCGGGTAAATTTCCTGATTGCCGTTCCTGCTGCCCTGCTTGTATTTATCTATTATATCATATATGGTACGCAAGTAGAGTCAGCAAGTGAAATACATGCGATAGAATGGGGCAAAGTTATCCCCTACCTCATCGTCCTGGGTACAGCTATTGCCGGTATGAATGTAACTCTGGTCCTACTCCTTGGAGTACTTTCAACAGGTATCATAGGTTGTATATATGGAAGCTTCGACCTTTTCGGATGGTTTGCTTCCATGGGTGAAGGCATCACCGGAATGGGAGAACTTATCATCATTACATTAATGGCAGGAGGCATGCTTGAGCTGATTCGCTTCAACGGAGGTGTAGATTATATTCTGCATCATCTGACTAGCCATGTAAGCAACAAGAGAGGAGCCGAACTTAGTATTGCCGCATTAGTCAGCTTAGCCAATTTCTGTACAGCCAACAATACGATAGCCATTATTACTGTCGGACCTCTAGCCAACAACATAGCCGAACAATTCAGGGTAGACAAACGAAAAAGTGCCAGTATTCTCGATACTTTTTCATGCGTCGTACAAGGCCTTATTCCTTATGGAGCACAAATGCTGATAGCAGCCGAACTGACAAAATTATCCCCTATCAGTATCATTGGCTATCTGTACTACCCTATAATATTAGGAATAGTAGCTCTGCTAAGCATCCTTTTACGCTACCCTAAACGGTATTCGTAAGCAGTGAAATCAAGAAAAAGATTATTTTTCTTACAAAAAACTGGGCAATTTATTTGCAGGAATAAAAAAAAGTAGTACCTTTGCACTCGCAATCGAGAGAGATAGCAAATAAAAAATAATGGTGCGTTAGTTCAGTTGGTTAGAATACATGCCTGTCACGCATGGGGTCACGGGTTCGAGTCCCGTACGCACCGCTTAAAGCTCTGAAATCGAATGATTTCAGAGCTTTTTTGTTCAATATACCAGATGTTCCACCTAATAGCAATTACATTCCAAACCTTGATGTATCCACCTCTTTCAGATTCTTTTTCTTATACCCTCCAAAGCGATAACTGAGATTCAGAGTAAAAGCCCGCGAATAGAAAGCACTGTTCATATCTAAGTCCTGTCCCTTGAAACGAACTTTTGTCTTAGGCATCCCTGTATTAAGAATATCATTACAACGAGCGGAAAGGCTCATCCTGTCGTTTGCAAAACTCCATTTCAATCCGGCAGTAAGATTAAAGATGGATTCAATATCGAATGTTCCTTGTATAACCGGTGTCTGCACATTCCCCATCAATTCAAAAGCCAGATTTTTATTCACTTTAAAAGTATTATCCAGCATAGCACTGAACACCCACTTTTTTCGATTGAAAGGTATATCAAAGAAATCATCACAACGTTGCCTCATCTGCATACCGGCTACAGTCAATCGAGAATCCAACCAATTTCCTGTTTTGAAAGGTAATATGATGTTTGCTCCCCACAACTGCATATAGTTCCAGTTTGTATTTTTATAAATTAGCGCCAGTCTGTCGGTAGATTGATAAGGAGTTTGTATAAAGTAATCTGGAGTATGCATAAAGAACAGGTTAAAAATATATTTTTGCTTCAAGATATAACTCCCGTTCAAATTGTAATTAGTCATAGGTTTCAATCCCGGCGTTCCCCACAGTTCAGTGTACCCGTTGAGATAACTAACCGACGATTGCATATCCCAATAGCCCGGATACGTCTTATCTGTAGATAAGGAGAATTGGAATGTATGCTTTGGCGTTTTAAAGTAAGTTAGCGATGCCTGTGGATAAACCGCCCATTTATGATAATTGCCGATAGTATAATATTCTCCCGTAGCCGATACTGAGAACGAAACTCCTGTCTCGTAGTTTTTACTGAGTGACACATAAAAAATAGTAGTCTGTTCTTTCAGATCAGAGTACATATTCTGAGTATGAATATCCCCCACTACTTTATCATAAGTTTGAAAATCACGATCTTTTGCAAACCGATAGGATGCCCCATACCCTAAACTCCATCCTTTAGATAATGAATGTTTTTGATCTGCATAAATAGAATAGCGATCTATTCTTTGTCCGCCAACCATTGAAAAACTGCTTTGCCTGCCATCCTGATAGTCGGTATAAAGACTTTGATGATTGTCGGATTTATAATGCGTATAATCACCACCTATTTCAAGTCCAAATCCTGAATGATACTGCAATGTGACATTATTCATCCGCGTATCAAGATATTTATCCACATTACTGGTTTGATAATTCCCTGTCGTTTCGCTGCTATTATGCTGATCGGGGCTATAGCTACCTGTATATATCACATTAATCGTATGATTGTCATTGAAATTATACTCAAACGCAGTTCTGAAATTGTGATTCCAATACTTACTGCGTAATTGCTCATTCTGGCTGATATCGTACCGTTCATTCTTCAGTGCATGCCTGGAATCGAGGTCTATATATTCCATATTCTTCACATCATTCGCTCCATACATCACATCAAAAGCCATTTTGGGTGTCGATAAACGGAAATTCCCTTTCATGCCACCGCTATTAAAATATTGATTCTTATAATCAGCACTTACTTCTCCTTGAAAAGAATAGTCATTCGAGCGTTTTAAAACAACATTGATAACCGCTCCCCGTACATGATATTCAGGGGGTGCACTATACATTACTTCCACTTTCTCCACCCTGTTTACCGGAGTATTACGCAAAAGAGTTTCAAGCTGCCCGACATCCATTGTGGTAGGTTTTCCATTCAGGATTACAGTCAGATTTCCTGCACCGACCAGAGTCAACACTCCCTTACTTTCTTGCACTCCCGGTAACCTCATCAATGCTTCATAAGCATTATTCACTACTTGCTTTTCAGATAAAACAGCGAGATTATAACCTAAACGTCCATTCTCCACTTTTACAAATGGGCGTTCCGCCTTTACCAACACTTCATCCAAAGCATAATCCTGAGGCTGCAACTGAATAGTCCCGGCATTTTTCCCACTGCCGGTTACTTGCTTCGTATGAAATAAAAGATGTTGGATAATCAAGCGGTATTTTTCTTGTTGGCCATTCAAAGTGAATATACCGTCAGCGTTTGATATAGACGCATCTATATAAATAGAGTCTACCGTTTGCAATACAATGGTTGCCCCCTCTATGGGGCGCTGTTCGCTGTCTATTATCTTGCCGCTAATGGTTTGTCCCCATACGGCTGTTTGAAAACTACCTACTACAATATAGCTGATTACAAATAAGATTACTTTATTCAATCGCATCATTCTATGTCATTTACAGATACTAATGCCACCATTAGCTCGGATTACAGAAATTTCATGTTTTGATTTCTCTGTTTATAGACGAAGCGAAAAAATCATATTTGGTTTATAAAGAAGAAAAACATTTAATATTCTTAAATATAAGATTCACCCACAACTCTTGATGCATCCGCTAATATACTCTCGCTGCCTTACCAAGTCCATACCAACTCCGTATCAACTCCATACCCGCTCCGTATCAAGTCCGTACCCGCTCCGTATCAACTCCCAATAAAGGTACCTTTATACGGACCAGGTACGGAGTTGGTACGGACCAGACACGGTTCAGGTATATTTCAAATATTATTTTAGAGTTTATTCAGCAAATGTGCCTGTAGACATAAAGACTACCGAATACATAAAATAATCCTCACCCTCTGTTTGCGGTTGTTCAAACAGTTGCTTATAAATAGGCTCCGGCTCAGGTCCGAAAAGTAAATCTGCATCCGGAGTGTAAATACCACAATACCATACAGGAGCCGCTTTCATATTAAAACGCGGAATACCTTCTATTACAAATTTATAAAACCCAACCTTTTCACCATCTTTTACGACTCTTGTCAACCCTCCGTAATTGGTACCCATATTATATCTCAACCCTTTTAAAGGAATATACCTATCTTCAACCAGACCACCCTCTGCAAATTTCTTCGCTTTACAGGTAAAAGGTATTTCATATTCACCACCTTCGGGAGACAGGATAAAAGGATTAGGGGCATCTACTTTTATTGTGTATTCATACTCTACTTTTGCCTTCGATATTACATCTATCAATTTGTAGACAATGCTACTTCCATCAGCAGGAGGATTAACCAAGGTTCTTTTCTCAACCCATAAAGCATACTCATAGCCTTTTTCGTAAACGAAATCAGTAATACCTTGAAAATCCAGCGTTTTGTAGTCGCTTTCACTTTCTTCTTTCACCAGCATACAATCAATGGGAGAATCACTTCCCCAAGGCTGATAAGTACCTGTTTTGTCAGAAATAAGCATTTTTACAGTTTTTACTTTGTCTTGTGGTTCATCATCACTACAAGCAACAAAGCCAGTGATTGACAGGATTAATAGCAATAATCCTAATAAGCGTTTTGTCTTCATAATGTTTTCTTTAAGTCTAGTTTTTTAATTATGCAAAGATATACAAAATCTCTTTAAGCTTATTATAAACAAAGCCTTTTATTTCTTTTCTCAGAAGAAGCTTGAATAGAATTTTAAAGGAGATAGGCTATATGAAGATATAAAAGCGTACCTTCGTCAACAGAATGAGATATCGAAGAATAACAACCACCGGACAAATCCGGGAAAAAAAGAAAGAGCGCAGGCAATCTATATATGTCTGGCTGATAGTAATTGTGATCCTGGCAATACTTGTCGGAGTGGGTTATCTGGCCACTCCCAGTACTGTATTGCTCCAGCAAACAGCATTTCGGGGTATCAGTTATCGCCCACTCATGGCATTCGTGATGCTTTTCACCGCCATTTTTATCATTGTTATTGGCATACTACTGGCAGATAAATACACAAAAGTCGGATATTACCTGAAAACCATCGCCTTTGGCATTGTTATAGGAATGCTTTTTCACGGTATGGGTGTCAATCTGTTACTGAATATGAATCATTGGTTGGCAAGCAGGACTCCCGTACGCAAAGAATACAGAGTAACAGAAATCCGTTTTCTAAAACCCAACAAATTGGCCCGCTATCGGACCATATTGCCTGAATGCAGAATTCTGAAAGCTGTCGACCAGGATAATCCTGACGACTGCCTTTACTTCCATGTCCCCATAAATGCACAAGTAGCTATGGGATGTATACTGCATGTTACAATAAAAAACGGTATCTTTGGATGGAAAGCAGTGGATGAATTAGAGTTTTACAACCCATAAAAGAGGCCGTATCAACAAAGGATTATCATCCATTCTGATACGGCCTTTTCTTTATTTAGATTTTCTTTCCGATATAGAATACATAACCATAAAAGTCTTTATACTTATAGTATAATTGTTGCTCATGGCGCTGATTGGCAATCAGTTCTTCAGCAGCTTGGTTACCTTTATATTTTCGCAGGAAGTCCTCTTGGGCTTCAACCTGCGGCATATAGAAATGTTCGATCCAGCAATTTTCCGGTATACAGAAACAGGCTACAGGGATATATCCGGCCTTCTGCATCTGTACCAGCTTATTGGGAATCGTATTTATTTCAGGATAAGCATCCATCCAGAAATCATCGATCTCAGCCGGACGTTCGTCAGTGAACCATGATACCTCTGATACGGCAATATAACCACCTTTCTTCAAAAACGGACGCCATAGATTCAACCCGTATTCAAAACCAATATTATAGATGGCTCCTTCCGACCAGATAAGATCTAATTCTTCATTCCGGAACGGGAGTTCATCCATTGATCCAATAATACCTTTCACTCTGTCCTGAAGGTTAAAATGCTCGGCATTACTATTGAATTGGTTGATAAAATCAGGAAACAAATCAATGCCTGTAATTTGCCCCGGAGTATGTTGCGCCAGCGTAATCGTTTGGCCACCTGTGCCACAACCCAGATCAGCAATCAGAGATTTATCCGTAAGCCCCTCAACAAAGCTAAGAGCCTTGATTGTTGTTTCAGCACTTCCCGGTCCCTGACGTTCTACACTTGAAAAGTATTCGCAGATTAAACTAAAATCGAATTCGTGAATAGATTTATTTTCGTTACTCATGATGCCCACAGTTATTTACTTACCGAATTCTTCTTAACTTTAAACATTCAACATTTTTTTATATCTCCACAAAGATAGGCAGACTTTTTATTCCCGCAAATTATCAGGAGAAAAAAGAAAGCCGCTTTTCTCAAAGCAGCTGTAGATTAGATACCAAACCTACTTTAATGGCATCACCACCCTTGTGACATGTTCCTTTTCAGGCACCTCCGGCCCGGTATAATAATGCTCCACACTCGTCCCTGTCGGTTCATATCCTTTTATCTTTATCCACGCCGCCATTTCATTATAGAGGTTTGCCAATTCATCATACGAACCCTTATGCAAACAAACTACTACTTTTCTTGACGGAATAATAATGCTTCGCATATCGCCTTTATCCGGAAGCGGATTTGCCGTATAAAATCCGATAACCATTTGGATCTTATCAGTTGTCATCTCTTCATAAGCCGGATACTCCACAAATGGTATATCCGAAGGCAGTTCATTCATTTCTTTCAGATAAGTTCCTATTCGCATGAAACCTTCTCCAATATGCTGCCCCAGAGAATTCATGTCGGCACATCTTTCCACAATAATGGCCGTCTGCTCCGGCTGTTGCAGGAGCATAATGTCTGTTACTTTCGCCATAACTATAATTTAAGTTGTTATTATATTTTCCTTATTTTCTGACACTCAGGACAATAGTAAACCGACCCTCCAAGATAGGCTTCTTTCACAATCACACTGCCACAGCGCGGACAGGGATTCTTCCATGTTTTGGAAGAAAGAATCGTTTTATACCCTCCCTCATTTCCATAAAGGTCCGTCTGGGTATCACGGCCTCTTCCGGAAGTCATAGCCATTAAGGTATCCTTCAGAGATTTGAAAAGCACCCCTTTCTGTCCATCCGACAGGTCAAGCACTTTTTGTTTCGGATGAATCCCGGCATTGAACAGAATATCCTGCGTTACCCCATTGCCTACACCCGGAATACGTTGTTCGGTAGCCAGCAGAGCTTTAGCCGTCAATGTCTTTTTGGCTGAAGCAAATAATTTCTCAAATTCCGCTTCCGTATAAGCATCACTCAACGGAGAAATACTTTCACGACTTATCGTATAATATTTATTGTCGATAACGCCATCGGGATAGGCACTGATAAAACCATACATGGCAACCGTGAATACAAGAAACGATTCATCTTCAAAAGTCAGCAGCAACTGGTAATTGGCAGGAACTTTATCACCCGGATTATAGTAACGTGCGCTCACCCCATCACCGATATTCATTATCACATTGCCCGACAGGTAAAAATCAACAAACATTCCATATCCCTTAGACGACAGAACCGTTTTTCCGACGAGCAACTTCCCATACTCCAGTGGATCGCCACTATAGAACGTGAACTTATGAGGCTTGGTAGCATTGAACACTTGCGTAATCGTTTTACCGCTTAAAACATCATTGGCTTGCTTACTCAGTGTAAGTACTTCTGGCAACTCTAACATACTCTTATATCATTTAGTTATTTATCAATAGGAATATAAATCTCCGTCAGCAATTCCTCAACCGGCGTTTCATCCGGTGCATTAAGATACACCTCAAACGTCAACGGACGTTTCTGATGATACATACTGTAAGGAAACCATTGATTATAGATCGTCTTATAAAATTCTGGTAAATCAGAATAACTGCCTTTATACCTGAAAACAGCGTACATCCCTCCGGGAATTTCCCGAAGTAATAATTTCCCTTCGGAATTGACACGCCCTTCAACAAGAACCCCGATATAGAATCGCCGTTGTTCCATCGGTGTAACCCAAGGATTATCCTGACTTATACTCACAAAACGATTACCGGGACCATTCTGCAAATGAACTGCTTTATAATGCAGTAATTGCTTCCAGATTGTAGTGTAAGCATATTTATCACGAAAAGTATCACCTACTTCTATGCAAACGGCTTTCAAAGTATTGATACGTTTAATTTTAGCCTCAGGCATACTATCCGGTTCTTGTTTCGCATTGACAGATTTATACTTTTCTCGATAAGCTGACATTGAAATACCGAAATGCTTCTTAAAAGCCTTTGCCAGACTAAACTTTGTCTGATAATTAGTCTGCATACCTATCTCTTCAATACTCTGTCCGGTAGCGATAAGCAGATGGGCAATATATTCCAGCCGTAAACGTTGAATATATGTACCGATATTCTCACCGGTAACATTTCTGAAAACCTTTCGGAAATGGAAGAATGAAAGGTGAACCATTTCAGCCAACTGTTCGGGATCAAGCTCATGAAAGAGATTTTGATCAATATAAGTCCGAACCCCATTGACAGCTTCATAGTGAACATGTTGTGTCATCTCTTTCTGTCGCCAGCGTTTCAGGGTGGGAAGACGCTTGTTCAATAAGGTTTTTAATTCTTGTGGAGTATAGTCGGTTCCCGAATACCAATTGTACTTATCCGTGTATTTCACCCATATATCCACCATTTCATTCATAGAGATGTCCACCGTATAGTTCCCATTTTTCAGACAATAGTAACAATACTCGTCACTGTAGGAGTGATCGGCATTGGTACCTAAATACTCTTCCACATCGAAACGGAGGGGCATCCCACAACTTTGGCAGTACTGTTTGTCCACTGTTTGATTCATGGCACAAATATACGATGCCTATTCCGGATATGATTATCCAAAATAGGCATCTTTTATGATTTGCTCCTGTTTTTCAGAGTAATTGTCTTGACTTCATCTCCAAATACTTGTTTATCACATCAATCGAGAGATTTTCAGGTGTAGTCAATAACGAATAGATACCATTCTGTTTCAGTGTAGATACAATCAGACGCTTCTCAAAAGCAAACTTCTCTGCAATGACATGGCGGTAATATCCCTCCGTATCCTTCGCAGGAGAGGCAATATACGTTTTCATATCAGCATCTTCAAAGAAAACAACAAGCAAGCGATGCTGACGATTCAGTTGCTGCAAATAAGCCAATTGGCGATTCATACTTCCCATACTGGAGAAGTTGGTATATAAAACCAGGAAACTGCGTTTACTGACATGTTTATTGAAATGCACGCAGAGAGAGGAAAAGTCCGTTTCACCAAAGGTAGTCTGCTGGCTATAGAGATTCTCAAGCAGAGTTTGCATCTGACCGGGAGCCTTTGAGGCCGGAACAAACGAATCGAAATGTTCATTGAAAGTCACGATCCCTGCCTTGTCCTCTTTCCGCATGGCAACGTATGAAAGAACTAAGGAAGCATTGATTGCATAATCCAGTAAAGTCATTCCGCGAAATGCCTGCTGCATAACCCTTCCCTTGTCTATCACACTGTAAATCTGCTGTGAACGTTCATCCTGATATACATTCACCATAAGTTCATGCCGACGGGCACTGGCTTTCCAGTTGATTGTACGGTAGTCATCCCCCTTGACGTACTCTTTTATCTGTTCAAACTCAGTATGATGCCCCACACGACGAATACGCTTGATTCCCAGCTCCGTCAGATTATCACTCATTGCCAGCAATTCATAGCGATGCAGCATCAGATAAGAAGGATACACTTTAATATCCTGCTCCTCTCCGCATGTATAACGCCGGGAGAGCAAACCTATCCGACCGGTTACGAATACGCGAATCTGTCCGAAACCATAAATTCCCCGGCTTGTCGGACGTAAATGATAACAGATTTGTTTTCCTTCATTCGCCTGAAGCTGTACCCGGAAACTAATATTTCTCTGCTGAAAAATGAAAGGTACTTCATCGATAACCTCCGCAAAGACGGGATACGGATAGCAGCTTTCCACCCGAAGATTCACCGCATTTTCGTCCCCATTGGAAAAACGAGCGGAGCATTGACGGAATGCCCGAATCCCACGAATCCGGTAAAGCATATATCCGTCTGCCAGCACCGACAGCAAGAGGAGAAAAAGCACCCCCTGCCCGATGGTAAACAACGGAGCAAAAGCATACCCACTACCCATCAACAGGATAATCAGGATGAGAACCATATAAAACCGACGGGTCAGAATCATTTCGGAACTTCTACCTTATCAATCAGGCGTTGCGTTACTTTCACTGGTGAGTAGCCCTCCATTTCAGCTTCCGCCGTCAGGATGAGACGATGCTGAAGTACGTATGGAGTCACAAACTTGATATCCTCCGGTGTCACAAAATCACGTCCCTGCAAAAGCGCATAAGCCTTCGAAGTCTGCAACATGGCCACGGACGCACGCGGAGAAGCCCCCAGATATACAGCTTTACTTGTACGCGTCTGCTGTACAATCAAGGCGATGTACTGAAGCAATGTACGGTCTATAAACACCTGCTTCATCAGATTACGAAGCGACAAAAGCTCCTCTTTAGTAATAGCCGGGGTAATGTCCTCCAGCTTCACAAATGCAGCATTCGTATGGTGACGCTCCAGAATATTCACTTCTTCATCCAATGAGGGATAATCCATCGTCAGCTTCATCAGAAAACGGTCAAGTTGTGCTTCGGGCAATTTATAAGTCCCCTCCTGCTCCACCGGATTCTGTGTAGCCAGAATCGTATAAAGTTCTCCCATCGGATAGGTCGCTCCGTCAATGCTGATCTGACGCTCTTCCATAACCTCGAACAAGGCAGCCTGTGTTTTGGCAGGAGCACGATTTATTTCATCTACCAGTACAATATCAGCAAAGATCGGACCGCGATGGAAATCAAAATCATTGGTTTTCATGTTGAATACCGTTGTACCCAGCACATCACTCGGCATCAAATCCGGAGTAAACTGGATGCGGCTGAAATCTGCATCGACCAGACGGGCAACCAGGCGTGCCAACAATGTTTTCGCCACTCCCGGCACTCCTTCTATCAGCACATGCCCATTTGCCAACACAGCGGTCAGCACCAAGTCCACCATCTGTTCCTGCCCTACAATGACGGAAGCAATCCGGTCTTTCAACTCTTGTATCTTCTCGGAAAAGAGAGTTAGATCCACCCGTTTTTCTGTATTCTCTTCCATAAACTTCTTCTTTATATATGATCGATTATTTCATTCATTTTATCAATAAACTGCTTCATTTGCTCCGCAGTTATCGTTTGCCCTCCATAAATCACCGGTCTGACCGTACGGATAAACTTACCGATTTCTTCCGCACTCATGCCGGTCTTCTGAGCAATCCTATCAAAAGAGCGTTCATCATCCGCCACGTCTTCCACATCCACCTGGATTTCTCTTCTCAACTCTTCGGCAAAGTAAATATACTTTTTATGAACCAGGTCGGCATGGTCTTTCTTCTGAAAATAAAGCGTACCGATCAATTCCGTAAACTCCATGGATTTATTTTCCGGTTCATGAATCACAGGTATCACACGTTGTCTTCTTCGCGCAGTAAATGTCATAAAGAGCAGAATGGCAATCATTGTCAGATACAAAGCCCAGCGAAGCGGTCGTTGCGAAATAAAATAGCGGAAAGGAGACATCTGTACCTGTGCAGCTTCCTCCAGATATCCCTCTGTGCGTATTATCGGAAACTCTCCCATCTGAGACAGCAGACGGAAAATATAAGCTGCATTCTTTCCGTCCAGTACACCATAATTGGTAAAAAGCAGCGGAGTAGAAACCAAAATAATTTCCCCTTTTCCCCACGAACAAGACATGGCAACCGGAACATTGCAAAGGGTATCCACCTGCAATGAATCAAACTTCACCCCAAAGTCATATCTGAATTCATCTGATGAAATAGATTTCTCCGCCAACACTTTCACAGAGAGTGAGTCCTGCCAGAAATAAGAGGAACACAATTGCGGATAAAAACGAAAGATCCGCCGGGGATAGACAGTAGAATCTCCTACCCAATGCAAACTATCCTTCGACAACAATGAAGCGGCATACTTTCTCAACACAATCGGATTAAAATAAGAGTAGCTACTCTCAAACCCCAGTGTATCCCGTAAGTTTCCTGTAAATGAATTACTCACCAACATTATTTTATTTCCCCGCTCCGCCCCTTTCAACAAGGCATTCACATCTACATCTGTCAGAGCCAGATGATTGTTAACAACCAATATCGCCCGGCGGGAAACCGTATCTTCCTGCTCCAACTGATAAAAGGTTTTCCCGGATACCGAATATCTCATCGGCAATGAAGCAGAGAGTAAACTATCAAAAACAGCACATCCGAAAGGCTGTTTATCATAGTGGCTAAAAGTAGGAGTCCATACGAATTTCTTCGGCAACCGACATTCTATTGCAAACATCAGGACCAGAAAGGATACGATACAGATGATAAACCAATGGCTTCCTCTCATACAGCGCCTCCTTTCTTCACCTCTTCCTGCAAAGACTGCATGACATGAAACAATGCTTCTGTAGCTTCAAAATTTCCATAACGCACTCGCAGGAAATGATTGGTCAATTGTCGGAAAGCGGGCATCCGCACTTCATAAACATATTGTGTAGGCGTTTTGTAGAGCTGCCAGTCTATACGCTTTTCATCACTGAGTTGTTTCAACGTCTGCAAATACAGCAATCGTACCGCTTCCCGGTAATCACTACGCGAAAGCGCGTCAGCAATACCTCGCGCAAAGTCAACTCCATAAATAGTGTCTTCTTCCACTGCATAAGGCAAAGCATTTTTACGGGAAATCATGAATAACTCCGGTCGCTTCTTGTAAACGAACCAGATTATCAAAATTAAAAGAAGGATAGCAATGCCTATCAGAATAAGCTCCGAGTATTCCTCAGCAAAATGACTGCCGAATATTTTTTGCAGAATCTTTCCAAACCACCTGTTGAACCATTCAAACACATTAATATCAGGAGCCATCAACTCACGGCCATAGTCATACGCCGGATCAGATTGCCACACGGCAAGCTGGGTAGTATCACATACCAATGTATCAGCCGGAGAAGTTATCATTTATACAATTCTGTTTTTAGAGCTTATCAAAATTATCGATATCACTTTCCACCATGATATTGTCCACCTTTTCCGAAGCATGCCCGTACTGATACGCCAGACCTACAAGTGAAAAGATCATAGCAAGATAAGCACCGAATGCTTGGACAATGGCCAACAGATAAAGCATGAAATTATATCCTACCGATACCGTAGCCTCACTGCCTCCACTACTCATTGCAAATATGGATTTCACAATAGTGCCTATATACCAGGGCATCATCGTCACTCCCTGCAAGATACCGGCAATTAAACCCATAATAAGGGAAATCAGGAAAATACCTCCCCACGTAGCAAAACCCAGACGAAAAGTCTTCTTCAAAGATTCCATAACGGAGATATCCTCAAAGAGATAAATCGGTGCCCAAAGAGCAAATGGTACAGCCAAAATAATCACAAACGGAATCACCAGGAACAGGACGGGCCAAAGCAATGCCGCCATGAATCCCATAATCACCCCTAAAAGTACCATTAAGAGTAATCCGAAAAGAGTCATCACAACCAATCTTTTCACATTACGGAGCAACATCGGCCTCAACATCCCCAAAGTTACGCCTTGCAGACGTTCGTCACGTTCGTTGTAGGTTCGGATCAATGCATAAATCAAAGAAGTCAGCGCAATCGTTCCTATCAAAAAAACAAACATGTACAGACTATAATAAGAAAAGAATGACATCATTAGAGATGCATCAGAAGATACGCTGCCACCTGATAAATCAGCCAGCACCGTCATATATCCCATCATCCCGTTCAAACTCAGCGCTTGAATAAGACAAATCGGTAAAAGCAGATACGTAGTAAATTTCAGCATCAGCTTCCAGTTTTCTTTTATAAAATCAAAAGACGCACTCAGTTTCTCACCGAAATTACGTTTTACATACATTGCGATTTTAGGCTTTTGTGATTCCATGTCGTTTTCTATTAGGTAGATAAATATAGTAGAATAAAATAAATGTCAGGGATGTAAGGATCAGGCCGAGTCTCAACATATCCGGCAGTTGGGTATGGCGTGTGAGAAAACCCTCAATAAAACCTGCCATAATAAACACAGGGACTGTCCCCACTACAATTTTCAATCCTCTTTTCGCTCCTCTTTTAAAAGATTCCAGTCTTGAATAAGTTCCGGGGAAAAGCCATCCGTTACCTAAAGCCAAACCGGCAGCGCCGGCTACAATGATAGCCCAGATTTCGAGCGTTCCATGCAACCAGATGGCAAGCATAGAATCCCAAAGCAAACCGTGCTGATAAAAGAATGTCTGGAAAGCTCCCAACATGACTCCATTACTGAAAAGCATATAACCTGTACCAAAACTGGTCAATATCCCCATTGCGAAGCAGTTGAAAGAAACCATAATATTATTCAATGTGATTCCCAAAAACATCGGAACCTCAGATGAGCTATTGTACACCGCCATGGGTTCGCCATTCGCAATATTGTCCAACGTCATGTCTACATAAGAATTCCCCATAATCAGGCGGACAAAATCTGGATCAGCGGCAGCGGATATAACACCGACCAAGGCACTCACTATAAAAATCAGGAATGAAACCAGCAATTCCCGGCGTGCATCGTGCATAACCTGAGGAATTTCCTTCGTCCAGAAAGTGATGACTCTCGACCATTTCTCACGCTTGTTCCGATAAATTTTATTGTGTAAAGCAGAAGCGAGATTATTCAGATAGATAGTAATACGGGAAGTCGGGAAATGCGTTTGCGCAAATGCCAGATCGGCAGTAAGATCCGTATACACATCGGCAAGCCGGTCAGGAGACGAGTTTGTGGCTTGCTCCACCACGCCTTCGGCTTCTTTCCATTTTTCTATATTCCGACGAATAAACGTTACTTCTTTCATAATTTTACTGACTTCGAATGAGTTTTGTCTGAAATCAATAACAAAAGTAAGAGAATAATGATATATTTGCAACGAAATACTTAGAAATATTCAATCAGCAATGGCAGAATCTACTATTCTTACAGGGCAATTTGTCCGCATCAGCCAGACGCCCGCCAGTATTGGCGAGCGAATCATTGCTTTGATTATTGATTACGTTCTGATTGGATTCTATATATTTTCAACTGTAACGGTATTATCCAAGCTCCGCCTGCCTTCGGATTTCACTATGATCTTCTTCCTGGCGGTAATCTATTTACCGGTGCTGTTCTATTCTTTTCTATGTGAGATGTTCAATTACGGACAAAGCCTTGGAAAACGACTGATGAATATCCGTGTTGTAAAAGCTGACGGTTCCGTTCCGAGCATAAGTTCCTACTTACTCCGGTGGCTCCTCTTCCCTATCGATGGTCCGATTACCGGAGGTCTCGGACTATTAGTCGCTCTATTAACCAAAAACAGTCAACGGATGGGAGACCTTGCCGCGGGTACCATGGTTATCAAGGAGAAAAACTACCGCAAAATACATGTCAGCCTTGACGAATTTGATTATCTGACCCAGAACTACCAGCCTACTTATCCGCAAGCCGCTGACTTATCGCTGGAACAGATAAACGTAATTACCCGAACCTTACAATCCGGGAAAAAAGACCGCATACGGTACATTGCACAACTGACAAAAAAAGTTCAGGAACTTCTTTCTGTGACACCCCGTGAGAACAATCAGGAGAAATTTCTCCAGACCGTTCTCCGCGACTACCAGTATTATGCATTGGAAGAAATCTGATATCTCCCAAGCGATACGTAATTACACCACAACAAAGCTCTCCGATTTAAAGTTACTGTAGAATCTTCCGGAAGTTGCCGTAAACTTCAGTACACAATAGTCGGGATCAGTAACACCTTCTTTATAATACATGGTATCCCCGTCCTCCCATATCATTTCTTTACTGGCACTATCCGTCAACACCTCTACCGTGCCACGCAGCATTGCTCCTCTATAAAACCTCGAATCACAGAAATACATACAGGCACGATTGTTTTTCCGGAATTGTGCAACACGCATCGATGAAGTATTTGTCGACAGATAAATCGTCTTTATCCCTTCCCCTTCTGTTACAAAAGTAATGTCATAATAAGTCAACGTGTGTACGGCGCTTTCAGCCAGGAACCTCTTTACATATTTCAGTTCTACCACATCTATCAGAAGTTCACTTCCATACTTATTCTTATAGAATGTATATCGGGGAATTGAGTTTTTCATCTTATCAGTACTAAATTTATTTATTTACAAACTTAAATTCATGCTCATTATATCTGTTGCCAACATTGGGATACTTTTGCAACAGCTTTTCTATATCCGCCATATCCTGAACTGACAAATCCACATCAACCGCCCGAGCGTTCTCTTCCAAATATTTCATCCGCTTAGTACCCGGTATCGGAATGATATTCTCACTTTGTGCCAGTATCCAGCTTAATGCAAGTTGGGCAGAAGTGACACCTTTCTCCGCAGCCATACCGGCCAAATCAGTAGCCAGATATTGGTTATTTACCCAATGCTCACCAGTGTATCTCGGCAAATGCCTGCGAAAGTCATTTTCACCCAATGTCTCTACACGGATTGCATTGGCAACCAGCCCCCTACCCAATGGTGAGAAAGGAACTAACGTAACTCCCAGTTCCTTGGTCAGTGGCAGGATTTCTTTCTCCACATCGCGGGTCAGCAGAGAATATTCACTCTCTACAGCGGCAATAGGATACACAGCGCAAGCTCTTCGCAAGGATTCGGGCGAACACTCACTTAAACCTAAATATCGGACTTTACCTTCGCGCACCAGTTCAGCCATTGCTTCCACAGTCTCTTCAACCGGAACAGCAGGATCTATCCGATGAGCATAATACAAATCAATGGTTTCTATTTTCAATCGCCTCAGGCTGTTTTCTACCGCTTTTTTAATATACCGGGGAGAACCGTCCACATAACTTTCACCACCACCAAATACACTGCCTTGATTATTACGTAAACGAAAGCCAAACTTTGTAGCAATAAAAATCCGGTCTCTTTTTTCACTTACCATCTTCGAAAGCAGTTCCTCATTGGCTCCATTACCATACACATCAGCCGTATCCCAAAAGTTTATGCCCAATTCCAAGGCACGGTGCAACGTTGCGATACTCTCTTTTTCGTCCGCCACTCCATACGCAGCACTCATTCCCATACAACCCAGTCCGATAGCGGAAAGTTGCACATCTGTTTTACCTAATTTTCTGTACTTCATAATTTTAATATTTCATTTCGGTGCAAAGTTAGGTGTTAGCGTACGGACGGATGAGTACTATTCAAATCATCCTTTGTACAAATCAAATAGTTACCTTACCCCTGACTTCAGTCGGCGACTTACCTGTATGTTTACGAAAGAACTTACTAAAGTAGGAAACAGACTCAAAGCCCAGTCCAAATGCCATTTCTGAAATAGAAAGATTGCTATGTTGCAGATATTGAACAGCTTCTTTTACGATTCTTTCTGCAATAAGTACTGAGGTCGTTTTTCCTGTCGTTTCTTTAATAACCTTATTCAGATGGTTCACATGCACAGACAACCGATTGGCATAATCAGTCGGCGTACGCAGAACTAATGCAGCACGGGGATAATCTATCGGAAATTGCCTTTCCAGTAACTCCATAAACAATTCTACAATACGCAGTGAAGCATTCGGATGCGATTCATACTGATTAGCATCCTGCATCCTCATGGCCGTATGTATCAGTAAATGAAGATAACAACGCAACACATCAAGTGTACCTGCGTAACCGGATTGTATCTCTTCCTGCATCTGAGCATATATATTTTGTACTTTCATCAGTTGAGATCCATTCAGGAAGAAGACTTTATCACCCGTCAGTTTAAATAAAGGTGTATTCGCCAAAGAACCGTTCTTCTCTTCGGATTGCACAAACTGCTCATTAAAAATGCAGAACATACCCCTCTGCTCTTCACTGACAGACTCCCAAGCATAAGGCACAAGAGGATTGGAAAACAGCAGCGCCGGACGATCTACCAGAATCCATTTATCAGCATAATATAATTTCCCAATACCCATGATTAAAGTTACTTTATAGAAATCCCGATAACTGAATTGCACAGTACCGAAATTGCACTGGCGGGAAAAGATATTGAAATATTCTTTCCCTTTAGAATAAGTTGCATCCAGTTTCGGATCGCAACGTTGTATTCTCTTGTAGAATTGAGGAATTGTTTCAGCCATTATCCAAGTCTCACTAAATGATACACCGTCCCCCTATTCGTCTTCTTGCAAGGGATATCCAATTTCTTCAGCGAACGGCCGAAGTGCCCTATTTTGCTGACCGACAGTTTATCGCGGGTTTTCTGCTGTAGATAATTGAATATCTCCATTGCGGTCAGCCATTCCCCTTCCCGTTCTTCTTCCGTCACCCGGAAATAGCAGTGGAAAAGCTGTTCGAGCGGACTGACCTGTTCAAAATCCCGGTTGGTCTCTTTCAGGATAGCTTCGTCCTCATCATTCAACCAGTAGCGCTCACCTTTATAAATGGCATCCATGGCCTGAGCATACAATTGCTTGTAGTTGATGGTGACATTCGTATCAATAGGTGCAGTCACTTCGATACAGATAAAACGGCGGCTGCCGCTGGGATCGGTAAGCAGGTCCATCTGATTACTGGTACCAATAAACGAGGCATAACGGCGCACTTCCTGAATGGTAGAACCGTAAGGTTTCCGCAAATTTGCCACAGGTTTCTGCAAAAGATGTTTCAGAAACCCCTGCTGGTTGGAGCTAATCTGATCAAACTCATCCAGGTTCACCAGCAGAAAACGCCCCAGATAACGCTCCGCATCCTGTTTGCTCTTAAAATCAAGACTATCCGTATATCCGAAACGCAGTTCAGGCGGCAAAATAATGCGACAATAGGTAGATTTACGATACCCCTGTGCCCCAACCAGCAATGGCGACGTACTGTTTCCATGTTGGCGGTCGAGCCCACGCCAGTGAGCCACCATACTGAGAAACCAGCGATAAAACAACTCCCGCCAATGCGGATTATTGCATGGCACAAGATTGGCAAGCGCCCGGATGCGGTCTTTTCCGTCCCAACGCCCCACACTGCAAAGGTATTCTTCAACAGGATTGTACAAAGACACATACTCTGATGTCAGATAACGCTCCACGTCACGGTCCCAGGCACGAATCCCCTCTTTCAGGGCATTAATCGCCACCGTATTGCGTACCCTCCGATCCACCGGTCTGAAATAGAAATGAATGGAATTCCGCTGACGGTATTCCAGATCGTTCAACACCGTGTTATAACGAAACTCATAGCGCCGTTCCATAAACTCTTCCAGGCGCAGAGCGGTATCCTGCTACGGAGTCAAAATAGTTTTAGAGCCAAAGCCCTTAGACTCTTGGTAAATATTATGAACCATAGCACGTACCGTTTGCTGCTCCGCCTGTGCATAATAATGAGTAATCGTCTGCCTCACAACTTCCTCTTCCGGTATGCCCGCCTTGTAGCAATACTCCGCAAGGCGGACAAGCAACGGTTGGAGATTATTTCCCCGTCGCCAGTTCTCCATATCCCGGAGCGCCTTATCGAGAGCGGTTTCAAAAAGCATGGTGAAGGTCTGCGATGTTTCAAAACCCGGTTCCAGCCTCAGTAACGGATTTTTCTCAGCCAACTGCCGTTGCCGGAAGGTCTGTTCTCCGGGCATGGAGAATGGCTGCTCCAGACAGAAAGGTACCGCATGAGGATTGTATCCGGGATGTTCATCGAGTGTCATCCGGCAGCTTTGCATCAGTGAGGGCTCTTTCAAGGTAATGGGAAACGGGAACAACGGCTGATAGCAACTCACCGCCAAGCGATAGGCATGGGCATGAAACAATGCGGCCTCCTGTTCACGCTTCGGCAAGTTTCCATCCGGTAAGGCGAAACACACCCATATCTTCACACTCCTTCCGCTGGAACCGCAAAAAGCGGCAAACGTCTGAGGAAGCAGCATCGCCTGACGTTTCACCAGTTCAGCCTCCGCCAGTCCAGCCAGCTTCTTCACTTCAAGCTGAACCAGACCATTGTATCGTTTCATCCTTCGCCCTCCGTCTTTAGTCCGGGCGCACTCCACGGCAGGATAGACACGTGGAAGTTTGTCAATATGAGAGAATGCGGATTCAGTACCTTCCAACTGAGGGATAATAGTCCGTAACCCCGTCACATACCCGTCTCTGGTTTCCGTTTTCATCTTCTCCATCAGCACGTCGGCATCATAAACGGTCATCATCTCTCTGCCTGCATCTTTGTCATGTCTTATTGAAGTGATTTTCATATCATTATCTGTTTTGAATTTTATTTATATAGTATAATTCCTTTAAAGAGTTACAAAGATACTGCTCCAAAAAGCGAAAGTCAAGTATTTAAGTATATTATTCTGCATTTATTTCAAAAAAGTTCAGCTCATATATTTTGCAGTAAAAGCTTCAATAATAATTGAGAAATAAACAGGGAATCACTTGACTTAGCCCTGCTTATTTTGTATCTTTGTAGTAAGTCCTATTGGGTGTTAACCTTGGTCAACAGGCCGTGCAATGGAGGTCAACAAGCCGAGCAACCAACGTTGACAAGCCTGTTGACCAAGGTTAATACTCAATCATTCCTAAGGGTAAAAGGGATGTTCCTTAGGAGGAAACAGAATAGTCCCTAATGTAAAACAAATTAATACCTTATAATTAAAACAAGCAACTATGGCAATCTTATTTGAATGGTACGAAAACCCGGTGGCTCCCAACCAGTCACAAGAAGAAACAAAACTGCATGCACGCATCACACTGAACGGAAAAACAGGAACCGACAGGTTGCGACGCAAAATCCAGGAACGTTGTTCACTGACGGAAACTGATGTATCGGCCGTGCTCGACGCCCTGTCTCATGCAATGGGTGAAGAACTGGCGGAAGGCAGACAGGTACATCTGGATGGTATCGGTTACTTCCACCCTACCCTGACCTGCACGGAAGAAATAAAGGAAGATACAAAACGGAAGAATACGAAAGTAAGGCTGAAAGGCATCAAATTCCGGGCGGATCAGGAACTGAGAAGTGAAATCGGAAATGTGAAACTGAAGAATATAAAACACAACGGACACTCCAACAAATTATCGGATGAAGAAATAGACAGCCGGCTAACCATCTACTTCAGTCAGCACCACATGATGACAAGAAGTGACTTCCAAAGGGTATGTGGCATGATGAAATCGACCGCAATGGGGCATATCCGCCGCTTACGCGGGGAAGGAAAGCTAAAAAACATCGGATTACAGAATCAACCGATATATGCGCCAAACGTGGGGTATTACGGTATAACAGAAGAAGTTATGATGTAGAAATGTAAAAATCCGGCGTGAGAGTAAACGGCTTACTCTCACGTCGGATTTTTACTCTCACCCACACTCAATATTCTAATTATCAATAAGCTACTTTAAAAGTGAGAGTAGTGAGAGTAACCCGAGCCAACTTTTTATTGAATCTTGAGCAACATTAAATTATTGTTAATTACCCTTTCATACATCGAACCATGTTTCAAAGATTATGTTGTTACAAATGAACAGCAACCTTAATTATGAATTTAAAATAATGAATTATGAAGAAGAAAATTAAATTTTTAAAGAAAGAATCGCTGTTACGTTAATGAACGGGATTCGAGAAAGAGTAGATTATATGATTAAACTAACTTTAAACTTAACAAAGATCAAAGCAAACAAGAAATCTGCAACCTAACCCTCCCGCTTTATTCCTGAAAAGAGCAAACAAATAAACTACTTCAGGGCATGTTATATTTTATTGTATCAACTATTAATGCATTTCAATTATGAAAAAATCAATTATTTTATCAGCATTTGTTTTAGCAGCATTGGCTGCAAATGCCCAGACTACCGTACAAGGCAGCAAATTCACAGACAATTGGTCTATAGAACTAAAAACCGGTATTATAACTCCTGTAAGCCACAGCGCTTTCTTCAAGAATGCCCGCCCGGCTTTGGGAATTGAGTTTACGAAGCAACTTACCCCCGTTTTCGGACTGGGAGTTCAAGGCATGGGATATATAAACACCTCGAACAGTAAGACAGCTTTTGATGCTTCAGACCTTAGCTTATTGGGTAAAGTCAACCTGATGAACCTGTTTGCAGGTTACAAAGGCGAACCCCGTTTGTTTGAAGTGGAAGCCGTTGCAGGAATGGGCTGGTTACATTATTATGTGAATGGTGATGGAGATCAGAACACTTGGTCTACCCGTTTGGGATTGAATTTCAACTTCAATCTCGGAGAAGCTAAAGCCTGGACGATAGGAGTCAAACCGGCATTGGTATATGATATGCAAGGTGACCACAACCGTAGCCGATTCAATGTAAACAATGCCGCCTTTGAACTAACAGCAGGTGTAGCTTACCACTTTGGTGGTAGCAACGGAAGCCATCACTTTACCTTGGCTAAACTCTATGATCCGGCCGAGATTAGCGACCTGAACAATTCTATCAATAATCTTCGCTCACAAGTGAATGAGAAGAACGGTCAGATCAATGTCGACGCACAGAAGATCAGCGCACTGCAACAAGAAGTAAACAACTTACAGAACCGGGTAATCCCTGTTGAGACGGTAGTGGAAACCAGCCGTATTCCGGAATCCATCATTACTTTCAAACAAGGTAGATCTACAGTCGATGCCTCTCAGTTGCCAAATGTGGAACGTGTGGCTTCTTACATGAAGAAATACGCAAATACAACAGTGGTGATTAAAGGCTACGCTTCACCGGAAGGTAGTGCCGAAGTCAATGCAAGAATAGCTAAAGCGCGTGCCGAAGCCGTAAAGACAATCTTGGTCAATAAGTATAAAATCAACCCGTCACGCATTACTGCCGAAGGTCAGGGAGTGGGTGACATGTTCACAGAACCAGACTGGAACCGGGTTAGTATCTGTTCTATTATTGAAGATGCCAAATAAACAAAATTAAAATCCCCCTCGCCACAGATAGTTGTAGCGAGGGGGATTTTTAGTTTATGAGAGTTCCGACACACCCTCATTTCTTATTCTATCATTTAAAGTACCCTACAGGATGATTCAACATAGGAATCTGACTATCTTTCAGTTTTAATACTTTCTTCAACTGAGTGGCATCCATCGAACCTCGCGGCACTGTAGCCAATTTAGCATTAGCACAGAATAAAGAGATATTCTGCGAAACGATACCAACATCCATAGCTCCAACCACCTGATTTTGTGGCTTCTGAGCATCGCCAAAGAGAGAAACATCACTGACCAGTACCAAAGATACCGGAGCCGCTTTTACAAAAGTCTGACCACCTGCAACAGCATCGCGATGATCTCCTTCAGAAACCAGATTTAGCTGATGATTTTTTGCATCGTACACATAGCTCCCTTCGGGCAATATCACGTATACATCTACATCCTGCTTATTCAAAGCCGATGGAGCTGTCCGCTTTCCAGACTCCGGACGATTGATTCCGTTAGCAGCCCACAATAAATCCGACAAGTCAGCAAGGCTCAATGCTTTCGAAGCATATTCACGTGTAGACTGACGTTCAGACAATGCTTTCATTACCGTACCGGCACGATTCAAATTGGGCTTGGGTAACTTAACTACCTTATCAGCAGCAGAAGCAGCCACTGAAAGCACTAAACAAACTAACAATAGTTGTACTTTTCTCATAACTGTGGTATTTAAAAATTGATAGACAAATATAAATAAAAAAGGTCTGTATTCGTTGCGGAATACAGACCTTTTAAGAGTTTATTAGGCTTAATTATTTCTTATCACCGAAATAACGGTTGTATAATCCTTCAAAACCTTTACCGTGACGAGCTTCGTCTTTGCACATTTCGTGTACAGTGTCATGGATAGCATCCAGGTTCAGAGCTTTAGCACGAGTTGCGATGCGTTTTTTGTCTTCGCATGCACCTTGTTCAGCGTCTTTACGTTTCTGCAGGTTAGTTTTAGTATCCCATACGCAGTCACCCAACAGTTCTGCAAACTTAGCAGCATGTTCAGCTTCTTCCCAAGCGTAACGTTTGAAAGCTTCAG
>OGNI01000092.1_pt1 | contig 67950 bp, 64 predicted proteins | sample 1573421 | NCBI WGS metagenome assembly OGNI01 (sample SAMEA2581928, study PRJEB24529) | metagenome | biome: Human gut stool | place: China | collected 2011
CGTAAGAATCTGGAGAATACCAGAGAGATCGTATCTGGTATGGTAGCTGCATACAATAATAAGGAATTTCGGGCGTATCTGCAGCCGAAAGTTTCTTTGCACACCGGAAAAGTAGTGGGTGCTGAAGCACTGGTCAGATGGATCCGGGCTGACGGTTCTATGGTAATGCCGGGGAGATTTATTGATGTCTTTGAGAGAAACGGATTTGTGACCAAGGTCGATTTTGCCATTCTGGATCAGGTACTGGAATATTTGCAGGATGCTTTGGCGCAGAGAGAAGAAGTGGTGCCGATCTCTGTTAACTTCTCCAGACGTCATAATGAATATGCGGATTTTGTGCCGAATATCTTAAAGCGCCTGAAAGACTATAAGGTACCCGGCAATCTGCTGGAGGTGGAAGTGACGGAGTCAGTATTTATGTCGGATCTGAACAAGCTGACCAATAATCTGGAAACCCTCAGGGACAGAGGAGTGGAGATCTCTGTCGATGATTTCGGAAGTGGATATTCTTCGCTGAATCTGTTATCCAAGGTGGCTGTGGATACGGTAAAACTGGACAAGCAGTTCCTGGATGATACCATGAACAGCGAACGGGAAGAAACCGCATTGACAATTATAAAATATCTGACTAAAATGTTAAGACATCTCGGCTTTAAAGTACTGGCAGAGGGTGTGGAGACCAGTGAACAGCTGGAGATGCTCCGGCTGGCGGATTGCGATATCGTGCAGGGATATTTTTATGCAAAACCAATGCCGATCGGGGAATTCAGAACTTTTTTACAGGAATTCAATGAAAGGGATAATTAGTCATACATGAGCATTTATGATACTTTGAATAAAGAACAAAAAGAAGCGGTGCTTCATACGGAAGGACCGCTCCTTCTGTTAGCGGGCGCCGGAAGCGGCAAGACCCGTGTCCTGACCCACCGGGTGGCATATCTGATCGATGAACTGGGAGTGAATCCATGGAACATTCTTGCTATTACCTTTACCAATAAGGCGGCACAGGAGATGCGGGAACGTGTGGATCAGATCGCCGGTTTCGGCGCGGATCAGGTGTGGGTAGCCACTTTCCATGCCACCTGCATGAGGATCCTCAGAAGACATATTGACAGACTGGGATATGATACGAATTTTACTATTTATGATACAGACGATCAGAAGACCGTGATCAAACAGGTCTGCAAACGTCTGAACATCGACACGAAGATGTATAAGGAGCGGACGCTGCTGTCTGAAATATCTTCTGCCAAGGATGAACTGGTGGATGTACGGGAATTCGAGGTCAAGTCTGTAGGCGATTATCGAAAAAGTGTGACGGCAAAGGTTTACAGAGAATATCAGGACACCCTGAAGAAGAGTAATGCACTGGATTTTGATGATATCATTGTGAAAACGGTGGAGCTGTTCAAAAGCTGTCCGGAGGTACTCTATAACTATCAGGAGCGCTTTCGATACATCATGGTGGATGAGTACCAGGATACGAATACGGCGCAGTTTGAACTGATCCGGCTGTTGGCGGACGGTTACCGCAATCTTTGTGTCGTGGGTGATGATGACCAGTCCATTTACAAGTTCCGCGGTGCCAATATCCGCAATATTTTAGATTACGAGAAGATATATCCGGATGCAAAAGTGATCAAGCTGGAGCAGAATTATCGTTCCACACAGAATATTCTGGATGCGGCAAACGCGGTGATCCGCAACAACAGAGGCCGTAAAGAGAAGGCACTGTGGACGGAAAAAGGAGCAGGCAGCCGAATACATTTCAGACAATTTGACAATGCTTATGAAGAGGCGGAATATATCGCAGACGATATTTCTGATAAAGTGAACAAAAATGGCGTTGCCTATGCGGATTGTGCAGTACTGTACCGTACCAATGCCCAGTCCAGACTTTTAGAAGAACGTATGGTGGTGGAAGGAATTCCCTATCATGTGGTAGGCGGTGTGAACTTCTATGCCAGACAGGAGATCCGGGACATCCTGGCGTATTTAAAGACTATTGATAACGGCAGGGATGAAGTGGCTCTGCGCAGAATCATCAATGTGCCGAAACGAAGCATCGGTACGGCATCTCTGGAAAAAGTGGCGGATTATGCACAGATGAAGAATATCACGTTATTTGATGCATTGTGCGAGGCAGACCAGATCAGGGGACTGGGAAGAGCGGAAGCAAAGATCCGTGGGTTCGTCAATCTGATCGAAGTGCTTCGCAGCGGATTGTCCTCCTACACACTGCCGGATCTGATCAAGTCCTTATTAGAACGGATCGATTATGCGGAATATCTGCGGGATCAGGATGAAGAATCCGCAGAGGACCGTCTCGGGAACGTAGATGAATTGATCACCAAGGCAGCAGTCTACGAGGAGACCCACGATGAGCCTTCTCTGTCGGAATTTTTGGAAGAGATCATGCTGGTAGCGGATATTGACAATGTGGAGGATGGCGATAACAGAGTGCTTTTGATGACTCTGCACAGTGCCAAAGGTCTGGAATTCCCGGTGGTCTATCTCGCCGGCATGGAGGATGGACTATTCCCCGGCTTTATGACGATCGCGTCCGATGATCCGTTGGAGATCGAGGAAGAGAGAAGACTGGCTTATGTGGGAATCACCAGAGCCAAGGAGGATCTGACGCTGACATGTGCAAAGAGCAGAATGCTGCGTGGGGAGACCCAGTACAATCCGGTGAGCCGTTTTGTGAGGGAGATTCCGAAGGAATTATTGGATAATACCCTGCCGCCCAGCAGAAGATACCGGGACGATGACCTGGAGGATTTTCAGGCGAGAAGAGCCAATGAGGCAGCTCTTCGTGCCATGGGACTGGAAGCGATTGCACCCCCCCGGTCCGGAAACGGTTCGGGCAGCGGCTTCGGAGGCTTTGGCAATACGGGATTTGATCCAAGACCCAAGGCAACCTTGAAACCCCGAGTTACGGCAAAAGCAGACAAACCTTATATTTCCAAGGGGATCAATGGACTCAACCAGCTGGCGGGACTTCAGAAAGGAACGGAATTCAAGGCACCGGATGCACTGGACTATACGGTAGGTGACAGAGTACGTCATATCAAATACGGTGAGGGCACGGTATTGAATATCGCGAGAGAACCCAGGGACTATAAGGTCACGGTGGAATTCGACCAGGCGGGGCAGAAGATCATGTATGCATCTTTTGCCAAGTTAAAACGGGTATAGTATTTTTCACGAAAACATGGTATCATATTAAAGGAATGAAAACAATTGCTTTGCATCCGCAGAAAAGTCCGGATGCCGGAAAGGCAGGTAAATAATATGAACAGAATCGAAAATCTGGTAGACCTTGACAAATTAAACGAACTGAAAGTCAGCGAACTGAAGAAGCTTAATAAGCTCCTGGGTAAGGAAGTGGAAGAGAAGAAGGAGCGCAATGTCCTGGTATGGGTACTGGCGATCATCGGCGCCGTAGCAGCTGTTGCAGCTGTAGCTTATGCCGTATATCATTTCTTCTTTGCACAGGATTATCTGGAAGACTTCGAGGATGATTTCGAAGACGAAGCAGATGACGTGGAAGAGGATGACGACGACTTCTTCGAGGATGAAGGAGAGAACTAACCCATGAAAAAAGGACAGGTATATGAAGGATCTGTTGTAAGGGTCGATTTTCCCAACAAAGGGATCGTCTGTGTGGGAGATGAGACTGCTGTAGTCAAGAACAGCCTGCCCGGACAGAAAGTCAAGTTCTCAGTGAATAAAGTACGCAAAGGGAAGGCGGAAGGAAGGCTTTTAGAGGTGACAGAGAAGTCACCTCTGGAAACCGGACGGACGTGTTCCCTTTTTGGGTTGTGCGGTGGATGCACCTATCTGTCGCTTCCCTATGAAGAACAGCTGAAGGTCAAAGAAGAACAGGTAAAACGTCTGCTGGACAGCGTGTTAAACAAGCAGGAAGAAGCCTGGATTTTTGAGGGCATCAAGGGCAGCCCGAAGGCTTATGAATACCGCAATAAGATGGAATTTTCCTTCGGAGACGAGTACAAGGACGGACCGCTGGCACTTGGCATGCATAAGAGAGGCAGCTTCTACGACATTGTGACCGTAGCGGACTGTGAGATCGTGGATGCGGATTACCGCCTGATCTTACAGTCAGTGAGAGATTATTTTGCCCGGGCGAAGGTAAGCTTTTTCCACAGAATGAGCCATGAGGGGTACTTACGGCACCTGCTGGTACGTAAGGCATCCCGCACCGGAGAGATTCTGGTGGCACTGGTGACGACCTCCCAGGATCCCTGGCAGGGAGAGACGGCGGTGGAAGGAAGCTTGGATGCGGATGCGCTGATCACGGGATTTAAGGATCTGTTGCTTTCCCTGGAACAGGATGGGAAGCTTGTCGGAAAATTCGCAGGAATCTTACATATCACCAATGATTCCATCGCAGATGTAGTGCAGAGTGACCACACGGAGCTGCTATACGGACAGGAGTATTTTTATGAGGAACTGCTGGGGTTGAAATTCAAGATCTCCACATTCTCCTTTTTTCAGACCAACTCCTACAGTGCGGAGGTACTGTACCAGACGGCGAGAGATTATGTGGGCGACCTGGGTGGCAGCGACAAGACCGTGTTCGACCTCTACAGCGGTACCGGCACCATCGCGCAGCTCATGGCACCGGCCGCCGGGAAAGTCATCGGTGTGGAGATCGTGGAGGAAGCCGTGGAGGCAGCAAAGAAAAACGCCGCCGCCAACGGACTGGATAATTGCGAATTCATCGCCGGAGATGTACTGAAAGTACTGGATGAAGTGGAAGAGAAGCCGGACATGATCATCTTAGATCCCCCCAGAGATGGCATCCACCCCAAAGCACTGCCGAAAATTATAAAATACGCGGTGGATCATATCGTCTACATCTCTTGCAAACCCACCAGCCTTGTGAGAGATCTGGAGGTATTCTTAGAGAATGGCTACCGCGTGGACAAAGCCGTTGCCGTGGACCAGTTCCCATGGACCGCGAATGTGGAGACTGTTGTCTTGCTTTCCAAGGGAATGGTCGATTGGTCCTTTTTCCTGGGGCAAGGATGCAAAGGAGGCCGTCCACAATGCGGTGGTTCTTGAAGAGGTTGCTAAGATGGCATATCGAACCGAGCTGATTCATCCGCAGGTAGCACCTGCCCCGCAGGAATTACAGGATAAGCATTATTTCCGTAAGCATGGTGCAAATGCATATTACGGACAGAATTAACAGGATATCGAGAGGGTATAAAACAGATGAAGATGAAAACAGCACCTATGGGGTGGAACAGCTGGGATTGTTATGGAGCGGCTATTACAGAAGATATCGTACGACGGAACGCTGAATTTATGGCTGAGCATCTGAAGGAGTACGGTTGGGAATATATTGTGGTGGATATCCAATGGTATGAGCCTTATGCTGCAACCAATGAGTATCATCCTTTTGCGGATGTAGTAATGGATGAGTATGGAAGACTGCTTCCCGCAGTAAATCGTTTTCCTTCCGCAGCAAACGGTGCGGGCTTTGGACCATTGGCAGAATATGTCCATTCTCTTGGATTGAAGTTCGGCATTCATATTATGAGAGGGATTCCACGACAGGCTGTACATCAGAACACGAAAATCATGAACAGTGACAGACATGCCCGGGAAATTGCCAAAACAAACAGTATCTGTGCCTGGAATACGGATATGTATGGTGTAGATCCTGAGAAAGACGGGGCACGGGAATACTATAACAGTATTTTTGAATTATATGCTTCCTGGGGTGTGGATTTTATTAAATGTGATGATATTGCACGGGAACTGCCACATGAGGAATCCGAACTGATTATGCTGAGCAAAGCATTGCATGGTTGCGGAAGACCCATGGTTTTAAGTCTGTCGCCGGGATCTGCTCTTTTAGAAAAGGCAGAGCTTTATAAGCAGATTTCCAATATGTGGAGAATCACCGATGATTTCTGGGATAAGTGGGAACTGTTATATGATATGTTTTCAAGAGCAGAAAAATGGTGCACCCATGCAGGTGCAGGGCACTGGCCGGATGCCGATATGCTTCCGGTCGGACCGATACGGCAGGTATATGATGTGAATAACTGGACGAATTTCACACAGGATGAGCAGATCACCATGCTGACACTCTGGAGTATCATGCGTTCTCCTTTGATGCTGGGAGGAGAGCTGACAGGGTTTGACGAATTCACTATGAATCTGGTAACCAATTCTGAAATACTTGCCATGCATGCAAATGCACGGCATTCGCATCAGGTGTGGAGACGTGAAATCGATGGTATAGAGCATGCATTGTGGATTGCAGCAGATACAAAGGGTGGATATTATGTCGCGGTATTTAATCTGGGTGATAAAGACAGTGACATATCCATACCGCTTGCCGATCTGGAGATTTATGATGGAGTAAATGGAACGGAGCTTTGGAGCGGAGAGCACGTGGAAGAGCCAAAGAGCCTTAGTGTGTCATTAAAGAGTCATGGTGCTAGGGCATATCATTTTACGTACAACTAAAAAGCATACTACTGTTAATGTATAGAGATATTCAATCATGATCTCAGTTTTGAGATTAACCTTATAGTCATTTTCAGCACGTTGGCGATCTTTTTCTTCTTGCCGGTTCTGACTCATCATGATAAGAGGTGCCTGAATCGCAGCTACACAGGACAGCACGAGATTAAGCAGGATAAAAGGGAATGGATCAAAGGCTTTGACCGCAAGCAGGGTATTGATGACCATCCATAAAATGAGAACTCCGGTAAAAGCAAAAATAAATGCCCAGCTGCCGGCAAATTTGGCAATGGCATCGGCCGCACGCTGGCCGATGGTATATTTCTCCGATGCACGTGAAGTGTTTTCTGAAATTTTACTGTCTGCAAGCAGATTCAGAACCTTCTCATTGGTCATATCATGGCGAATTTCTTTAAGCACTTCTTTTAATAGTTTGCGGTTTTCCTTCATGCTGGTCTCCTTCTGTTTATTCCCGGTAAATCTGTGCAAACCGGAAATTTCTGATGAATAACATGGTGCAGGATCGTTTTCGATTATTATATTTTACTGTGAGAATGATAAGCAGATTTCAAATTCTATTAAAAGATTTTTTACGAGATTCCATGTTCCCTCAGCTTTGAAAGCCTCAAATGCCTACAAAAAGAAAGGCGTTCCTGTAATGGAAGCTGCATAAAGTCTGAACATTGACAAATGAATAATTGCTAGATATTGAATTTTCAAGGTGCATAGCTAAAATTTATGTGCGAAGTTTGAGATAGTTATTTGTGTGAATCTGTTGGTAACATTGTTTAATTTTTCAATCTATTTTCATAGTGATGGTGCTGATGTGCTTAAATATCTTTTGGCATCAAAAGCGGACAGTAATGAGCCGTCTAATGTAAAGTATATTGTGGCTTTTTCAGCGGTGCTTTATAATCTGATACTTCCGGTGACTGTAATCGTTTGCTTTGTTTTACGGCAGCACATTTTGTATATACATATGTAACAGGTGATTATGTAAGTTTGAGAAATAGTATTATGATTGCATTGTTAATAAATTCTGTTATGAGTGTATATATTCTAACGCTGCTGATGATTGTTGAACTGTTAAAAAAGCTTACTTTCCACAATGTATAAAATTTTGTACATATATTAAATTGATATTAATAATTTATTATGATACTATAAAATAGTAATAGAATTGATAAACTATTAGGAGGAAAGATGAAAAAGGTACTAAAAGAAGCGAAAGCATTACGGCTTTTGTTACTGTCTGTATTCCTGGTTTCTTTTTTTGCAATGCCTGTTTTTGCGGTCAGCCAGAACCAGCAGGGTGTTGTTGCGAATTTAGTGACGGATAAAACCAGCTATGAAGCAGACGAAACCATTACAACAACAGTTACAGTAACAAATAATGGAACAAATGTTTTGAAAAATGTTCATATTCAATACGATATTCCGGAAAAATATGAACTGGCAAACGGTTCAAAAAATGAAGATACATTTGAATCTGTTGCACGCGGTGATACGGTGAAATTAACCGGTCAGATTAAGAATTCAAATGTTGTAACAGTGACTCCGGCTCCGGACAATTCCCAGCCGGCCCAGAATACGGAAACAGTTGAAAATGTAGATGTGACACAGGATAACGGTACAGCAGCCAATACATTTGACAGCCATATGTATGTATTATTCATGGTGTTATTTATACTGAGTGGTTCTGTCTTGGCAGTTGGTGCTGTAAAGAATAAAAAGCTCAGAAAGGTATTATCTGTTTTTTTCTGCTTTTTCATGGTATTCTCAATGCTGGATTTATCAGCGGTAAACGTCAAAGCAGACACCGTTGCAGAATCCACGATGAATCTTAACCAGACGATTACAGTTGATGGCAATGAACTGGAATTAAATGCGCAGATTCGTTTTAATGCAGTTAATGAGGACACAAATACTGTATTTGATGAAAGCAAGACCTATACAAGAGGTGAATGGGTTACACTTCTTCTGGATAAATTAAATGCTCCGCTGATGTCAGCAGATCAGATTGATTATTACTATTTAGACAGCTTAAACTCAGCAACGGGAACAGCAGTAGAAACAGCGAATGCATACGGATTTTTACCGGTTCCTGATGTTGAAGATTTAGAGCAGGATATTCCTCTGTTTTACCCGGATGAACCGTGTACAAGAGAATTTGCAGCTTACACGGCGGTTCATGCAATGGGCTTTAACGGCGAGAATACAATTGCAATGGATGACTGGTCTGATGCAAATCAGGTGAAGTATAAAGATGAAATTAAAATTGCACTTGTAAATAACTTCTTATATTTAACAGATAACACATTCTATCCGCGGAAAACCATTACCGGGGCGGATGTAAAGAGTATTTTCTATGCAATTGATGATTTGAATGATTCCATTAAGCTGAGCAAAGACCAGACTTATGACCATTCAGAAATTCTGGATTCTGTTGTAAATGTGGCAGCAGATCAGGCAGCGGATTATTCCGTTGTAAAAAATGGTGATGTTTACGAAGTAACACTGCCAAACAAGAAGACAACAGACGGCATAAAAGTCGATGATGTCATCCGTTTACCGGAGAGTACTGAATATGCAACCGGTTTAATGTTAAAAGTTGCACAAATCAGCCAGTCCGGCGATTCGGTAAAATTAGTCTGCACAGTTCCTGAACTGGCAGAGATTTATTCAAAATTAGACCTTGCAGAGCTTGGTTTGCCGGCAGTTGACAGTTTTGTGGCAGCAGAAGGCGTAACCTGCGAATATAACAGCAATGGTTCAATTACAGCAGATGATTCCGGCTTGTATCCGCTTTCTATCAATGCAGGCGGAAGTACACAGATACCGGGAACACTGGAATTTACAATTGCAGAAAAGGAAATTACAGATAATCTGAAGGTTTCCGGTTCTGTTGAAGTTGAAATCCCGGACATAACCTGTATCGCAAAGGCAAATGTCGGCTGGAGAGGTGTTGATGTTGATGAATTTACATTATCAATATCAGAAAAGATTAAGATTGCGAGTCAGTTAGAACTGACACTTGCAGAATCCGGTTATGAATTAACCAACAGCAACGGTGCAACCCGTTTTGAATCAGGTAGAATCGAAATCGGACGTCTGCCAATCCGTATCGGTGCGACAGGACTTTCATTTGATATTGTATTCTTCTGCAATGTATCAGCAAAGGGTACAGCAAGCATTACATACACCATTAACAGCACACAGGGATACCAGTATAAGAACGGAGCTTCCCGCGCAATCTTTGATTTTTATGATTCATTAGATTTCATGGAAATTAAGGCTAGCGGAACAGCCGGTCTTGGTTTGTCAGGTGTTCTTTGTGCATTCAATCTGATTGATTTAGCAGGATATGCAGGAGAAGCCGGTATCGGTTTTAACGGTTCATTTACACCGCACATTCTTGCAACAGATACTTTATACTGTGGGGATATGACCTTATATGCATATGCAAAATCGGGAATTGATCAGGAAACAGTCGTTGGTAAATTCTTAAATGATGTATGCCATTACACATTAGAATTCCAACACTTAGACAATGATTCAAGTAATCCGTTTAAAGCAAAATTCCATGTGGAAAACGGCCGTGTTGTACCGGAATGTACATTTGGAACAGGAGAACTGAAAGGTCTTATCGCATCAGCTGATGAAAATGAACCGATAGCAGGTGCCAGAATCCGTATATACAGCGGTGAAACACTTGGTGAGAATTTAGTCAGAACAATTTATACGGATGAAACAGGTAATTATTCAGTTGATAATTTAACAGCAGGAACATACAGTATTGAAATTGCTGCAACAGGTTATAAGAAGTATGATATGCAGGTAGAAATCACTGAAAACGCAACGGTATACAATGAAACCCTGTTAATGATTAGCAGAAACGGTGAAGACGGTGTCGGAACAGTTACCGGTGAATTAAAAGATGCGCTTACCGGTTTACCGATTCAGGATATGACATACAATATCCGCGAGGACTGGAATAATACAACCGGAGCAGTTCTTGAAACAGGTACATTTGATGCTTCAACTTACGAATTGTCTTTAAACCCTGGTAACTATACATTAGAGATTATCAAGGAAAACTACATCACAAACCACATTAATATTGCGGTCGTTTTAGATGAAACAAAGACATATAATGTGACATTGTCACCGGAGAACAGTTCAATTGATACCGACAATTTAAGAATTGTATTAACATGGGGCGAATACCCATGGGATCTGGATTCACACTTATACGGAAAAGATAAGCTGACAGATTCCGATGTATTCCATACCTGTTACTGGGCAAAGAATTATTATCAAGGTTCAACAGCAATTGCAAAACTGGATGTTGATGATACAACAAGTTACGGTCCGGAAACAACAACGATTTATGAATTAAATGATAACATGAAATATAGTTACTATGTTCATGATTATACCAACAGATATTCATCAAGCAGTACGGCAATGGCTGCATCCGGCGCAAAGGTTCAGGTGTATGCAGGAAATGTATGCTACTTTACTTTTAATGTACCAAATGAAGGTGGTATATGGTGGCATGTATTTGACTATGATCCGGCAACGGATGCATTAACACCGGTTAATGCGATGAGCTATTCAAACTAGTTCGTAGTTACTTGCGGGAAAAATGGGCTGCAACGGCTCATTTTTCTTGATTGTTTTTTAAAATATAATTGGAGGGAGTATGCATGACAGTATCGGTAGATAAAAAAACACTTAAAATAATATTTTCAATCTGTGTGCTGGCGGTTGCAATCTGTATCGCAGACTGCGTATCGGAAATTCGTGCCACAGCAGATTATTCCAAGGCAGATGGAACCCTGGTATCAATTGATAGGAGTATAGATTTGGGTTTACAAAATAATTCTAAGACAGATATAATCAGATATAAAGTGTATCAATATCAGGTCAATCAGCAGGAATACACATGTCAATATAGAACGTACGTCTTATTTCAACCTAAAATCGGAAGCCATAAAACCATCTATTATTCTTCTTTAAATCCCAACCAAGTCAGAGATGAATTTAAAATACAAACTGCAAAAGCGGGTGCTGTTTTCTTTGCTTTTTTTGGAATTATGATGCTGGTATTTATGAAAAAGGCGGGCGAAAATGAATAAGCGGTCAAAACTCATTGTATGCGGTATTGCAGTAATTGCGGTTTTATGTATGGCTTTACCGGTCCTTTTTCATGGTACATCAAATGAATGTAAAATAACCGGTGTTTCAGCAGCAGACAGCAGAAATCATTCTGTGGATACGTATACGGTTGAACAGGATAAGAAGAAATGTAGTGTTTCATTTACAGATACGGCGGTCATAGATACAGCGTTTACCGCAGAGGTGTCTACAGATGAACCCTATATCATAGAATTGACAGTCCGTGATTCACAGCTGCCGGAATACAGGGAAATTAAAGATGAGAATGTGGCAATGAATACAGCGCAGACGGCGGCAAAATATAGCGCGGACGATTCTGTAATGAAAAGGGTCGTGTATCCGCAGAACCGGCAGCTTCATTTTTTGGTCACAACGCAGTATAAAGAAAATGTCAGCGGTTTTATCGGATATTCTTCCATAAAAGTTATCCCGGTCAGTAAGTCAAAAGAATATAAGCTTGTGACAAGCCCGGATAAAACGGTTGAATTTATTATAGAAGCAGATGATTTTTCCAAAGAAGAAACAGACAAACTTTCTGCGTGGTCAAAGGACTTACAGCTTTACAGACAGCAGCTGTATCAATTAATCGGTGAGCGGCAGCCGTATGACGGAAAGACAATTTTTGATTTTACAGAACAAATAGACTATTATGGTCTGGCAGGCAATCCGATTTTTATGAACAGCAGCAATCTTACAAAAGATTTGTCTACAGATAAAAATGTATGTATATGGAAATATATTCATGAAATGAGCCATACATTTGACGGGATTGAAGGTTCACAGATTGGGAATATATGGAATTTTGATTCCGAGCTTTTTGCAAATTTAAAAATGCTTTATGTAATGGAGAACAACGGATTATCCTTTCAGGACAGCAGTGAAAAAGGAGCAGATGCATATTTAAAATATTCGGCCGGTAATACCTTAAAAAACGGTATTTACAGTTCAGACGGTTTCTTATACCTTTTGATATGCAGGCTGCGGGAGGTACAGCCGGATTACTGGAACAGTTTACAGGCTGTTTTTTCAAATGCACACGATTCTTTCAATGAAACAGAAAGCAGTACGGCTTCAGAACGGTTTATAAATTTCTTTTCCCTTTTGCATCAGGAGCTGGGGGTGAATATACTCTCTGCATTTTCAGATGCAGAAAAAAAGGCAGTCATTAATAAATATGGTAATGAGATTACATATTTATTTGATTAAAGTTATTGCTAAGTTAAAAAGCCAGATAGGGCAGATGTAAAAATGGGATAAAGGGAATAAGGAGCAGTCGTGACAGAAGACAGAAAAGAGAACTAAAAAATTAAATCATTTACAATTTCTTCCGATATATCTATTAAACAAAAGGAAAAACGGTCGAAACGGATTTTGACCGGTGTATTTAGCAGTAGTCAGGGAGGAAATGAATATGATATCAAGTTATACCGGCGCAGTAGAAAGCGCAGCATCTACAGGTGCTGCCGCAGTGGAAGCAAAAAAGAAGACAGAGCAGACACAGAATGAAAAGAGCGGCAGTGTTTCAGGAAAAACCATAGGCAGTCCGAAGCTTAGTAAAAAAGCGGCGGATTATTATGAATCTTTAAAGAAAAAATATTCCAACATGGATTTTATTCTTGTCAGTGAAGACAAGAAGGAGCAGGCAAAGGCGCAGGCTTCCAGTTATGCCAATGCCAGCAAAATGGTTGTCTTAATTGACGAAGACAAAGTAGAGCGGATGGCAGAAGATGAGAATTACCGCAAGCAGTATGAAGCCATTATTGCAAATGCGGCAAGCGGTATTTCCCAGTTAAAGAGCAGTCTGGAATCCAGCGGTGCCAACGTCAAAGGCTTCGGTATGCAGGTCAATGACGGCGGAACGGCAACTTATTTTGCGGTATTGGAAGAATCCTCTGCGGCACAGCGGGAACGCATAGAAAAGAAAGCAGCAGAGAAAAAGGCAGAGAAAAAAGCTGCCGAAAAGAAAGCCGAGAAAAAGCACCAGAAAGAAAAGCTTGAAGAAGCAAGAAGCGAAAAGACGGAAAAAACAGATGTGTCAGATAAGACGGATACAGACAGCGGTACAGTGACGATTACGGCATCTTCTGTGGAAGAATTGCTGCAAAAGATACAGGATTATATGCAGCTGGCAAAAAGCGATACGGTTCTTACGGAAGCCGAAAAGAAGGTTGGACAGAACATCGACTTCTGCGGTTAGGAGCGGCATATGGGAGCAGGGACAATTCAAAGCATGGTGGCGTTGTCGGCAATGCAGAACCAGTGGCAGAAAAAGAAAAATGATATCAATGCCGGAAAGACAAGCGAGCTGACCTCTGAACAGCGTGAATTGCTGATGTATCAGTCGCAGGCAGACGATATCCGTGAAGGTCAGAAACCGGCGGCAATCGACATTAAGCTGGCTTCGGGCAGCAGATTAAACGCTGAGGAAATCGAATATTTAAAAAAGCATAATCCGCAGGCTTTAAAGGATTACGAGGAAGAACAAAGAGAGCGCGAAAACTATAAAAGGCAGCTTAGAAACTGCCGCTCAAAGGAAGAAGTGGAACGTGTTAAGACAGCCAAAATGGGCGAGTTTTTGTCTTCTTGCAAAAGCATTGCCTCCAGTCCTTATATTCCAAAAGACCAGAAATGTGCAATGTTAAAAAAGCTGCTGCGGGAAGTAATGGGCATACAGGAAGAACATCAGGAATTTGTGGAATCAGCCCAGTATGCAATTCTGCCGGATGAAGATGAAGATACAAAGTCCAAAAAGACCGATAACAGCACCGATACCATATCCTCAGAGGATAACAGCAGGACAAAGGGAGAGGTAACGACAGACGATGAAGACCCGTTAGAAACAATTCGTCAGGCAATCGCGGCAAACGGAACCGTACTTGAAGCACCAAAGCAGAACGCGGCAGACGGGTCGGATACAGAAGCACAGGAAGAAAAAACAAAAGCCGGAACAGTCACGGGGATTGCAGACAGCGGTAACAGCGGTCATACAGGCACGGTAAAGATGGCAGGAAAAACAGCGGCTTTCGCAGGTGTGAGTGTCGATATCAGTATTTAACATTTAAACAAAAGCTAAGGGGAAAGTAAAAGGAGTTGAAAAATGTCTATAACGATTAAGATGAATCAGGACAATACCGGAATCCAGATGAGCGGTACAACAGCGGGACGAAACAAAACACAGGATACCAAGACGAGAAGCACTGTATTTGCTGGCGATTTAATGCTCGGACAGGGAAATCAGATTGAGCAGAAAAAGCAGACCGCAAGACGTCAGGCAATGAAACTGATTACAGATGCGTGGGGCAGGGATGAATTGGCTTCCCAGAGCATAAAAGATATGGAACAGCAGAAAGCAGACTATGTAGAGCAGATGCAGGAAGCCAAAGAGCATGAGAAAACCTTTGAAAAGAGCAAAAAGGAGCTTCAGGAGCAATACGGTGTAGCTGATGATTCACAGGAGCAGAAGGATTTGGAATTACTCGAAAAATTCCAGAATTATAAGAACGGCTCACATGATGAAAGCTTTACAAAGGAAGACGTTGACCGGTTAAAGGAATTGCAGAATCTTCCGCGTACAGAATATCAGGAAAAGGCACTCCGGTTAAACCAGATTGCCGGTTCAATGAAAGTAACTGCTTCCAATGCGAAGGATAAGCTGATTGAGCTGACAGATACAATCGCAAAGGCAAAGACCGATCAGGCAAAGTCACAGGATATGTTAAAAGCAGGCAGTGCAGCAGATGATATTTTGGAAGCTTCCAACAAAGAAATCATGGGGCTGCTCATTCAGGACGGAAAAGAGCATATCGACAAAGAGCAGGAAGAAGCGCAGAAGAAAGCCGAGGAGCAGAAAGAGAAGCGTGACGAACAGCAGGAGCGCATTGATGAGGCAAAGCAGGAGAGGAAAGAGCAGGAAGAACTCATCAAGGGTCAGGCGGAGGCAGACAGTGTCCAGCAGGATTTATCCCTCCAGCGCAAGACAACAAACAATGTCGAAGCTGCACAACAGAATATCCGCAATATTCTTGAGGATAATAATCTGCTGGCAGAAGACTTAAAGGGAATTAAAATTGATTTTAATTTCTAAAAAATAATTTGAATATCAAAATACTATTGACAAAGGAAAAGTTTTCCTGTATAGTAACAACTAGTTTGAGAGTCAAACAAAAAGCTTTTACGGATTTCGTTTGACTCTTAAATTTTTAGATTAATATTTTGATTATCAAAAAGTAAGATATTCAAAACGAAAATCTGAAGAAACGAAACAGAATTTTAAAGAAGGAAAATGTCAAAGCTGCGGGACATTTTCCGGGAAAAAGAAAACGCGGCACAGAGGCAGATATGAATACGAAAATAATAGGAACGGGAAGTGCTGTTCCGTCAAGGGTGCTTGACAATGCAGAACTTTCAACATTTTTGGATACCAGTGATGAGTGGATTCGCACCAGAACCGGAATCCGAAGCCGTCATATCGCACAGGAAGGTCAGACTGCATCAGCGCTTGCGGCACAAGCCGCGAAAAAGGCGATAGCAGATGCCGGGATAGCGGCAGAGCAGATAGAAGCCATTATCGTTGCGACTTCAACGCCTGATTACATATTTCCGAGTACGGCAAATCTTGTCCAACAGGAGATTGGGGCAGAGCGCGCGGCATGTTTTGATTTAAGCGCCGCCTGTACAGGATTTTTGTATGCGATGAGTGTGGCAGATGCCTATATTAAAGCGGGCATGTACAAAAAGGTACTGGTTATCGGTGCGGAAGTGATGTCGCAGGTGGTGGACTGGAAAGACAGAAGTGTCTGTGTGCTGTTTGGTGACGGCGCAGGTGCGGTTGTTTTAGGTGAAGACAGCAGCGGAAAAAGCATTTTCAGACTGCACAGCGACAGCGGCAGTGCACAGGCTTTGACACTGGGAAAAGAAAATGCGGTGCATATGAACGGACGGGAAATTTTCTCTTTTGCAGTTCGGAAAGTACCGGAGTCTGTTAAAGAAGTGCTAGAAGAATCGGAAACGGCAAAGGAACAGGTAAAATATTTTATTTTACATCAGGCAAATGCAAGAATGATTGAAAGTATTGCAAAGCGGCTGGATGTACCGGTTGAAAAATTTCCGATGAATCTGGAAACCCACGGAAATACTTCAGCGGCAAGCATACCGGTTCTTTTAGACGAATTAAACAGACAAAACCGACTGATACCGGGCGATGTGTTGATCCTGTCCGGCTTTGGCGGCGGATTAAGCTGGGGCAGTGCATTGCTGGAATGGCACAAATGACAGGCAGAATATGCGTAGATTACAAGAGAATATCAAAAATATATTGTAGTAGAATGGAGATTAAAAAGATGTTAGAAAAAATGAAAGAAATTATCGCAGGACAGTTAAATGTAAACGCAGAGGATGTAAAGCCGGAATCACGCTTCAAGGAAGACTTAAATGCAGATTCACTGGATTTATTTGAACTGGTAATGGCACTGGAAGACGAATATTCCGTAGAAATTCCGTCAGAAGAACTTGAAAAGTTATTAACGGTACAGGATGTCTGTGATTATTTAAAAAATCACGGTGTAGAAGCTTAAAAAGCAGTGAGGTAAAAAGGCAGATAACGTTTATAAAGATGTTCGGAGATGAGAAAATATGCAGACAAGAATTACAAAACTGCTTGAAATTGAATACCCGGTCATTCAGGGTGGTATGGCATGGGTCGCAAATGCGGCGCTTGCGGCAAATGTTTCAAAAGCGGGCGGCATCGGATTTATCGGGGCGGCAAATGCACCGGCAGAATGGGTACGGAGTGAAATCCGCAGGGCAAAAGAGATTACAGATAAGCCAATCGGCGTGAATGTTATGCTGTTAAGTGAGCATGTAGACGAAGTGGCACAGGTTGTAGCCGAAGAAGGTGTAAAAGCCGTAACGACAGGAGCCGGTAATCCTGCAAAATACATGAAACAGTGGAAAGAAGCGGGAATTCGTGTGATTCCTGTGGTTGCTTCTGTTGCAATGGCAAGAATGATGGAACGTGCGGGCGCAGATGCGATTGTTGCAGAGGGCATGGAGTCCGGCGGTCATATCGGTGAGCAGACAACAATGTCCCTGCTCCCACAGGTTGTCGATGCGGTATCGGTTCCGGTTATCGGTGCGGGCGGCATTGGTGACGGCAGAGGCATGGCAGCGGCATTGATGCTGGGTGCGGAAGCGGTACAGCTAGGAACGCGTTTTATCGTTGCAAAGGAATCCACCGTCAGTCAGGCGTACAAAGACCGTGTGATTGGCGCAAAGGATATTGATTCCGTCGTTACGGGAAGAAGCACGGGACATCCGGTGCGCTCCCTTAGAAATACAATGACACGCCAGTACCTTGAAATGGAAAAAAACAATGTATCCTTTGAAGAATTGGAACACCTGACACTGGGTGCACTGCGCAAAGCTGTTGTAGACGGTGATGTTGCCATGGGAACGGTCATGGCTGGGCAGATTGCAGGCATGATAAAAAAAGAACAGACCTGTGCAGAAATTATTCAGGAAATTGTGCAGGAAGCAAAAGAAACGATAAAAAAATGCAGTATCTTTGCGGAAGATTCGTGCGGAAATGAGGCAGAACATGCGTAAAACAGCATTTCTCTTTCCGGGACAGGGCGCACAGAATGTCGGAATGGGACGTTCTTTTTATGAAAAATATGATGCCGTCAGACAATATTTTAAAACGGCACAGGAAGTGACAGGCATTGATGTTGCGTCACTTTGTTTTGAAGAAAATGAAGCTTTAAATCAGACCGAATACACGCAGATTGCCATGTATACAACAGAATGTGCGATACTGAACGTTTTACAGGAAAAAGGGATTCCGTACGAAGCGGCAGCAGGACTTTCGCTGGGAGAATATGCGGCACTGACGGCAGCAGGAGCTTTGTCTTTTAAGGACGGCTGTTACGTAATCCGCAGACGCGGCATTTATATGGAACAGGCAGTACCGGAAGGTCAGGGCAGTATGGCGGCAGTGTTGGGACTTAGTGCCAAACAGACGGAAGAAGTATTAAAAACATCACTGGACACTGCAAAAATCGGCATTGCCAATTATAATTGTCCGGGACAGATTGTCATTTCCGGTGAAAAAGGCGAAGTAGAACGAGCAGCAGAAGTTTTAAAACAGGCAGGCGCAAAAAGAGTGGTGCCGTTAAGGGTCAGCGGGCCGTTTCATTCTCCATTGCTTTACGGCGCGGGAGAACAGCTCCAAAAAGAACTCGGAAAGATCACATTTAACAAAATTCAGATTCCGTATATTGCCAATCTGACAGCGGAATATGTAACAGACAGCAAAGAAATTCCGGAACTGTTAAGAAAGCAGGTTTATTCACCGGTACGCTTTGAACAGACGTTACGCAAGCTAATCACGGACGGCTTTGACACATTTATAGAAATCGGACCGGGAAGGACACTGACCGGATTTGTAAAAAAGACGGCAAAGGAAATGCAGTGTGAAGGAATCACCTGTATCAATATTGAAAAGGAAGAAGATTTATCACAGCTTATCACAGAATAGTCAGGAGGGCATCATGCAGGAAATGAACGGACAAATTGCGCTGGTAACAGGCGCAGGCAGGGGAATCGGTAGTGCGATTGCGAAAAGCCTTGCCAAAGAAGGTGCAACTGTGATTGTAAATTATGCAGGAAATGCGCAGGCGGCACAGGATACGGTAGATAGTATTTTAAAAAACGGCGGCAGTGCGGAAAAATATCAGTGTGATGTGTCAGACTTTGCGGCTGTCGAGGAAATGATAAAATATGTCGTACAAAAATATGAAAAAATCGACATTTTAGTAAATAATGCAGGAATAACAAAGGACGGACTGCTTCTTAGAATGTCAGAACAGGATTTTAAACAGGTGCTTGCAGTCAATCTTGGAGGAACATTTCACTGTATCCGCCACGCAGCAAAATATATGATAAAGCAAAGAAGCGGCAGGATTATCAATCTGGCATCGGTTGTCGGTCTGACAGGAAATGCAGGACAGGCAAATTACGCGGCATCCAAAGCCGGTGTTATCGGGCTTACAAAATCTGCGGCAAAAGAACTGGCATCCAGACAGATTACAGTCAATGCGATTGCACCGGGGTATATTGACACAGATATGACAGCTGTGCTTTCTGACAGTGTAAAGGAAAGCGTACAGTCATCAATTCCTTTAAAACGCATGGGAACGGCGCAGGATATAGCACAGGCAGCGGTATTTCTGGCTTCGGATAAGGCATCGTATATTACCGGACAGGTGCTGTCAGTCAACGGCGGCATGGTATAGGTGATATTATTTCTAAACGAAAGCAAAGCAGTTTTGAGGGGCAGATGAGCAGATTGGAGGAAGAAATGCAGAAAAGCAGAGTAGTTGTGACGGGAATGGGTGCAATTACACCGATTGGTTTGACCGTAGAGGAATTCTGGGAAAACGTAAAAGCACAAAAAGTCGGTATCGGTGCAATTACAAAATTTGATACAACGGATTTTAAGGTAAAGCTTGCGGCAGAAGTAAAAGGCTTTGATGCACAGGCATATATGGATTTTAAACAGGCAAAGCGTATGGAATTGTTCAGTCAGTATGCGGTAGCGGCGGCAGGACAGGCAATTAAAGATGCCGGACTGGATATGGAAAAAGAAGACGCATACCGCGTCGGAACGTCTATCGGTTCCGGAATCGGCAGCTTAGATGCCATGGAGCGTGAGCATAAAAAGTTGTTGGAGCGTGGACCGGGAAGGATTAATCCACTGTTGGTTCCGCTTATGATTACCAATATGGCGGCAGGAAATGTATCCATTGCATACGGATTAAAAGGAAAAAACATCAATGTGGTAACAGCCTGTGCGACAGGAACAAATTCTATCGGGGAGGCATACCGCTCTATCCAGTGCGGTGATGCAGATGTTATGGTCTGCGGTGGTACGGAAAGCAGTATTACACCGATTGGAATCGGAGGATTTACGGCACTTACGGCACTTTCTACAAGCACAGACCCGCTTAGGGCATCCCTGCCGTTTGATAAGAACAGAAACGGATTTGTTATGGGAGAAGGTGCGGGTGTTCTGGTACTGGAATCCTTAGAACATGCCAAGAAGCGCGGCGTGCATATATATGCGGAAATTGCCGGATATGGCTGTTCAAGCGATGCGTATCATATCACCTCTCCGGCGGAAGACGGAAGCGGCGCGGCACGTGCCATGACAAATGCCATGCAGGAAGCAGGCGTATTACCGCAGGAAGTGGATTATATCAATGCACACGGAACCGGTACACATCACAACGATTTGTTTGAAACGAGGGCAATTAAGCTGGCATTTGGCGAAGCGGCAGAAAATGTACCGATCAGCTCCACCAAATCCATGGTCGGACACCTTCTGGGTGCGGCAGGTGCGGTAGAGTTGATTGCCTGTATCAAGTCGGTAACAGATGGGTATCTGCATCCGAATGTGGGGCTTACGGAAACAGAAGACGAAATGGATTTGCAGTATATTAAAGGAAAAGGCATTGAAACAGAGGTGAAGACGGTGCTGTCCAATTCCCTTGGATTTGGCGGACACAATGCAACGCTTCTTGTGAAAAAGTTTTCATAAAAGAAATGAGGCAGTTATGGAATTAGAGCAGATTTTAAAACTGATAGATGCCGTGTCGAAAAGCGCGCTGACAGGTTTTTCACTGGAAGAAGGAGAAACGAAGCTTACGCTTACCGCAGAACGCGTAAAAGAATTCAATTCGGTACAGCAGACAGGCGAGCCGGGTATACAGTCCGGCTGTATGCAGGCATCACAGGCAGGAAACCGGTCCGGTGTTTCCGAGGAAAGAACGCAGAGCATGACGACAGGAAATCCGGCAGCCATGGACGGATACAGCTTTACGGCGGCGGGCGGTGAATATCAGACCGATACGCAAAAAAATGAAAAGCAGGTAGAGGGTACAGTTGTTGCTTCGCCGCTGGTCGGCATTTTCTACAGTGCGCCGTCCCCGGAAGACGAACCATTTGTTACAGTGGGCGATACCGTAAAAAAAGGACAGACACTCGGTGTTATCGAAGCAATGAAGCTGATGAATGAAATTGAAAGTGAGTGTGACGGAATTGTCAAAGAAGTGCTGGTTGAAAACGGTGAAATGGTCGAGTTTGGACAGCCGCTGTTTATTGTAGGAGTGTGAAAATGCCATAAATCAAAGCATTTTCACACGGCACTTTGTGATGCAGACATCACAAAGATGCCTTGAGAAATCATCTGTGGAATGTGAAAATGCCATAAATTAAAGCATTTTCACATGGTTGTTTGCTTCCGGGTGAAAGCAAACAACCCGAATAGTAGATGAGAAATCATCTGTGGAATGGAGAAAAATATGCTTACAACAAAGGAAATTATGGAGATTATTCCACACAGACATCCGTTTCTGCTGGTGGATACGGTGACGGAGTGCGAGCCGGGACAGCGGGCAGTCGGATATAAGTGTGTGACATACGATGAACCGTATTTTGCGGGACATTTTCCGGGAGAACCGGTGATGCCCGGTGTCTTACAGATAGAAGCCTGCGCACAGGTCGGAGCGGTGGCAATTCTGTCACTGGAAAAGAATAAAGGAAAGACAGCATACTTTGGCGCAGTAAATAACGCACGTTTTAAAAGAAAGGTTGTGCCGGGCGACAAGCTGAAAATGGAATGTGAAATTATTAAAAGCAAAGGTCCTGTCGGAATCGGAAAAGTGACGGCAAGCGTAGATGGAGAAACTGCACTTACCGCGGAATTGACCTTTATGATTGGCTAAACATGTAAAAATGTCTGCGGAAAGGAAAGAAGAAATGTTTCAGAAGTTATTGATTGCAAACAGAGGGGAGATTGCGGTGCGCATTATCCGGGCATGCCGTGAAATGGGCATCAAAACGGTTGCCGTGTATTCACAGGCGGATGCCGATGCACTGCATACCCAGCTTGCCGATGAAAGCATTTGTATCGGAAAGGCAGAAGCAAAGGACAGTTATCTGAATATGGAACGCATTTTAAGCGCAACGATTGCATCGGGGGCTGATGCCATTCATCCGGGTTTTGGGTTTTTATCTGAAAACAGCAAATTTGCTGCACTTTGTGAAAAATGTAACATTGCATTTATCGGTCCGTCTGCAAGGACAATCGAAGAAACCGGAAATAAATCGGAAGCCAGAAATGCAATGGTGCGGGCGGGTGTTCCAGTCATTCCGGGTACGAAAGAACCCATTTTTACGGCGGAAGCAGGCAGGAAATTTGCAGATGAAATCGGTTATCCGGTCATGATAAAAGCGGCACTTGGCGGTGGTGGAAAAGGCATGCGTGTGGTGCGAAACAGCGAAGAATTTGAGAAAAATTTTCAAAATGCACAGCGTGAAGCCGAAAATGGTTTTGGCGACAATTCCATGTATATTGAAAAATATATTGAACATCCAAAACATATTGAGTTTCAGATACTGGCGGATAATGAGGGTAATACGATTCATTTGGGTGAACGCGACTGCTCAGTACAACGCAGACATCAGAAAATGATTGAAGAATCCCCGTGTACAGCATTAGATGATGCTTTACGTCAGCAGATGGGCGAAATGGCAGTGCGTGCGGCAAAGGCGGTCGGATACCGCAATGCCGGGACGGTGGAATTTCTTTTAGACAGCCACAGACAGTTCTATTTTATGGAAATCAACACCAGAATTCAGGTGGAGCATGGGGTGACAGAGCTTGTCACAGGCATTGATCTGGTAAAAGAGCAGATTCGCATTGCTGCAGGAGAGAAACTCGGACTGCGCCAGAGTGATATTCATCTGACGGGTCATGCGATGGAAGTGCGTATTAATGCCGAAAATCCGGATAAAAATTTTGCGCCGTGTCCGGGCACGATTCAGGAACTGCATATTCCCGGCGGAAACGGTGTGCGGATTGATACGGCAGTTTATCCGGGCTATATAATACCGCCATATTATGATTCGATGATTATGAAAGTAATGGTATATGATAAAGACCGTGAATCAGCATTGAAAAAGATGAGAAGTACTTTAGGGGAAGTTATTATTGAAGGTGTAACGACCAATCTGGACTTTCAGTATGAGATTTTAAAAAATAAGGAATTTGAAAGCGGTGCGGTTCATACAGATTTTATTGAGAAAAATTTTGAAGAAACCGCTTAAAACGGGATTAATTTTAAAATAAAAGGCAGGGATAGAGTGTGCATTTAAAAGGATTATTTAAAAAGGAAAATCAGCCGGTGCGGCATCAGAATCAGGCGGAAGCGCCGAATGTCCCGGACGGATTGTATACAAAATGCGAAAGCTGTCATGAAATGATTCTGACGGAAGATTTTACGCAGAATGCTTATGTCTGCCCGAAATGCGGACATTATATGAAAATAGGCGCGTATGAGCGGATAAAAATGGTGTTTGATGCACAGACATTTGAAGAATGGGACGAAGAATTTACCGGCGGCAATCCCTGTCATTTTAAAGGATATGAAGAAAAACTTGGGGATTTACAGAGAAACACCGGTTTAAATGAAGCAGTGATTACCGGAAAAGGAAAAATAGACGGCATGGAAGCGGCAGTCGGAGTGTGCGATACACGATTTCTTATGGGAAGCATGGGATATGCCGTGGGTGAGAAGCTGACAAGGGCGATTGAGCGGGCAACGGTAGAAAAGCTTCCGCTGATAATATTTACCTGTTCCGGGGGCGCGAGAATGCAGGAGGGCATTGTATCACTCATGCAAATGGAAAAGACGGCGGCGGCGCTGAAAAAATTTGATGCGGCAGGCGGACTTTATATTACCGTGCTTACCAATCCGACAACCGGCGGCGTGACGGCAAGCTTTGCCATGCTGGGTGATATTATTCTTGCAGAACCGCAGGCACTGGTCGGATTTGCAGGACCGCGTGTTATCAGACAGACCATAGGGGAAGAACTGCCGGAAGGATTTCAGCGGGCGGAATTTTTACTGGAACATGGATTGATTGATAATATCGTGGAACGCAGATTTTTAAAGCAGACCTTATCGACACTGCTGCGGCTGCATAAAAAGCCACAGGCAGAAACAATGAGCCGCTATCAGCAGTATTTAGATGACATATATGCAAAAAAAATTGATATTAAAAAAGAAGAAGCACTGTTGGCGGCAAAAAATGAAAAGAAGCAGTTGTCGGCATGGGAAAAGGTGCAGATTGCAAGAAGCAGCAAACGTCCGTCGGCGCTTGACTATATCGGATATCTCACCAAAGATTTTTATGAATTGCATGGTGACAGGGCGTACCGTGATGACGGTGCAATCGTGGGCGGTATCGCATTTTTTGGGAAACAGCCGGTGACTGTAATCGGACAGCAGAAAGGTGCAACGACAAAAGAGAATATTGTGCGTAATTTCGGAATGCCGTACCCGGAAGGATACCGTAAAGCACTGCGCCTGATGAAACAGGCAGAAAAGTTTCATCGTCCGGTATTGTGCCTTGTGGATACACCGGGGGCATACTGCGGCATTGGTGCAGAGGAACGCGGACAGGGAGAAGCGATTGCAAAAAATCTGTTTGAAATGGCAGATTTAAAAGTACCGGTGCTTTCGATTGTCATTGGCGAAGGCGGAAGCGGCGGTGCGCTGGCGCTTGCAGCGGGAAATGAAGTCTGGATGCTGGAAAATTCGGTGTATTCAATTCTCTCACCGGAGGGCTTTGCCTCAATTTTGTGGAAGGACGCATCCAAAGCAGAAAAAGCGGCGCAGGTAATGAAACTGACAGCACAGGATTTAAAGGAACTGGGCATTATCGAACAGATTCTGCCGGAATTTCCGGTTGTCAGCAGTGACAATATGAATCGTGTTACTTTATATATGAAACGTAAAATTGCAGGATTTCTGGTGAAATATCAGCAGATGGGCGGTGAAGAACTGGCAGAACAGCGGTATCAGCGCTTCCGGGGAATGTAACAGGAAAGAAATTTATAAAAGGTATCAGCTATCTTCCTTAAAGTGGATTTGAGGAGGGTAGCTTTTTTATTGTAAAAGTAGATATATGAGGTGAGAATTAATTTAAGATGCATATTGGCTATTATTATGGATATATGGTTATTTTATAATAATAATAAATATGATATAAGTACAAAAAGTACATAATAAAAGTACAAACAGTACTTGACAAAAGTATAAAAGTACGTAACTTATAATTTGAGTAAATTTATAAATGCTATTTGGAGGTTGAAAATGGAAAGAGTTATATTTTGGAATAATAAAGGCGGAACTGGCAAAACTACATTAACATTTCAGATAATTAATGAATATGCTTTTCAAAATCCTGAAAAGAAAATATTAGCTATAGATGTTTGTCCTTAAGCAAATTTATCTGAACTTTTATTGGGAGGGTTAAATCAAGGAGGTAGTGAAGTTTTATTAATGAGGCAAGGTACAATCCAAAGAGCAACAATTGGTGGATATTTTCAATTGCGTTTGCCATCTCCTTATAGTGTGCCTTTGTTTAATCCTAGAGATTATTTAACAAAACCGCATGAATATAATCAGTATATACAAGATAATATCGATTTGCTTTGTGGAGATGCTATGTTGGAATTACAATCAAATGCTATTTCCACATTAGCGAATAATCAAATACCAGGAACTAATACATGGGTTGCAATTATAAATTGGTTAAACGATTTCATACAGCCAATCGAGAAAGATTACGATATGGTATTTTTAGACGCAAATCCAAGTTTTTCAATGTATACGCAAATAGCAATTGCGACTTCAACAAAAATGGTGTTACCAGTGATGGCTGATGATTCATCACGTAGAGCCATTCAAAATGCTTTTTCGTTGGTTTATGGATTAAAATTACCTTCTGAAATATATAGTAAATATGCTTTTGCAGAAAAATTAAAAGAAGTAGATATGCCATTACCAAAAGTTTATATGATATTAAAGAATAGATTAACTCAATATATGGGAGCGGCTTCTGCATATGCGACAGTGTTACAGGAAATTGATAAAGATGTTTTATCTCTATTGAAGACGTATACAGATATGTTTGCATTTAAAACATTAGATATGGGAATTATTGATGTAAGAGACTTTCAGACAACGGGAGTTGTTTCGGCTGCAAGAGGTTGTCCTTTACGAAAATTGAAATCAGGACGTTTGGGATTAATGGGAAAGAGAGTTATGGTAAGAGAAGAATATAGACAGAATTGTATTGATAATGTTGAAACAATTGTAACAAGGATGAGTAAAGAGTTATAGCGAAGTTGAAGAAAGTTATGGAAATATTTTAAAGTGAAAAATATTCCCATACAATAAAAATTAATTGACCAATATTGAAAATGAGCTTTTATAAATTTTAGGTACTTTTCCCTTAACCTTATTAATAGCTTTTTGGAATAGAAATATATTTGTGTTGTAAAAAGCTATACATGGTGGTACACTATAAAAAACAAGGAGGTGCATACTATGGCAGTAAAAACAGCAAATGTAACAGCACGTATTCAACCGAATATAAAAGAGCAGGCAGAAGCTATTCTTGACAGACTTGGAATTCCTGTATCTGTATTTATAGATATGACTTACAGACAGGTTATTATGCGTGACGGTGTACCATTTTCATTAGATATTCCCGATAAGTTTGCTACAAGAGATTCTATAACAAAAGCTGAATTTGATACCATGATGCAGACGGGACTTTCGCAGGCAAAAAGAAATGATTCTGTATCTGTCGATGAGGCTTTCGAGCAATTAAAAGCGGAGATGTAAGGTATGGACGAGTATGAGGTAAGGGTAACAAGACAGGCGTTAGAGCAAATGAAAGAAATTGTTCATTATATTTCATATGATCTGATGTCACCGGCTGCAGCGGATAATCTGCTTGATAGGTTTAAAGCAGAGATTTTGAAACTGTCAAGTTTACCGAAGAAGTATGCGCTGATAGAGGAAGAACCTTGGAGAACTGAAGGAATACGCAAGATGGTAGTTCAGAAATTCCTGATTTATTATTGGGTAGATGATGATAACAGCAGAGTTCAGGTGACAGCGGTTATCTATGGCAGGCGTGATCAAATCCGGCAGCTTGCCAATATGGATATGGAGTAGCGACAGCGGGTCTGGTCAGAAAAAGCGTTGAATATAAAAACAAATCTCCTAAAGGCAGGGCAAAATGTGTCCTGGCATTTAGGAGATTTTTTTGCGTTATAGGGAATTGTGAATTTTTTTAAAGAAAAATAGAAATAAACAGTATATAACACTTGACAACAGCTATATACTGTTATACACTGTTTATACGGAAAGGAGGAAGTGAGATTGAATATTATTATCAATCATTCATCTATGGTGCCGATTTATGAGCAAATTGTAGATGTGGTGAAGACACAGATTCGCAAAGGAGAACTTAAAGAAGATGAGAATCTTCCTTCTGTGCGTATGCTGGCAAAAGAACTTAAAATCAGTGCGTTGACGGTAAAAAAAGCATATGATGCTCTGGAAGAAGAAGGATTTGCAATTACAATACATGGAAAAGGAACATACATCACGGCTGCAAATACAGAGCTTTTGCTTGAAGAACAGAAAAAAGAAATTGAAGCGGATTTAGAAAAAGCAGTTTTTAAAGCCAGAAGATGCGGCATCAGTGATGAAGAACTAAAGAATTTATTAGAATTAATATTGGAGGGATAGCCGATGTTAAAAATTGACCATCTAGTGAAAAATTATAATACATTTTCCCTTGATTGTTCGTTGGAAGTTCTGCCGGGACAGATTACAGGGCTTGTGGGGAAAAACGGAGCAGGTAAAAGTACAACATTTCATGCAGTACTGGGACTGCTTAGACCGGATAGCGGGAAAATTACTCTATTAGGAAAAGACAGTCAGGAAATAACAGCGAAGGATAAACAAAAACTGGGGGTTGTATTATCCGATTCCGGTTTTAGTGGAAATCTGACGATTCAGGATATTATTCCTGTGCTGGAAAAACTGTATGATGATTTTAATAAGAATTTTTTTATGAAACAGGTGGAAATTTTCGGTCTGCCTTATAAAAAGAAATTGAAGGATTTTTCAACAGGCATGAAGGCGAAATTAAAGGTTTTGATTGCAATTTCACATCAGGCAAAACTGTTGCTGCTTGACGAACCGACAGCCGGGCTGGACGTGGTTGCAAGAAATGAGGTACTGGATTTAATACGGGATTATATGGCAGAAGATGAAGAACGTGCTGTTCTTATCAGTTCTCATATTTCAAGTGATTTAGAATCATTGTGTGATGATTTTTATATGTTAAAGGACGGAAAAATCATTTTTCATGAAGAAACAGATGTCCTGCTTGACCAATATGTTGTTTTAAAAGTAGATGAAGCACAGTATGAGAAGCTGGATAAAAGTTTTATTTTAAAAGTGCAGAAAGAAAATTACGGATATGCCTGTCTTACAAATGAAAATGCGTTTTATATAGAAAACTATCCGCAGATAATCATAGAAAAAGCTGCGATTGATGAGATTGTGACAATGCTTAGTGGAGGTGATGAACAATGTTAGGACTTTTTATTAAAGATTTAAAGCTGTTAAAAGCACAGAAGAAGCTGTTTATGCTTGTTGGTATAGTGACAGCAGTTGTACTGTTTAATATACAGGACGGTACAGAAATGATTGGATTTATGGCAGGATATATGGTATTTGTTGTAACAATGGCGGCAACAAGCACTATCGGTTGTGATGAAGCAGACCATGGAACGGTATTCTTATTTACACTGCCGGTCAGCAGAAAGGAATATGTTTTGGAAAAATATGGTCTGGCAGTGGCAGGAAGTGCAGCAGCAGTATGTGTCGTAACGGTACTTGTCTATCTTGTAAGTGTTGTAAGAGGCAGTCAGCTTATGGCAGAGCAGCTTTTTATCATTCTCATTATGATGCCGCTGGCACTTATTTTATTTTCTTTAATGGTGCCGTTTCAGTTACGGTTTGGCGCAGAAAAGGGCAGAATGATGCTGCTGGGAGCTTATGGCGCAGTATTTGGCGGATTGTACATTGTTAAAAATCTCACAGAAAAGTGGAATGTGGATTTGTCGTGGATTGGACAGAAAATAGAACGGTATTCGCAGGGTACATGGACGATATTGGCAGCCGTCGCAGCACTGGCAGCTATACTGGTATCTTACTTTGCAAGTGTACGGATCTTAAATAAAAAGGAAATTGACTGATGGCATAAAAAAGGGACAGTCCGGTTTAAATGTTTTACCGGCTGTCCCTTTTTTAATGTTATATAAATTACTTATTATTCTTCTTGCTTAATTCCTGTTCCTTCATTGCACGAACCTTTAATGAAAGACCAAACAGATTAATGAAACCGTCTGCATCATGGTGGTCATAAAGGTCACCGGTCTTAAAGGAAGCGATAGATTCATTGTAGAGTGAATATGGAGAAGTTGTACCGGCTTTTATGATGTTGCCTTTGTACAGCTTAAACTTAACTTCACCTGTTACATTTTCCTGTGTCTTTTCAATAAATGCCTGAACAGCTTCACGAAGCGGTGTGAACCACTTTCCTTCGTAAATAATCTGGGCAAACTTATTTGCCATATTCATTTTAACAGTTGTTGTATCACGGTCAAGAATCAGTTCCTCTAACTGCTGATGTGCTTCGTAAAGAATGGTTCCGCCAGGAGTTTCATAAACACCACGGGACTTCATGCCGACAACGCGGTTTTCAACGATATCAACGATACCGATACCATGCTTGCCGCCTAATCTGTTTAATTCGCGGATGATATCAGAAACCTTCATTTCCTTGCCATTTACAGACTTTGGTACACCATGTTCAAATGTCATAGTTACATATTCACCTTCTTCAGGAGCTTCTTCCGGAGAGTTTCCTAAAACAAGCAGATGCTTGTAGTTCGGTTCATTTGCAGGGTCTTCCAGCTCAAGGCCTTCATGGCTGATGTGCCATAAGTTACGGTCACGGCTGTAGCTGGTATCTGCAGAGAATGGAAGATGGATACCGTGCTGTTTGCAGTATTCGATTTCTGCTTCTCTTGAATCCAGTGTCCACTTTTCATTTCTCCAAGGAGCAATGATGTTGATGTCCGGAGCTAAAGCCTTGATTGCCAGTTCAAAACGAATCTGGTCATTACCTTTACCGGTAGCACCGTGGCAGATTGCTGTAGCGCCTTCTTTTCTTGCAATTTCAACCAGTCTTTTTGCGATAACAGGTCTTGCCATGGAAGTACCTAAAAGATACTTATTTTCATATACGGCGTGAGCCTGTACACAAGGTACGATGTAATCGTCACAGAATTCATCTGTTAAATCTTCAATATATAATTTAGAAGCACCGCATGAGAGCGCTCTTTCCTGTAAACCGTCTAACTCCTCGCCCTGTCCGCAGTCTGCGCATACACAGATTACTTCATAGTCAAAATTCTCCTTTAACCACGGGATAATAGCTGTGGTATCAAGTCCGCCTGAGTAGGCAAGAATTACTTTTTCTTTCATAATTGATATCCTCCGAATTGATTGAATTTGTATGGTTGCAATTGGCAACGAACTTGTGTCTTATGATAAACCACATAAGGTAAAAATGCAATAGGTAAAAATGAATAATATGCAAAAATATACAAAAATCATGTATATTTATAAAAAAATTCAAATTAACACTTTACAGGACAAAAAAAATTGCTATAATGAAACATAACGAATATTTTACAGCGAGGTAAAAGATATGATTAAGGTAGGAATTATTGGTGCAACAGGATATGCCGGAAATGAGCTGGTAAGACTGTTACTGGGACATAAGGATGCAGAAATTGTGTGGTATGGTTCAAGAAGCTATATTGACCAGAAATATGCAGATGTATACAGAAATATGTTTCAGCTTGTTGATGCGGTCTGCATGGATGATAACATGGACGAACTTGCAAAGCAGGTTGATGTCATTTTCACAGCGACACCGCAGGGCTTATGTGCTTCTTTAGTAAATGAAGAAATTTTATCCAATACAAAGATTGTTGATCTGAGTGCGGATTTCCGTTTAAAAGATGTGAGTATTTATGAACAGTGGTATAAGCTGGAGCATAAAGCACCGCAGTACATTGATGAAGCGGTTTACGGCTTATGCGAAATCAACAGAAACCAGATTACCGAAAAAACAAGAATTGTAGCAAATCCCGGCTGCTATACAACAACCTCGATTCTTACCTTATATCCAATGGTAAAAGAAGGGCTGATTGACCCGGATACCATTATTATTGATGCAAAGAGCGGTACATCAGGCGCAGGACGCGGCGCAAAGGTTGCCAATCTTTTCTGCGAAGTCAATGAAAGCATGAAAGCATACGGTGTCGGCACACACAGACATACACCGGAGATTGAAGAACAGTTAGGTTATGCCTGCGGTAGAAATGATTTAAAACTCATTTTCACACCACACCTTGTTCCGATGAACCGTGGTATTTTAGTAACGGCATATGCAAATCTGGCAAAGGACGTTACATACGAAGAAGTAAAAGCAGTTTATGATAAATATTATAAGGAAGAAACATTTGTCAGAGTGCTGGAAAGGGACATCTGCCCGGAAACACGCTGGGTAGAAGGCAGTAACTTTGTCGACATCGGATTTAAGATTGAGCCGAGAACCCACCGCCTGATTATGATGGGTGCGCTGGATAACCTTGTAAAGGGTGCAGCAGGTCAGGCTGTACAGAACATGAACTTATTATTTGGATTACCGGAAACAGAAGGGCTTATGGCAGCACCGATGTTCCCGTAGAAGTGTGAACAAGATTCCATTACAGGGAAAACGCCTCAACGTGTTACTTGACTTCGGCTTATTTCCCTGTAACGGAATCAGGTTACAATATTTGCAGAATGAGGAGAAATGCGAAAATCCTTAAATTGAAGATTTTCGCATAGCACTTTGTGCCGCAGGCGTCACAAAGCTGCTCTTATCGCAGAACTGAATTAATTCAGTTCGCGATTCCTCCGGCATTAGAATGCCTGCGGAATGGAGTGTAATATGGAAAGCATTAAAGGCGGCGTGACTGCGGCAAAGGGATTTTGTGCGGCAGGTTTAAACGCAGGAATAAAAAATAACGAAAAAAAAGATATGGCAATGGTTTACAGTGAAAAGCCATGTGTAACAGCAGGAACATTTACAACAAATAAGGTTTTTGCAGCGCCGGTAAAGTGGGATAAAGACATTGTGGCAAATTCACCCTTTGCACAGGCAGTTGTTGTCAACAGCGGTGTTGCCAATGCCTGTACCGGAAAAGAGGGCGATGACGCGTGCGCGGCAGAAGCAAAGGCTGTATCCGAAGCATTACAGATTCCGGAAAGCGCGGTATTGGTTGCCTCTACCGGTGTTATCGGCGCACAGCTTCCAATGGATAAAATCTGTGCAGGAATTAAAGAACTTCCAAAGAAGCTTGGCAGTTCATTAGACCACGGCACATTAGCGGCAGAAGCTATTATGACGACAGATACCGTGGACAAGCAGGTTGCCGTACAGATTGAGGTCGGCGGAAAGACGGTTACAGTCGGCGGTATGTGTAAGGGAGCCGGTATGATTCACCCGAACATGGCAACAATGCTGTGCTTTGTGACAACCGATGCGTGCATTAAAAAAGATGCTTTGCAGAAAATGACGAAAGCGATTGTCAGCGATACTTTTAATATGATTTCTGTAGATGGTGATACCTCGACAAACGATACAGTCTTAGTACTTGCAAATGGCATGGCGGAAAATGATATTATTACCGAAGATAGCAAGGATTATCAGAACTTTTATGAGGCACTGTTTTATGTACTGCGTGAGCTTTCTAAGAAAATTGCCGGTGACGGTGAAGGCTGTACCTGTCTGTTTGAAGTGCAGGTAAAAAATGCGGCAACAAAAGAACAGGCAAAGGTGCTTGCAAAGTCGATTGTCACTTCAAGTCTTACAAAAGCGGCAATTTTCGGACACGATGCAAACTGGGGCAGAATCCTCTGTGCAATGGGCTATTCAGGTGCGGACTTAGAACCGGGAAAAGTAGATATTTACTTTGAAAGCGAAGCCGGAAAGTTAAAAATTGTAGAAAACGGAAAAGCAACCGATTACAGTGAAGAAAAAGCAACGGAAATCTTATCAAAGAATCCGGTTATTGCTATTGCAGATGTAAAAATGGGAAATGAAGAAGCAACCGCATGGGGCTGTGATTTGACATTTGACTATGTAAAAATTAACGCGGATTACCGCTCATAATGAAGCTTCGTATTAAAGATACGGCAGCGGAAATATTTTGCGGTGGCAGGTAAAAACACTGTTAAAAGTGTATATTCAAAATGGAGAGAACAGACATGGAAATGAATGAAGAATTGAAAAAAGCGCAGGTTCTGGTGGAAGCGCTTCCATATATCCAGAAATTTAACAGAAAGATTATCGTTGTCAAATACGGCGGCAGTGCAATGGTTGACGAAGAATTAAAAAGAAAAGTCATTCAGGACGTTGTACTGTTAAAGCTGGTAGGCTTTAAGCCGATTATCGTACACGGCGGTGGCAAGGAAATCAGCAAATGGGTTGAAAAATCCGGCATGGAACCGCATTTCTTTAACGGACTGCGCGTAACCGATGAGCCGACAATGGAAATCGCCGAAATGGTTTTAAATAAGGTCAATAAAAGCCTTGTATCCATGATTGAAGAACTCGGCGTCAAGGCATGCGGTATCAGTGGTAAAGACGGTGGCATGTTAAAGGTGGATAAAAAGCTTTCCGGCGGCGAAGACATCGGCTATGTAGGTGAAGTCAAGGAAGTGGATACAACACTGCTTCATACACTGTTAAAGGACGATTTCCTTCCGGTTATCTGCCCGATTGGATATGATGATAATTTCCATGCTTACAATATTAATGCCGATGATGCGGCATGTGCCATTGCAAGAGCAGTTAACGCAGAAAAGCTGGCATTCCTTACGGATATTGAGGGCGTTTACAGAGATTACAACGACAAGTCTTCCCTGATTTCAGAGCTTTCAACAGATGAAGCCAGAGAACTGCTTGCGGGCGGTACAATCGGCGGCGGAATGCTTCCGAAGCTGAACAACTGCATTGATGCGATTGAACACGGTGTATCCCGTGTCCATATCTTAGACGGCAGAATTCCGCACTGTCTGTTACTTGAAATCTTTACAAACAAAGGTATCGGTACAGCGATTTTAAGCAACGAAGCAGAACGTTTTTATGATACAAACATTTAACGAAAATTTGGGAGGGAAAAATGGATACAAAGACAATTATTGAAACAGCCGAGGAGCATTTGATTCATACCTACAACCGTTACCAGATTGTACTGGATAAAGGGGACGGTGTGCATTTATACGACACAGACGGCAAGGAATATCTGGATTTCGGTGCCGGTATTGCCGTATTTGCATTAGGATATAACAATAAAGAATATAATGATGCCTTAAAGGCACAGATTGATAAGCTGGTACATACATCCAACTACTTTTATAACGAACCGGCGGCAAAGGCGGCAAAAATGCTTACTAAAGCGACCGGAATGGATAGAGTATTTTTTACCAACAGCGGTACGGAAGCTGTTGAAGGTGCGATTAAGCTTGCAAAGAAATATGCGTATTTAAAGGATGGCTCAACCGACCATGAAATTATTGCAATGGAACATTCTTTCCACGGCAGAAGCATGGGTGCGCTTGCCGTAACAGGCAACAAGCACTATCAGGAAGCCTTTGGACCGATGATTCCGGGAATCAGTTTTGCACAATACAACAATCTGGAAAGCGTAAAGGAACTTGTAAATGAAAAGACCTGCGCGATTATTTTTGAAACCGTTCAGGGAGAGGGCGGCGTTTATCCGGCAAAAAAGGAATTTATCGAAGGTGTCAGAAAGCTTTGTGACGAAAAGGGGATCCTTTTAATTTTAGATGAAATTCAGTGCGGCATGGGCAGAACCGGTTCGATGTTTGCTTATCAGCAGTACGGTGTGAAGCCGGATATTGTAACGGTTGCCAAGGCTTTAGGCTGTGGTGTGCCGGTCGGAGCATTTGCGGCAAAGGATGAAGTAGCAAAAGCCCTGGTTCCAGGCGATCACGGCACTACCTACGGCGGAAATCCGCTGGCTTGTGCGGCGGCAGTCAAGGTATTTGAACTGTTTGACAGCTTAAAGGTGTTAGACAATGTAAAAGAAGTCGGCGCATATTTAGCTTCCGAGCTGGATAAAATTGTGGCTGAATACGATATTGCGACAGAGCGCAGGGGAATGGGTCTGATTCAGGGCTTACAGCTTAGTGTCAATCCAAAAGACGTGATCGCAAATGCACTCGATAACGGACTGATTTTATTCTCAGCCGGAACAAATGTCATTCGTTTTGTACCACCGCTTGTTATTACAAAGGCAGATGTGGACGAGATGATTGTCAGACTGAAAAAATCTTTGGATTCTTGCAGATAAGACTTTTTAAAAGAGAAAATACATGCTATAATTAATTGTTATATTAAGACTTGTACCCGCGGTGCAGGTCTTAATATTTGCTTATAAACCCCGTGAAATCATGGAAAGGTAAATTAATTGGTATGAAGATTTTAAAAAGAGTAACAGCAGTTTTGCTCACAGCAGTTGTTGCCGTTTCGTTTACGGCGTGCGGCGGACGCAGTGAACATGCAAAAAAGCTGAATATAGATACAGCCGTTTCGATTAATATCTGGTATCAGGACGATGCATATACATCGTATCTGGACTATATCGCACAGCAGTTTCATAAGGCAAATGAATTTATTACGGTCAATCCGGTGAAAGTAGAGGAAAATAACCTGCTGGATGCCGTTTATAACGGCAGCATTGCGCAGAATAATGTGGCAGATGTATATCTTATGGAAGCATCGGATATGCAACGCGCATATTTAATGGGGCTGACGGCGGAAAATGATGCGTATACACAGTACTATTCACAGAAGCATTTTCCGGTGACGGCAGTTAATGCGGCGTGCTATGAAGGAAAACTTTACGGCTATCCGGTCACATTTCACACGGCAGTCATGGTGTATAATAAAAAATATACCACAGCGCCGGAAAATTTTGAGCAGATTGAAGCATTTTTAAATTCATATCAGGTCACAGATGAAAATAAAGATGTCAACATGATTGTAGGCTGGGATACACAGGATTTGTGGACAAATTACGCATTTGGCGGAAGCTATGTGGATAACGGCGGCGCGCAGGGCGAGGACGCTGAAAGCGATGTCCAGACAGAAGCGTTAAAGGCGGCGATGACAGAGTATGCGGCGCTTCAGAATACTTTTGGAATTGTAGATAAAACACAGGAAGAATATAAGCAGATGTTTATAAACAATCAGCTTATTTATACAATACTGGATTCCACGCAGTTAGCGGACTTAAATGCTTCCGGTGTGGATTACGGCATTTGTGCCGTGCCGGGGGCAAAGACGGGATTTGGTACGCAGAGCCTTTCGGATACGACACTTGCCATGGTCAATCCGTATTCGGAAAACACGGACACTGCCAAGGCAGTAGCGCAGGCAATCAGTTACGATTATGCGGATTTGCTTGAAAAGGATACCGGTTACATCAGCGCGAGAACCGATGTGGCGGACAAGAATAAAAAGGTGCTGTACCAGCCGTTGTATGAAGTATATGCGAAGTCTGACAGCTATGCAAAATATATCGGGGCAGATGAATTTTATGTCAGATATTCCATTTTACTGCACAATATCTGGAAAGGCGAAGATTTAAATGAGTCGGTAGATGCTTTTATAAAGGCAGTCAGCCGTTAAAAAGATGAATAGAAAACCTGTCATGTACTCATATTAGATAGAGAAATTTTATCAATATGGAGGAAGAAATGGCAGGTTTTTTGATTGCAATTATTTCGGGGGCGCTTATGAGTGTCCAGGGGGTATTTAATACAACGGCGACAAAGAGCAGCAGTATCTGGGTGGCGGCATCTTTTGTGCAGATTACGGCATTTGCAACGTGCGTGCTGATGTGGTTTTATGACGGACGTCCGCCGGTTAGCGGGCTGTTTCAGGTACAGCCGAAATACGCACTGCTTGGCGGTGTTATCGGTGCATTTATTACGTATACGGTTGTGCGGGCAATGGGAAGCCTCGGAACGGCAAAGGCGGAGATTACGATTGTCATTTCGCAGATTGCCGTGGCATATATCATTGAATTATTCGGCATGTTTGGCAGTAAGCGGGCAGATTTTTCGTGGTTAAAGCTTTTGGGGCTGGCACTGGCAATCGGCGGTGTGGTGCTGTTTAATGTCTGTGGGAATCAGGAATAGCCCCGTAAAAAACAACAAGTGGAAATCTGTGTGCGGGAATGGTATAATAGGCGCAGGTTTTTAGAAATTAGGAGAGAAAGCACGGAGGTACTTTGTGGAAGATTTATTTAAAATACACGGAATTGTAAATTTGAAAAAAGGCGAGGGAAGAACGTTAAAAGCCGGCGGCATGTGGGTTTACGACAATGAAATCGCAAGCACCATGGGAGAAATCGTTGACGGCGGACTCGTAGAAGTACATGATTTTGACGGCTATTTTATGGGTATCGGATATATCAACCGCCGCTCTAAAATTACGGTCAGAATGATGAGCCGCAGAACGAGGGAGATTGACAGGGCATTTATTGAACAGCGCGTGCGCGCCTGTGTGGATTATAGAAAACATACGGTGGATATGTCTTCCTGCCGTCTGATATTCGGTGAAGCGGATTTCCTGCCGGGCATTGTGATTGATAAATTTTCTGATGTGCTGGTTGTCGAATCGCTGGCACTCGGAATTGACCGTTTTAAGCCGCTGATTGTAGAACTGTTAAAGCAGGTTTTAAAAGAAGAAGGCATGCCAATCCGCGGTGTTTATGAAAGAAGCGATGCCAAGGTGCGTCTGCAGGAGGGCATGGAGCGTTTCAAGGGCTTTATCGGAGAAGAATTTGACACCAAGGTATCTATCGTGGAAAACGGCGTGAAATATATGGTCGATGTAAAAGACGGTCAGAAGACAGGATTTTTCTTAGACCAGAAATACAACCGTGCCGCAATCCGTCCGATGTGTAAGGATGCAAAGGTGTTAGACTGCTTTACGCATACCGGTTCATTTGCATTAAATGCGGGCATGGCGGGCGCAAAGAGCGTGCTGGGTGTGGACGCATCGGAACTCGGCGTTGCACAGGCAACGGAAAATGCCGCATTAAACGGACTGTCAGACCGCGTATCCTTTATCTGTGAAGATGTATTTGAACTGCTTCCAAGACTGGAAAAAGAGGGCGAATTGTTTGATGTGGTCATCTTAGACCCGCCGGCATTCACGAAGTCGCGTAATTCTATTAAAAATGCAGTAAAAGGATATAGAGAAATTAATCTGCGTGCAATGAAGCTTGTTAAAAACGGCGGCTATCTTGCAACATGCTCCTGCTCGCATTTTATGAATCCGGAGCTGTTTGCAAAGACGATTGGCGAGGCTGCCGCCAATGTGCATAAGCGCCTGCGCCAGATTGAATATAAAACGCAGTCTCCGGACCACCCGATTTTATGGTCGAGAGATGAGGAGTCGCTGTATCTGAAGTTTTATATTTTTCAGGTGTGTGATGAGATGTAGGAGGGGAGAAAATCGGTGATTACAGGAGAATTAAAAAATAAAATAGACAGCCTGTGGGATATTTTTGCCGCGGGTGGACTTGTCAATCCATTAGAGGTGATTGAACAGATTACATATTTAATGTTTATTCATGATTTAGATGATTCGGATAACAGGAGAATGAAAGAAAGTGTCATGCTGGGACTGCCGTATGAGAGCCTTTTTAAGGAAGAAATTCAAATTGGCTCCCAGACGGTAGACGGTACGCAGTTAAAGTGGTCTGTATTTCGTGATTTTCCGGCAGACAGAATGTACAGTGTCATGCAGGAGTGGGTTTTTCCATTTATTAAGACATTGCACAGTGATAAGAACAGTGCATATTCAAAATATATGGACGATGCGATTTTTAAACTGCCGACACCCCTGCTTTTATCAAAGGTTGTAGATTCTTTAGATGAAATTTACAGATTGATGAATGAGGTGCAGAGTGCAGATGTGCGTGGTGATGTGTACGAATATCTGCTTTCAAAAATTGCACAGTCTGGTTTGAACGGACAGTTTAGAACACCAAGACATATTATCCGAATGATGGTTGAAATGATGAATCCTTCTGCAAAAGAAAAAATTTGTGACCCGGCGTGTGGTACATCAGGATTTTTGGTTGCAGCAGGAGAATATTTAAAGAAAAAAAGAAAAGAAGAAATCTTTTTTGATAAGCAGAAAAAAGATCATTATATGAATCATATGTTTTATGGCTATGATATGGACAGAACGATGCTTCGTATCGGTGCGATGAATATGATGACTCATGGAATTGATAATCCGTGTATTGAATATCGGGATAGTTTGTCAGATCAGAATACGGATAAGAATAAATATTCTTTGATTTTAGCAAATCCACCGTTTAAGGGCAGCCTGGACGCAGAATCTGTATCCGGGGATTTATTAAAGGTGTGTAAAACTAAAAAGACAGAACTTTTATTTTTGGCATTGTTTTTGCGTATTTTAGATGTTGGGGGCAGATGTGCCTGTATCGTTCCAGACGGAGTGCTTTTTGGTGCATCAACGGCACATAAAGCGATTCGGAAGGAAATTGTTGAAAATCAGCGGCTGGAGGCAGTTGTTTCCATGCCTTCGGGTGTATTTAAGCCGTATGCCGGAGTTTCAACGGCGATTCTTGTATTTACAAAGACAGAGCATGGTGGAACGGATAATGTGTGGTTTTATGATATGACTGCGGACGGATTCAGTCTGGACGACAAGAGAACTCCAATCAATGAAAATGATATACCGGATATTGTGGAGCGTTTTCATCACCGTGAACAAGAAGTAGAACGCAAGCGCACAGAAAAGTCGTTTATGGTTTCAAAGCAGGAGATTGTTGACAATGGATATGACCTGAGCATTAACAAGTATAAAGAAGTGGAATATGTTCCGGTTGAATATCCACCGACATCGGAAATTATGGCGAATATTCGTGAAATTGAGTGTAAAATCGGCAATGAAATGGACGAGCTGGAGCGGCTGTTAAATTTATAGGAAAGGGAAACAAATTCGGATTTGTGGGGACAATGAAGATGAGAGTAAAACTTGAAGAAGTATGTGAGCGTGGCTCATCAAATTTAAAGCAATCAGATGTCGTACAAATGACAGGTGATTATCCAATCTATGGTGCATCTGGATATATAGGAAATGTAGATTTTTATCATCAAGAAAAGCCATATGTGGCAGTAGTTAAAGATGGTGCTGGGATAGGCAGAATAACTTTGCACCCAGCGAAATCATCAGTTATCGGTACGATGCAGTATTTATTACCAAAAGATAATGTCCTTCCAGAATATTTATATTACGTGGTTAGTTATATGCATTTGGAAAAATATTTTACTGGTGCAACAATTCCGCACATCTATTTTAGGGATTATAAGAATGAGGAGTTTAATCTCGATTCATTAGATAAGCAAAAAGAGATCGTTGATGTTCTTGGCAAATGTGAGGTAGTTATTGAATCAAGAAAACAAGAATTGCAGAAGTTAGACGTCTTGATCAAAGCCCGATTTGTGGAGATGTTTGGAAATGGAACTCATGAGATTGTAAAAGCATCTGAGGTGTGTGATTTTATTACTAAGGGAACAACTCCTCCGACAGGAGAAATAACTGAGGTGTATGAGGAAGAAAAGGTTCCATTTTTAAAAGTATATAATCTTAGTTTTACGGGTGAAATGCTATTTGACGATAATCCACAATATATTTCTAAAGAAACACATAATGGTAAACTGGTTAGGTCGAAGGTATATCCCAATGATGTATTAATGAATATTGTTGGACCGCCTTTGGGAAAATTTACACTGGTTACAGATGAATTTGACGAGTGGAATATTAATCAGGCAATTGCAATATTTAGGGCAAAAGAGCGTATACTTCCTAGGTTTTTGCTTCACGCACTGATGCAACCAAAAGTATTAGAGCCATTTATTGGACAAGCAGTTGGAATCAGACAACAAAACTTAAGCTTAGAACAATGCAGAAATTTACAATTTCCGCTTCCATCACTAGAAGAACAGAAAGCTTTTGTAGAGTTTGCTGAACAAGTCGACAAATCAAAAGTTGCAGTACAAAAAGCCTTAGATGAAACCCAGCTCTTGTTTGATTCGTTAATGCAGGAGTATTTTGGCTAGAAGATAGGTGATTTTATACATGAAAAGGATATGTGTGTATCTTTTTCGTGTATAAAATATTAAATAAATCACTATAAAATATTGGTTGTAGGACGTTGGTATATTTTGAAAGGAATATACTTATATGGAAGAAAAAATTGTCACTGTGTTAAATGAAATGTCAGAGTATTTATCAATAGCACAGATGAAAAAGTTGCAGGAAGTGATATTAAAAGCATTTGCAGAAAATGAAGCAGATAAGGTGAATATTACAAATGATGAATTTTTAGAAATGTTTTTAGCCGCGAAGCGTATTGAAGGGTGTTCAGACAGAACAATCCAGTATTATAAAGTTACGGTTGAGCATATGCTTTTTCAGTTGCAAACCGGTGTGAGAAAAATCACAACAGAAGAAATAAGGGTCTATTTGTCTAATTATCAAAAACGGAATAATTGTTCTAATGTAACAATTGATAATATTAGAAGAAATATATCCAGCTTTTTTTCATGGCTGGAGGAAGAAGATTATATTTTAAAAAGTCCGATGAAACGAATCCACAAAATAAAAACGAAAAAAGTTGTCAAAAATACAATTTCTGATGAAGCGATTGAAAAGTTGAGAGATTCATGTAAAGCACCAAGGGATTTAGCAATTATTGATTTATTATATTCTACGGGTATTCGAGTAGGAGAACTGGTGAATTTGAATATTGATGATGTTGATTTAGAGGGGCGTGAGTGTGTTGTTTATGGAAAAGGCGACAAAGAAAGGCGTGTTTATTTTGATGCAAAAGCCAAAGTACATTTGAAAAAATATTTAGAAACACGGCATGACAATAATCCGGCACTGTTTGTAACATTAGATGCACCATATGACAGGTTAAAGATAAGCGGGGTGGAAATACGCTTACGGCAGTTGGGTAGAAAACTGGAACTGGAAAAGATTCACCCGCACAAATTCCGCCGGACGATGGCGACGAGGGCAATTGATAAAGGCATGCCGATTGAACAGGTGCAGAAAATTCTAGGACATTCTCAAATTGATACCACAATGCAATATGCAATGGTCAATCAGAATAATGTCAAAACATCACATCAGAAGTATATAGCGTAAAATTAAATATTGTAAAAATTTTTAAAATGTAAAAAATATACAAAGGAGATTTGCAGGAAAAAAGTTTACAATGGTGTAAAAAAATGATATTATTTGTACACGATAGTAGACAATGAGGTGGAAGAATGAATAAATACGAAAAATTAAATGAATTATTAAAAAAAGGAAATGGATATTTATTTACGTCGGAAGTAGAAAAAAATGAAATATCCAGAACATACATGGCAAAATTTGTAAGAGATAATAATCTGGAAAAAGTTGCAAAAGGAATATATATATCTGAAGATACATGGAAAGATGAATTGTATATTTTACAAATCCGGTATCCTAGAATTGTATTTTCAGGGGAAACAGCGTTGTATTTGCATGGAATGATTGATAGGGAATATTCTGAAATTAATGTAACAGTTCCGCCGTTTTTTAATAGGACAAGACTGTGTGAGCAGGAAGTGGTTGTTCATCAAGATAAAAGGGAAATCTATGAATTAGGGATTATTGAACTAAAAACGAATTTTGGAAATACTGTCAGGACATATGATAGAGAAAAATGTGTCTGCGACATGATTAAATGCAGAGGTAATATGGAAATACAGAATTTTCAGACAGCTATAAAGACATATATGGGTGATAAGTCAAAGGAAGTATCAAGACTTTTGATGTATGCAGAAAAATTAAAGATTAAAGAAAAGGTTATGAAGTATATCGAGGTGATGTTATGATAAAATCGGCAACACAGTTAAAGGCAAAAGTTAGAAATGTATCAAAAGGAAATGATAAAATATCAAAGGCAATGTTGAGAATATTTTTTATGGAAAGATTTTTAGAAAGAGTATCTTTGTCAGAATATAAAGAACATTTTATTCTTAAAGGTGGAATGTTAGTATCGTCATTACTTGGAATCAGTGCCAGAGCAACGATGGATATTGATACAACAGTACAGGCATTACCTTTAATCAAAGAAGATATAGAAAAAATAGTTGAGCAAATATGTAATGTGCCAATAGATGATAATATATCATTTAAAATTATATCTATAGAAACGATTATGGATGATTTTGATTATCCGGGAATACGACTGCATATGGAAGGGATACTTGAGAAACTTCGGCAGCCATTGAAAGTAGATATTTCAACAGATGATGCTATAACACCAGGTGCAGTAGAGTATAAATATCAGTTAATGTTTGAAGAAAGAGAAATCAGTCTTAACACATATAATATAGAAACACTTTTGGCTGAAAAGTCACAAACAATTATAAACAGAGGTTTGGCAAATACAAGAATGAGGGATTTTTATGACATGTATGAGATTGTACAGAAGAAAAAGTTTTCTATAGATGTATATAAAAAAGCATTTTGGGCAACTTGTACGAGGCGAAACACACAATTTTCTGATGATAGGATAAGGAGAGAATTGAACAATATTGCAACAAGTGATGATATGAAAAAGTTATGGGATAATTTTAGACAGAAAAATTATTTTGTAGATGATATTGAATATAAATCTGCGATTGAAAGTGTGACAAGAACCATAATGAAAACAATAGAATAGATTGGCAGTTTTGAGTGTTATAAAATTTAGTCAATTCGGATTTGTGGGGCTATGAGCAGCCCGTTGGAAATAATGTAGATGGAATATAAAAGAATAGAAGAGTTTACAACTGTAGTTACAGGTGGAACACCATCAACTGCAAAAAGTGAATACTGGGATGGCGGTGTTATTCCTTGGTTACAGTCAGGATGCTGTCAAAACTGTGATGTTGATAAGACGGAAAAATATATTACACAAGAAGGATATGATAATAGCAGTACCCGAATGATGCCGTTGAATACGGTTATGATTGCATTAACAGGTGCAACAGCTGGCAAGGTAGGATATTTAAAATTCGAGGCTTGTGGGAATCAGTCAATAACAGGTATTCTTCCTTGTGATTCAATAAATCAAAGATATTTATTTTATTATCTATTATCACAGCGAGAAAAGATTTTAACTGATTGTGTTGGTGGGGCTCAGGCACATATATCTCAAGGTTATGTTAAAAATATAAAGGTTCCAGTGTTGTCTTTGTCAGAACAAGAGAAAATTGTGGAAGTGCTTACTAAGTTGTCTGATGTTATTTCAAAAAGACAGGGTGAAATCAATGCTTTAGATAACCTTATTAAAGCCCGATTTGTGGAGATGTTTGGAAATGGAACTCATGAGATTGTAAAAGCATCTGAGGTGTGTGATTTTATTACTAAGGGAACAACTCCTCCGACAGGAGAAATAACTGAGGTGTATGAGGAAGAAAAGGTTCCATTTTTAAAAGTATATAATCTTAGTTTTACGGGTGAAATGCTATTTGACGATAATCCACAATATATTTCTAAAGAAACACATAATGGTAAACTGGTTAGGTCGAAGGTATATCCCAATGATGTATTAATGAATATTGTTGGACCGCCTTTGGGAAAATTTACACTGGTTACAGATGAATTTGACGAGTGGAATATTAATCAGGCAATTGCAATATTTAGGGCAAAAGAGCGTATACTTCCTAGGTTTTTGCTTCACGCACTGATGCAACCAAAAGTATTAGAGCCATTTATTGGACAAGCAGTTGGAATCAGACAACAAAACTTAAGCTTAGAACAATGCAGAAATTTACAATTTCCGCTTCCATCACTAGAAGAACAGAAAGCTTTTGTAGAGTTTGCTGAACAAGTCGACAAATCAAAAGTTGCAGTACAAATAAACAAAGATACAACTCAAGAGTTATTAATAATATATATTTTTATTATAAATAAATACTACTATAAGTAGGTCACACCCGATTTAAAAAATATTAAAATTACTATTGCAAAATATACACATATATGGTATGAAAGCATTATCACATCGAATGTCAGAGTACAGAATATGGAAGTATATATGTCACGAAAAGTCATCTGATGGTACTTTCCAAAGAAATAGTTACGGAACTGGCGCAGATAGTAGAAGGCTGATGATATGATAGAATTATAAAGAAAAATCACAATTCTGCCCCAAAAGATGTATAAATATGGTAGAATAGTACATATGGATTTAATATTTTCCAACGTACGATATACTAAAGGGGGAGATGCGTATGACAAACTTTGATTACTTAAAGGAAGAACCGAAGTTTTCAACATTTGCAGATGTAGCAATTTCAGCTGAAAAAATAATCTTAATGGACCCGCAGGCAAGTGTTGTCAACAGCCGCCGGGCAATGGAATTTGCAATTAAGTGGATGTATTCCGTTGAAAAAAGTCTGGCGATGCCGTATCAGGACAACCTGTATAGTCTGATGAGCGATTCGGATTTCAGGCAGTTCGTGGGGGAGGATATCTGGAAGCGGCTGGACTATATCCGTGCGTGTGGAAATACGGTTGCGCATACGAGTAGAAAATCAGGACGGGACGAAGCAATGTTGTGTCTTGAAAATTTGGCGATTTTTCTGGATTTTGTTGCCTGCTGTTATTCACGCAATTATCAGGAACATATATTTGACCGGGGAATTATTAATGCCCGGATTGAAAAGATAAAAAAGTCAAAGCAGGAAGCGGCAGCAGTTCAGGAAGAACTGGCAAAGCAGAAAGAACACAACGCGCAGCAGGAACTTGATTTAAAAAAGCTGATAGAGGAAAATGCGGCATTAAAAGAAGAATTGTCGGCAAGACGGAAAGAACAGAAGCCGCAGTATATTCCAAAACCGCTTGATTTATCGGAATATGAAACAAGAAAGCTTTATATTGATGTCATGCTTCGGGAAGCGGGCTGGATAGAGGGACAGAATTGGATAAATGAAGTTGATGTTGCGGATATGCCAAGCATTTCCGAAATGGGGCGCATTGATTATGTTTTATATGATGAAAGGCAGATACCGCTTGCAATTATTGAGGCAAAGCGGACATGTGTCGACGTGGTAAAAGGCAGACATCAGGCAAAGTTATATGCAGATGCGCTGGAAAAAGAGTATGGCAGAAGACCTGTTATCTTTTTAACAAATGGTTTTGATACGCGTATCGTGGACGGACAGTATCCTGAGAGAAAATGTGCCGGCATTTACTCAAAGCGGGATTTGGAAAAGTGGTTTAATTTAAGAAAAATGCGTACCCACTTGAACAATGTTACCGTAGATAAAGAAATTGCAGGCAGATACTATCAGGAAGCGGCGATTAAAGCGGTATGCAGTAGTTTTGATGAAAAGAATCGAAGAAAAGCACTGCTTGTTATGGCGACCGGTTCAGGAAAAACAAGAACCGTGATTGCATTATGCAAAATTTTACTGGAAGCAGGCTGGGTGAAAAATATTTTATTTCTTGCAGACAGAAATTCACTGGTGACTCAGGCAAAGAGAAACTTTGTCAATTTAATGAAGGGGCTTTCCTGTACCAATCTGGTAGAAGAAAAGGATAATTACAATGCGCGCGCAGTCTTTTCAACGTATCAGACAATGATGCATTGTATTGATACGGTCAATGACAAAGAGGGAAAAATTTTTACCTGCGGACATTTTGATTTAATTATCTGTGATGAAGCGCATCGGTCGATTTACAACAAATACAGGGATATTTTTAGTTATTTTGATGCACCGCTGATTGGCTTAACAGCGACACCAAAGGATGAGATTGATAAAAATACATATGATGTATTTGAACTGGAAAACGGTGTGCCTACATATGGATATGATTTGGCGGCGGCGGTAAAAGACGGGTATTTAGTGGATTATGTTTCTTGCGAATCGGAACTTAAATTTTTAAAAGATGGCATTATATATGATGATTTACCGGACGATGAAAAGGAAATTTATGAAGCAACTTTTGAAACAGAAGATGGAAAAATACCGGAGTCGATTGATTCTTCTGCATTAAATCAGTGGCTTTTTAATGAAGATACGATACGAAAAGTTTTAAACGAAGTGATGACAAAGGGAATCAAAGTCGATTACGGAGAAAGAATCGGAAAGACGATTATTTTTGCAAAAAACCACCGTCATGCTGAAAAAATACAGGAGGTATTTTATAAAGAGTATCCGTATCTGGTGGATTATGCAAAGGTCATTGATAATTATACAGCTTATGCGCAAAGTGCGATTGATGAATTTTCTGACCCGAAAAAACTGCCGCAGATTGCCATTTCCGTAGATATGCTGGATACGGGCATTGATATTCCTGAAATTGTCAATCTGGTCTTTTTTAAGAAAGTGATGAGCAAGGCAAAGTTCTGGCAGATGATAGGCAGAGGAACAAGGCGCTGTGAAGGGCTGCTTGACGGACTGGATAAAGATAAGTTTTATATATTTGATTTCTGTGGAAATTTTGAATTCTTTCGTGAAAACGGCAAAGGGAAAGAAGCCGGTGCAGTGCAGACATTACAGACCTCGATTTTTAACCTGCAATTTGAACTTTCATTTAAGTTGCAGGACCTTGCCTGCCAGGTGGACAGACTTATCGAATATAGAAAAGCATTGGTTCATGAAATGGCAGAAAAGGTTCAGCAGCTTCCGAAAAACAATTTTGCGGTCAGCCAGCATTTAAGATATGTGGAGATGTATTCTTTAGAGGATAATTATCAGAATATCACCTATGAAGATACACTTATGGTGAAGGAAGAAATTGCACCGCTTATTTTGCCGGATAAAGATGATGCAAAAGCGGTGCGTTTTGATGCGCTCATGTATCATATTGAGTTAGCAAGCCTTGCAGGAAAATCTTATACCCGTGCAATGGGTGATTTGCAAAGAAAGGTTACAGGGCTTGCCCGTATTGCTCATATTCCGGAGATACAGCAGCAAAAGGAACTGATTCATAAGATTTTAAATACGGATTATGTACAGCACGAGGGAATGAATGACTTTGAAGAAATCCGTATGAAGCTGCGTGATTTGATGAAATATGTGTCTGAAAAAGACCAGAAATATGATGTTGAAATTAATCTGACCGATGAAATTCTGTCAACAGAGTGGAAGGAATCAGAGCTTGAAAGTGATATGCTTAAAAACTATAAAGCAAAGGCAGAGTATTATATCAGACAGCATCAGGATAAAACGGCGATTGCAAAGTTAAAGACGAACCAGCCTCTGACAGCCTCAGATGTTACAGAACTGGAAGACATTTTGTGGAAAGAAATCGGTACGAAAAAGGACTATGAAAATGAGGTTGGTACAAAGCCATTGGGTGAATTTGTCCGTGAAATTGTCGGACTGGATATGAACACGGCAAAGGAAGCATTTTCAGAGTATTTAAAAGAATCCAACATGGATAGCAGGCAGATTTATTTTGTCAATCAGATTGTGGAATACATTGTCCAAAATGGAATGATGAAAGATTTTTCTGTCTTACAGGAATCCCCATTTACAGACAGGGGAAGCATTACAGAGATATTTACGGATATGAAAGTATGGATTGGCATTAAGAAGGTGATAGACAGTATTAATGCCAATGCGGCGGCATAGAAACAGAGCTGTTGTACTGACTTTTATGATTAAACACAAACGTCAGACAACAGCTCTGTTTTAACTTTCCTTCTGAATCCGGATTTCTTCCGGGTAGCTAATCGCGCCCATGGTCGGCACGCGGTATAAAACGCCCTGATTGTCAAAATACTGGAAAAACGTATACTGTGAGGTGCAGTGGATATTGGTCAAATCGCCGCTTGCAATATATTCCACCTGCGTACCGTCGGCATTCATGCGATACAGACCCGGATTATCATCACCCTCCAGCTGGAAGAAAATTTTACTGCCATACAGGTTATAATTAATCACCTTGCAGTTATCTTTTCCGTAAAGCAGTTCAACCGTCTTTGTATTCTTATTGACGCGCACCAGCGAATATCCCTTGGAAATATCAATATAGTAAACATAATTCCCCTCGGAATCCGGTAAATATGAATTCGCATCGTAATACAGGGAAATGGAATCGTCCTTCGGGTCGAGCGTGCTGATAACATTTTTCTTATCCGTATTGGAAAAATAAATTTTACCCTCATTGACACAGGACGGATTGTAAGGCGTGTTTGAAACCAACTTATCATTTTCGCCGTCAATGTCCATGCGGTGTAAAGTAATGCCGACATCGCTTTCATAGTGCTGGTAATACAGATAATTGCCGCACAGACTGACAGAGCCGGTCAGATGATTGTAAAGCATTGTCGAATTCTGCCCTTCCAAATCCGTCTGATAAATGCCGAATAACTGACCGCGCAGAATCGTACCAATCATTTCTTTGGAAAAATTGTTCTTTACATAATAAATTTTATCATTGTAAATGTTTAACGATGCCACGCTGTCGGAGTTGAGCATACGGGCATTACTGCAATCGGAATCCATGACGTAGAGATAATTGTGGTCGTATGGATTGGCAAAATAAATTTTATTGTTGTACTCGCAAAATAATCCGCCGTTCATTAAATTTCCGGCAGTATTTCCGGCGGCATCGGCGCTGTTCGTCTGCTTTTTCTTCGGCAGGGCATGAACAACCACCGCCACAACAATCAAAACAACGACAACAGCCGGAATGATAAATTTCACACTACGTTTCAGTTTCATAAAAAGCCTCATTTCTTAAAAACATAATTATAAAGAATTATATCACAAATCCTAGTGCGATACAAAAAATTTTATGATATAATGTGCGTAAGCAATGAGCCGTGCCAGACGAAAGAGGAAAAAAGAGCTGTGCTAGCACAAAGCTCTTTTAGACGATTGCGGCTGATAGGGCGAATGCCCGACAGTGAGTGGAAGCCGAAGGCTTTCACTCACATGCACGGCGAAAAAGTGTCAGAGCGAAGCGGAAATGAGGATTAAAATGTTAGATTTAGGTGAAATCAGGGGAAAAATAGACGGAATTGATAAACAGCTTGTATCATTATTTGAAGAACGAATGGCACTTTGTCATTCAGTAGCGGAATATAAAATTTCTACCGGCAAAAAAGTGCTGGATACGGAAAGAGAAAATGCAAAACTGGCGGCAATCACAAAAATGGTTCAAAACCCGGAAAATGTCCATGCAATCAATGACTTATTTTCACAGATTATGGCAAATTCCAGAAAAATGCAGTACCGTTTATTAGAAGAAAACGGTCAGACATTAAGAGAGCCGTATGAAGCTGTGGACGAAGTGGACAAGACCAACTGCAAGGTCGTTTATCAGGGCGTTCCGGGGGCATACAGCTATATTGCCATGAAGCGTTACTTTGGTGAAAATGTAGAAAATTTTCATGTGCCGACATGGCGTGATGCCATGGAAGCAGTAAAAATGGGCAAGGCAGATTATGCAGTGCTTCCGATTGAAAATTCAACAGCCGGGATTGTAGCCGGTGTTTATGATTTATTGCAGGAATATAATAATTATATTATTGCAGAAACTTATATCAAAGTAGAACACGCACTGCTCGGTCTTCCGGGAACAGATTTGGATAAGGTAACAACGGTTTATTCTCACCCGCAGGGCTTAATGCAGTGTGAAGGATTTTTGGAACAGCACAAGGACTGGAATCAGATTAGTCAGGCAAATACAGCGCAGAGCGCCCAGAAGGTGCTTTTGGAAAAGAATCCGTCCCATGTTGCCATTGCAAGCGAAGAAGCGGCACAGGTATACGGACTGGAAGTGTTAAAGCATAAGATTAATGATTTGGACAACAATACGACTCGTTTTGTCATTGTTACGAATACAAGAAAATTTGTGAAAAATGCAAAGAAGATGAGCATTGTATTTGAAACGGCAAACGAAGCCGGAACACTCTACAACCTGTTAAGCCACATCATTTACAACGGACTTAACATGAACAAAATTGAATCACGCCCGATTGAAGGCAGAGAGTGGGAGTTCCGCTTTTTCGTAGATTTTGAAGGCAATATTGATGACCCGCGGGTTATTAACGCATTGCGTGGCATTGAGGAAGAATCCAAAAAGATAAAGCTGCTGGGTAATTATTAATTCCCAGTTGGATAGCATTTATTTATATGGAGGGGGGAAGTATATGCAGGAAATATTTCGGATATTGAGCAAGTGAGTATTGTATCCGGCGGAACGGGAGATATTGCGGTAGTTAGAAATGCTGAGGATATAGAAAGGCTTGTACAATATTTTGGGGAGTACAAAGTACAACCGGATTATTTTTATAACGATTCAAAAACGGGCTGGAGTTACGGGATAAAATTTGAATGGGAAAATAAACAAACATTCATTACCTGCATAGACACCAACCGGGTTAAGGTAGATAACAAAGTCTATAAAGTGAAAAACGGTGACTCAATGGAAAATTCATTAAAAGAATTATTTGATGAATTGAGTGAGTAGTTATTGAATTTCTGAATGGAGGGAAAGCATATGAAAACAATGAAACGAATCATTCCGTTCACCATACTCATTTTGGCAGCAGTCATATTGTTTGTGGTGTGGTTCCGGGCATATGTTCCGGTAAAAAGCGAAGCATTTCACACAGACGGAAGCAAAATCGAATTTAGAGAAAATACCGCATATGAAATCGGTGCAAATTCATATGGACGTCCGGTATTCAAAAATCCGTCAAAAGCCATGAAACAGTTCAAAAAGGATTATGCTTTGGGACTGGATTATATGGAAAATGTAAGGGGCTTACCTCAATTTAGCAGTAAATATAAAGTATTAACCTGGTATGCATGGCACTGCTGGCAGGTAGAAGTTGTCGAAGACATTGAGAATAAAGAGGAAGTAAAAGAGCAGTTAAGAGCGATTTCGGAGTTTGCCAATTTTTATATCAATAGTAAAATGCAGCACTATAATCCGTTTTAGGCGTCACAAAAATGCCTGCGGAAAAGGGGAGTGTGAAAAATCACACTGATGTGCTGATTTTTCACACAGATGTTTGCTTCCGGGCGAAAGCAAACATCTATGATGGCAGATGAGAAATCGCCTGCGCGAATTTCTCATCGCCTCATCGCAACAAGTTGTTCGGAATAGGAGGAGTATGAAAAAAATCAGTTGCATCATCGTTACGGTAATATTGCTTCTGTGTACAGCCGCCGGGTGCAGTAAGCCGGAAGGCACGAGAAAACTTTCGGATATTGTCAGTGAAAAAGTGCAGGATATTGCAGTTGTGAATATTATCAGCGGGAACACCGGTGAAATAAAAAGTTATAAAGAAGCCGATGATATTGATAAGATTACGGCGTATATGCAGAATGTGATGTGTACGAAAAGTTCACCGGCATCTGCGAGCGGCTGGAGTTACGCATTTGAAATCACGGGAACGGACGGTACATCGGTAAAGGTTATTTTCGCAGGCACGAACAGCAGCATTGACAAAGAAAAGTATGCACTGCAATATTCGGATTTGAATGAATTTATAGCAGGTTTGTAAAAATATAAGACAAAGTATAAAATAAAAAACATTGCATTTCCGAAAAAAATAGTGTATCTTAATAGTAGTTGCTGTACGACTGGCGGAAAATGCAGGAAGATGTAAAGAACCATTCTCCTGTATGTGGGATTACCCACAGGGAGTACAGATCTTGTAGATAAGCCGACCGCCTGGGCGACCATTAAAGCTTGGTTACTCAGGGGCCGGCTTATATTATTTTTACGAAGATTTATGCCATAGAGGTGCAAATCTTCAATCGAAAAACTACAGTGCTGCATAGGCAGTGGAAAGAGAGGATTGTATGGAAATGCAGATGTTGGAAAAGGAACTGTCAGGCTGTGATTATCCGGGCAGAGGAATTGTGATTGGTAAGTCAGAGGACGGAAAGAAAGCGGTAACAGCTTACTTTATCATGGGCAGAAGCGAAAACAGCCGCAACCGTGTATTTGTAGAAGACGGTGAAGGAATCCGCACACAGGCATTTGACCCGTCAAAATTAAGTGACCCAAGTCTGATTATCTACGCGCCGGTACGTGTTTTAGGAAATGATACGATTGTAACAAACGGCGACCAGACAGATACGGTTTATGATTTAATGAGCCAGGGAAAGACATTTGAAGAATCTTTAAGAACAAGAGAATTTGAACCGGACGGACCAAACTACACACCGAGAATTTCAGGCATTATGCACATTGAAAACGGCACATTTGACTATGCAATGTCGATTTTAAAGAGCAACAATGGCAATCCGGCAGCCTGCAACCGCTATACATTTGATTACAGAAATCCTGTAGCGAGCGAAGGACGTTTTATCCATACTTATATGAAAGATGCCAATCCGCTTCCGAGTTTTGAAGGCGAGCCGACATGGGTTCGGATTTCAGGTGATATTGACACATTTACAAATATGATCTGGAACAACTTAAATGAAGACAACAAGGTATCTTTATTTGTCCGTTTCATCGACATTGAAACAGGAAAGTACGAAACAAGAATTATCAATAAAAATAAATAAGTCAGATTCCGCAGAAGCGGCAAGGAGGAAAAAATGAACGAATTTCAGTTAAAATACGGCTGTAACCCAAATCAGAAGCCGTCCAGAATCTTTATGGCAGACGGCAGTGAACTTCCGGTAGAAATCTTAAACGGCAGACCGGGATATATCAATTTCTTAGATGCTTTCAACGGCTGGCAGCTTGTAAAGGAATTAAAAGAAGCAACAGGACTGCCTGCGGCAACCTCTTTTAAGCATGTATCTCCGGCTGGTGCGGCAGTAGGCATTGCTTTAACAGAAGTTGAAAAGAAGATATACTGGGTAGATGAAGCAATTGGAGAACTTTCACCGCTTGCATGCGCATATGCAAGAGCAAGAGGTGCAGACAGAATGTCCTCTTTCGGCGATTTCATTTCCCTTTCAGACGTGTGTGACGTGACAACTGCGAAGCTGATTCAGCACGAAGTTTCAGACGGTATCATCGCACCGGGTTATGATGAAGAAGCACTGGCGATTTTAAAGGCAAAGAAAAAGGGCAACTATAACATTATCAAGATTAATGCGGATTACAAGCCGGAACCAATCGAGAGAAAGCAGGTATTCGGTGTTACATTTGAACAGGGCAGAAATGAATTTAAGATTAACAAGGAACTGCTTGAAAATATTGTAACAGACAATAAGGAAATTCCTGAATCCGCAAAGATTGATCTGATGATTGCACTTATCACGTTAAAGTATACACAGTCCAATTCTGTATGCTATGCAAAAGGCGGACAGGCAATCGGTATCGGTGCGGGACAGCAGTCCAGAATCCACTGTACACGTCTTGCAGGCTCTAAGGCAGACAACTGGTTCTTACGTCAGAATCCAAAGGTATTAAACCTTCCGTTTAAGGAAAATGTAGGACGTGCCGACAGAGATAATGCGATTGATTTATATATTGGCGAAGATTACATGGATATTTTGGCAGATGGCGAATGGGAAAGAGTATTTACAGAAAAGCCGGAAGTATTTACAAAGGAAGAAAAGCGTGCATGGCTTGATAAGAATACAGATGTGGCATTAGGCTCAGATGCATTCTTCCCATTTGGCGATAACATTGAAAGAGCATACAAGAGCGGTGTAAAATATATTGCACAGCCGGGCGGTTCAATCCGTGATGACAATGTAATTGAAGCCTGCAACAAGCACAACATTGCAATGTGCTTTACAGGCATGAGATTATTCCATCACTAAGAACAGCACCCGGAAAGGGCAGTGGAATGGAGATGAACGGAAAATGGATATTAAATGTATAGCATTAGACCTCGACAGGACAACGTTAAATGCACAAGGGAAGCTTTCAAAGGCAAATGAAGAAGCAATCCGTAAGGCGGTTGCAAAGGGAATTCATGTGTGTATTGCCAGCGGAAGGGCATTTGACACACTGCCGCAGGACGTTGTTTCCATTCCGGGCATTGAATATGCGATAACGAGTAACGGAGCTGCTGTATACAGAATACAGGACAAGCAGTGTCTGCGTTCCTATGTGCTGACGGAGCAGTCTGTAAAAAAGATTCTGGAACTGACAAAGGATTTTCCTGTTACGTATGAGGGATTTATCCGCGGCACGGCATATGCGGCAAAAGAATATATTGAAGACCCGGTAAAATTCGGAGCAACAGAGCATGCCGTGGCATATGTGCAGTCTACCAGACATTTGCAGGACGATATTGTTTCATTTTTAAAGCAGCATGATGATGAACTTGACAGCATGGACATTGTGGTAAAAGATGAAGCACAGAAGCAAAAGGTCATCGAAGTTTTAAAGGCAGAGGTGGAGGATATTTATATCACCAGTTCAATCAGCCAGCTTGTGGAAATTTCATATAAGGACGCAGGAAAACGTTCCGGTGTGAAATTTATTACAGAATATCTGGGATTAAATCCAAAGCAGGTTGCGGCATTCGGCGATGCAGACAATGATATTGATATGCTGGAATATGCAGGCTGTGGCATTGCTATGGAAAATGCGTCCAATGGACTGCTTGCGGTGGCAGACGCGGTGACACTGCACCATGACAGGGACGGCGTTGCCTATGCTTTGAAAAATATTTTGAAGTGTATAGATTAAAGATAAGGGATAAAAGAACAGCACCGGAGAGAAAAGCGGCAGATAAGCGCGTGTAATTTCCGGTGCTGTTTTTGAATTAAAAAAGTGTTATCTGCGGTGCTTTTTGATTTCATCCAATAAAGAGTATGGCACGAATAAATGTCCCCTGCCGATACCCAGTTCAATGTGCGGTTTGTTGGCACCGTGATAGTCCGAACCACCGGAAAGAATCAGTCCGCGCTCACCGGCAAGTTTTTTCATCTGGATTTCCTCACCGGCAGTATAGGTGGAATAGATTGCTTCCAGTCCGACAATGCCCGAATCGCAGAGGTAGTCCATAAGCTTATTCATCGGTTCTTTTCCGAGGTGGTATAAAACAGGATGTGCAAGGATTGGAACGCCGCCCGCATTTTTTATCAGGCAGATAGCTTCGGCGCAGGGCATTTTTTTACGCGGCACATAGCACGGGCCGTTTGAACCGATATAACGGTCAAAGGCCTCGTTACGGCTTTTTATATAGCCCTTTTTAAGCAGGTAATCCGCAAAATGCGCCCGCGTAATGACGGCATCGGCATATTCCTTTTCCATATCACTGTAATCAATCGGAATGCCAAGCTGTGTGAATTTTTCACACATGGCAATGTTGCGGTTACGGCGGACATCACGCAGACTTTCCAGTTCTTTTTGGAAGGTTTTGTCCGTATAATCAATAAAAAGGCCGACAATGTGGATTTCCTTTTCGACCCAGAACGTACTTAATTCAACACCGGGAACAAGCTCTAGGTTTTGTTCGCTGGCAGCCTGTACGGCTTCGGGAATCCCTTCAATGGTATCGTGGTCGGTCAGCGCCATGGCGGCAAGGTGAAACTGCTTTGCACGGCTGACAAGTTCAGAAGGTGTCAGCGTTCCGTCCGAAAAGGTTGAGTGTACATGTAAATCTATCGCGTCCATAAAAGTCCTCCTTTAAGTGCAATTTTGCACAATTTTATAATTTTTTCATTGTAATTATATTATTTTTAGTTTATAATGTAAATTAATTGCAGAAAAAAATTTAATGTAATTTAAAAAGCTGTTTTATCCAGCGGAATGCGAGGCAAAATGAGAAAGAAATCCCATGTTTCACTGTCAAGATATTTATTAGATCATATTGACAGCGAGTTACTTGAAAATCACAGAAAGGCATTTATTGTCGGAAGTGTGCTTCCGGACTGCAAGCCTTCGTTTGTAACTACGAAACATAATATGGAAGAAACCTTTGATATGGTGTGTGAATTTATCAGAAAGCTCACCGTGAATTCAGATGATTATAAAAAAATATCGACAGCCTATTGCCGGAAGCTGGGGGAGGTGACCCACTATCTGGCGGATTATTTTACATTTCCACATAATTGTGTATTTACAGGTTCTATCAGGGAGCATTGTATCTATGAAAAAAAGCTGAAATTTGCATTAAGAAGTTACATACGCAGTGGAGAAATTAATGTAAACAGCACGGTTGTGAGGCGCTTTACAACGCCGCAGCAGTTATGTGATTATGTAATCCAGATTCACCAGCAGTATTTAAAGTGCAATAAAACGGTGGAATCGGATTGCAGATATATCGTGGCACTGTGCCATGTTGCAGTTGCAGGAATTTTAAATCTGCTAGAACACTACAGAAATTCGAATCCGGTGTCTGCGGCAGCAGCGGCTTAAAGTCATCAATACTGAAAACCTTGCAGAGAGGAGCGGAGATTGTTATGGAAGACAGACAGATTGTAATCGGCGGATTTTACAGGCATTTTAAGGATAAATTATATCAGGTCAGATGTATTGCGTATCACTCCGAAACCAAAGAAAAAATGGTTGTGTATCAGGCGTTGTACGGCGATTATGCGGTATATGTAAGACCTTATGAGATGTTTATGAGTGAAGTTGACCACGAAAAATATCCGGAAGTTACACAGAAATACCGGTTTGAACAGGTAAATCCGGTGGAAGAACCGGCACAGCGGGAAGTGGCAAAAGCTTTAGAGAAAGCACAGGAAGTACAGCCACAAACTGCCGGTGCGGAAAAACTGCCGGATACGCAGGAAAATTCAGAACCGGAACCTGTAGAATCAATAGAATTGGAAGAACTGTCACAGGAGGGAGGCGTAAATCCGTATCTGTTGCTGTTTCTAGACGCGGAAAGCTACACGGAAAAATTAAATGTGCTTTCGCTGTGCAAGGACAAATTAGACGATTCGGTGATTAACGCAATGGCAGCTTCTATGGAGATTGAGGTCCCGGACGGACCGATTGAAAAACGGTATGCATCACTTCGGGACTGTATCAGGACACATGTCCGTTACGAGGGAACGAGGTTAAGATAGCATTATGCCTTTATGACAATGGCGGAAAAGGAGGTTACACATATTGGAGGCAAAGGACTTTTCAGCAGTAACGCCGGAGATTGAAGCTCTGGCAGCAAAATCAAGGGAGAATAACAGAATTGATATTTCCCTGTATGACAAATACGAGGTAAAGAGGGGACTTCGCGATCTGAACGGTAAGGGCGTATTAACCGGACTGACAGAGATTTCGGAAGTCAAGGCATCGGAAGTGGACGAAAACGGTGTGTCCCATCCGTGCGACGGTAAGCTTTATTACAGAGGACACGATGTAGAAAAGCTGATTGAAGGATTTACAAAGGATAAGCGTTTTGGATTTGAAGAAGTAACGTATCTGCTGCTTTTCGGTGAACTGCCGGATAAGAAGCAGCTGGCGGATTTTAATGAACTTTTAGGAAATTACAGATGTATTCCGCCGAATTTTGTACGGGATATTATTATGAAAAAGCCAAGCCGCGATATTATGAATGCGGTGGCACGAAGCGTGCTTATGCTTTATGCATATGACGACAAGGCAGACGATACCAGTGTGCCGAATGTTGTCAGACAGTCATTACAGCTGATTTCAGAACTGCCGCTTCTGGCAGTATACAGCTATCAGGCATACCGGCATTTTCATGTGGGTGGCAGTCTGATTATCCACGAACCGGACCCGAAGCTTTCAACTGCGGAAAATATTCTGCATTTATTAAGGGCGGACGGCAAATATACACCGTTAGAAGCAGAGATTCTGGATATTGCACTGGTACTGCATGCAGAACACGGCGGCGGTAATAACTCTACATTTACAAACCACGTTGTAACATCATCCGGAACAGATACGTATTCAACGGTTGTATCTTCACTGGCATCCTTAAAAGGTCCTCGTCACGGCGGTGCAAATATCAAGGTCAGCCAGATGTTTGAAGATATCAAAGCCCATGTAAAAGACTGGGATAATGAAGAAGAACTCACCGCATATTTAGATGACATTCTTCATAAAAAAGCATTTGACCATACCGGACTGGTATATGGAATGGGACATGCGGTTTATTCTTTATCCGACCCTAGAGCGAGAGTGTTCAAGGGCTTCGTAGAAGAACTTTCTGTAGCAAAGAACAGAGAGAAAGAGTTTAAACTCATGTCTGATGTTGAACGGATTGCGGCAGAATTAATTGCAAAGGAACGCAAAATCTATAAGGGCGTCAGCGCCAATGTCGATTTTTACAGCGGTTTTGTATACAGTATGCTGGGACTTCCGCAGGAACTTTTTACACCGATATTTGCAGTGGCAAGAATTTCAGGATGGAGTGCGCACAGAATTGAAGAATTAATTAATTGTGGCAAGATTATCCGTCCGGCATACCGCAATGTCTGTGACCATAAAGAATATGTACCGTTAGACCAGCGGTAGTAAAAAGCACGTTATCTCCTTTAAAATGCAGATTGCATACAGGCAGGTAACGTGCTATATTTATATAGATAAAGACTTAGAAGCTGCCTTTTTTGGTAGATAGGAGGATTGTTGTGAATATTGTAGTATTAGCTGGCGGAACCAGTACGGAAAGAGATGTTTCCATTATGACAAGTATGATGGTGTGCGGTTCGTTAAGAAGAAACGGACATCATGCCAATATGATAGATGTATTTACAGGTTCGGGGAAATATAAGCACAGCAGTGAATTTTTCCAGGAAGACAATGATTTAAAAAAGCTGGCAGACAGCATGAAAGAACAGTCAGCCGGTATTGCAAAGCTGGTTGAAGAAAGAGAACGCATCGGCGGCGGATTTTTCGGACCGGGTGTACTCGAACTGTGTCAGGCAGCAGATATCGTTTATATCGGACTGCACGGTGCGAACGGCGAAGACGGTAAGATTCAGGCTGCGTTTGATTTGATGGGTATTAAATATACAGGAACAGGATACTTAAGCAGCGCCATTTCCATGAGCAAGGAACTGACTAAAAAGGTACTGGTATCCGAAGGTGTTCCGATGCCAAAGGGCATTTCCTTAAAGAAAGGACATAAGATAGAATATGTTCCGTATCCGTGCGTTGTAAAGCCATGCTGCGGCGGTTCAAGCGTAGGCGTATCCATTGCAAATAACGAAGAAGAATTCCGTGCCGCAGTGGAAGAAGCTTTCCGCTATGAAGATAACATTTTGGTTGAAGAATATGTAAAGGGCAGGGAATTTTCAGTAGCGGTTCTTGACGGAGAAGCACTGCCGGTTATTGAAATTGAACCATTAGAAGGCTTTTATGACTACAAGAATAAGTACAACGGCGCAACAAAGGAAACGTGTCCGGCAAATCTTCCGGCAGATGTAGCGCAGAAAATGCAGCGCTGGGCAGTTAAAGCGTGTCAGGCAGTCGGTATTGAAACATGTGGCAGAGTGGATATGCTGTTAAATGAAGACGAAGACATTTTCTGTCTGGAAATCAACACGCTTCCGGGCATGACAGAAACCAGTCTGATCCCGCAGGAAGCGGCAGCAGTCGGCATGTCTTATGACCAGCTGACACAAAAAATTGTAGAAATCTCTATGAATAAATATAATAAATAGTGCAGGAGAGTACCATGAAGGGAATGACTTTGGAAGCTGTTGCAAAAGCCTGTGATGGAATATATCATGGCAGTGACGGCGACAAAATAAAAGAAGTTTCAGCTATTACAACAGACAGCAGGCAGATACAGCCACAGGGAATGTTTATTGCGATTAAGGGTGCAAGAAGTGACGGGCATGCTTATATTGATTCCTGTTATGAAAAAGGAGCGCTCTGCTGTATTTCCGAGCAGGAGCTTCCGGGAGAGAAAAGACCGTACATTCAGGTAGAATCCTCACTTCAGGCATTAAAAGACATTGCGCAGTTATACCGCGCCAATCTGGATATCAAAGTGGTCGGTATTACGGGAAGTGTCGGAAAGACCAGTACAAAGGAAACGATTGCCGCAGTTCTTTCACAGAAGTACAAAGTATTAAAGACACAGGGTAACTTCAATAATGAAATCGGACTGCCGCTTACTATTTTCAGACTGACGGAGGAAGATGAAATCGCTGTTTTGGAAATGGGTATCAGTGATTTCGGTGAAATGACCCGTCTGACAAAAATTGCACAGCCGGACATTTGTGTCATTACCAATATCGGCTTGTGTCATTTGGAAAATTTAAAGAGCCGTGACGGCATTTTAAAGGCAAAAACAGAGATTTTTAAATCCATGAATCCGGATGGCACGGTTATTTTAAACGGAGATGACGATAAGCTCATTACAATCTCAGAAGTTTACGGCAAAAAGACGGTATTTTTCGGTATTAAAAATACAGCGGGAATCTATGCGGATCATATTGAAAATTTAGGACTGGAAGGCGTCCGCTGCCGGATTCATATGGCAGCAGATAATGCTGTTCAGACGGAGAATCAGACTGAAAATGCGGCAGAAGATTTTACTGTGCAGATTCCGGTTGCGGGAGAGCATATGGTGTATAATGCCATGGCAGCAGCGGCAGTCGGTGAGGCACTCGGACTGACCGCAGAGCAGATAAAAACAGGCATTGAGGGCATGGAAACGATTGCCGGACGAAATCATATTATCCGGGAAAACGGATTTCTGATTTTAGATGACTGCTATAATGCAAATCCGGTTTCTATGAAAGCGTCTGTTGATGTGCTGGATACGGCAAAGGGGCGCAAGGTCTGCATTTTAGGTGATATGTTTGAACTGGGTGAAAATGAAAAGCAGCTCCACTACGAAGTCGGTAGTTATCTGGCACAAAAGCAGATGGATGTTTTGCTGACGGTAGGTGCGCTGTCGACGTCGATTGCGCAGGGTGCCAAAGATTACCGGAAGAATCATGCCGGTGCGTATCCATGCAGTGTGCATACATTTACAACAAAAGAGGAACTTATTGCACAATTGCCTGCACTTTTAAAGCAGGGGGACAATATTTTGGTAAAAGCATCCCATGCAATGGAATTTCCAAAGGTGATTGAAGCAATTACAGAAATGACACAGGAATAATTGATTATTTGTGTTGCGGGCATGACAAAAAAATCTTATCGCAGAAGGAAATTAAATTCAATCTGAGATTCTTTTGATATTGTAATGCCTGCGGATTGGAGGAAGAACACATGAAAAAAATGAAAAAATTAAGCGCGCTGATGCTCGTATTGGTATTATCTTTATCCTTTGTGGCATGCGGCGGCAGCAAATCCATTACAGGTACATGGACTGTAGACGGAACGGATGCCGATATTTCAAAGCTTGAATTAAAGGACGACGGAACGGGAAGTATCAGCCTTGGTGACAGCATTTCTTTAAATATTACGTATACGACAGAAAAAGATAAGCTGACAATTACCATGTCTTATCTGGGACAGACAGAATCCGATGAGTATACATATACGTTAAAGAAGGGCAAGCTGACATTAACAGACAGCAGCCAGACACAGATTACATTTGTAAAGCAGTAAATAAAAAAGATACCGGGTATATCACACAGATGTTTGCTTTCGAGTAAAAGCAAACATCCGTAATGGCAGATGAGAAATTGCATGCGCGAATTTCTCACCGCCTTTTCGCAATAAGTTGCTCAGAAATGAGAAGCAGCAGGATTTTATATACCGGGTATCTTTTTAGTTATTGGAATTTTCAAATATTTTTTATATTAGGGGTTTACAAAATCTATTTTATATGGTATTCTTAATTACGTAATAGATATCTATTATATTTATTTTATTTTATTCGGATAAATTCTAGTTTTAAGTCATTCCAAAGGGATACATTCCCAGTCGGAAAATTATCACATTTTAACAACTCAGAAGAAAGAGAGGTATTTTAGATGCACGATATTATTGAACATTACGGGAAGGTCATTGTGGCGCTTGCAGGAGTTCTTGCGGCTGTTTTGCTGACGGTTGCGGTTGTAAAGATTGTGAATACCAAGACGACAACGGCGGTAGATAACATTTCTTATGAACAGCAGATTCAGGATGCTATCAGCGGAGAGGGGAGTAAAGAATAGGGATTGGAAAAAGAACAGGGATTAAAAGGATACATCCGGCAGAATCGTGCAGAACTGTTTCGGGAAATAGAAGACCTGATACAGAATGAAGATGTTACGGATATTGAGTGGGACGGGTATTATCTGTGGGTTACAGATTTAAAGAAAGGCTGTTACTGCCATAATATCCGGTTAAATGAGGAATATGTGGATAATCTTGCAATCCGGCTTGCCAACATTATGAAAGTGCCGTTTAACAGGGCATATCCGATATTGGAGGCCAATACGGAAGATTTGCGCATATCCATCTGGCATGAATCCCGCTGTACCAAAAAGAGTATGGCAATCCGTAAAATCCCGACAAGGCTGAGATTCCGCCATCAGGATATTGTACAGGCTGGTTATGCACCGGAGACGCTGATTAATCTGCTTGAAAATTGTGTGACTGCACACTGCAATATTGTGATTGGCGGGCAGCCGCACGCCGGAAAGACGGAATTGCTCAAATATTTGTCCACATTTATTCCGGCAAATGAAAAGGTCGGTGTGTATGAAGACAATCAGGAAATCCATTACCGTAAAATTAATCCGGGGAAAAAATGTGCGGAGTTTTTTGTGGATGAGAAGTTTTCATATTCACAGATTATCAGAGCGGGACTGCGGCATAATATTGACTGGACACTTTTGTCGGAGTCGAGAGGACCGGAGGTGCTGGATTTGTTAAACAGCCTGTCAACGGGGGCAAGCTGTATGACAACGATACATCTGGACGACGTGCGGGGGCTGCCGGACAGAATGTATAATATGCTGGGCTCGTGTGATATTACAGAACGCTTCATCAATAACATTTACAAATATATTGATGTCGGGGTGCTGGTTGAGTGCGATGCAAAGGAAAGGCGGCGGATTACACAGATGGCATTTTACGACAATGAGGGCGGCAGGAATACCTGTACGGTGTTATATGACAGAGAAGGGAAAACACCGCAGCAGATACCGGAAGCCTATCAGCGCCGTTTTCTGCGGTATGGGATTGAGAATCCGTATCAGACAGCATGAGTTTTTGTGCAAGAGGGGAATAATCATGGGAGGAAGCATGAAAAAAATTAAATATAGAAATGTAAGGCAGTATTTTTCTTATCGGAGAATACAGCAGAAAGCAGGGGAGAGCGGAGCTGCCTGTACACCACAGGGGTATGCAGGCATATTTGGGGCAGTAATGGTCATAACCGTCCTTACAGGGTGGTTTTACAGATTACAGCCGATATGGATTTTTATGGTGATGGCAGCGGGAATACTTTGTATTCCCGCGGTGACCGCCGCGTATTTTTCAGGGAAAGAAAAGAAAAAGAAATTTCACGATGTGGATGTATATATTCATCAGATGATTTATTCATTTGAACGACAGCCCAAAATTCTTACGGCACTTGAAGATACACTGAAAGTCACGGATCATAAAATGAAAAATTGTATCATTGCGGCAATACAGGAAATGCAGTATGGGACAACAAAAGATGTGTATCGCATGGCACTTAAAAACATTGAAAAAGAATATGCATGTTCAAGAATTACAACACTGCATACTTTTTTAACACAGGTGGAAGAAAAAGGCGGGGAGTATAAAAGTTCACTGGAAATACTGCGGTGCGATGCAGACCACTGGGTAAAACGGGTATATCAGTTTCAGGAGGAAATAAGACGCATAAAACAGACAACGGCAATCGGAGTAGTACTGAGTTTTCTGATGGCATCGGTATCTGTGCTGGTTACATATATCTGTGAAAATACATCTGAAATCAGGCTGGATATTACACATGAACCGCTATATCAGGTGGTCTCCTGTACATTTTTAATTTTATGTATGATGTATTACACTTATATGCAGATCCGGCATGACTGTGACTGGCTGGTTAAACAGCGCAGTGATAAGGCGGCAGAAAGAGATTATCAAATGGCATTTCATACCGACTTAAAGAAACTTCACCGCAGTCTGATACCGATTCTTGTTATAATGGCAGGCATAAGCGGCATTCTGGCATATTACGGATGGTATCTGTGGTGTGCCGTGGCGGCGGTATGCGGTATTTATTTGTGGATTGTGCCACAAATTAACCGGCAGGCGGCATTGAAGCGTTTGAAGAAAGATTTGTATTATTCATTTGCAGACTGGCTCAGGGACGTAGCACTCAACCTTTCGGAGGAATCACTTGCAATGGCAATTGAAGATACGTATGATACAGCACCGGTGATTATGAAAGAGTCGCTGGAACAGTTCATTTATGCGATTGAAGAAAATCCTTCAGATGTAACACCGTATTATTCTTTTTTAAATCAGTTTGAGGTAACGGATATCTCATCTTCGGTACGTATTTTATACTCGCTCAGCGAAAATGATGCGCAGAGTATTGATACAACCATCAAAACGCTTCTCACAAGAAATTATGAATTGATGAATCAGTATGAAACGGCAGACAATGCAGACCATATCAGTATAATGCGTTTTTCAGAATATATTCCGACTTTTTTTGTAGCAGTGAAGGTGGCAGCAGATATGATGCTAGTTATTACAAATTATTTGTAATCGTTGGGCGTGTACGCAGAAAGGGGAAAACAATGGATACAATAGTAGATTTATATGGAGATGCGGTTACTTCATTTATTTTTATGGGCGCAGTTATTGCGGTTTTCATAAAGATTTTACTCAAGGTGTGTGTATAGGAGGACGGTATGGGCGACTTGATTGCAATGGTAAAGGATGCCGTTGTGCCGCTGGCAGGATTTATGGCAGTAACGGCAATGCTGGGTGTGGTTATTGTAATGTATAAACAGACCATTATGGCAGTGATTAATACACTGCTGTACAGATAGGGTACGGGTATGAAAAATCCTTAAATGTAAGATTTTTATAAAGCTGTCTGTGCCGCAGATGTCACGGACAGCCGTTTGGGATAAAGCATTTGCGGAATGGAGATGAGTATGAAATCAATAATAGAAAGTTCGGCATATTGTGTAATCCTTGTTATCATGTGTTACATGGCGATAGGGTTTATACAGATGAACATGGACGTAAACAAGGTAAATGAAGTTTCCAAATACGTGCAGGATTACATGGAAGTGCATGGAAAAAGCACCGGTGATGATGCGGCCGGGTATACACTGGATGCAGCTACATTAGACCACATTAATTCTCACGTAAGCAGATACGGCATGACGGCGGCGGTAACGTATGATACCGCAACTTCCGGGAACGTGTATTACAAGCTGGAGCTGAAATACGCATTAAAAATGCCGTTTCTGAACCTGAATGCAAATCATACATACGATGCGATTGCAAGAACGCCAAAGACGGCATAGGGAAGTGATTGGGGAAAACGTGATTTAGAAAAAGCTGAGCCGGAAAGTGTTCGTGTTTAGGGGAAAATAATGTAAGAAAACAGGAAGGGGAGAACTTCATGAGAACGGTTATAACTGGAGGAGGTTTTTTGGTTGTCATAGCGCTGTGTGTGCTGATCCACTGTTCCATCATCAGTACCAACATGAGGGACAATGAGGTAAGCAACAGCCTTGACAAGGCATCGGATTATGCAGTGGATGTCATGGGTGATATTTATCTGCGCCTTGATTACAGTCAGGGAAATACAGCAGCCTATATGCAGGAGCTGATACAGGGTTTCTGCAGGGCGGTGAATGAAAAAATCGGCACGGATGGGGAGCTGTCAGTGCAGGTTGTAAAGGCGGATATCGAAAACGGTAATTTTGACATTATCGTGACGGAAGATTACGACTATCCGTTAAGGGGCAAAAAGGGAAGCTGTTCGTATGAAAAGGCATTTTCCTTTGAGCCGTAATAACCAAAGAAGCAGATCACAATGAAGCGGTTAAGAAGCGGCGTACCATAAATGTACCTTGAAAATTTAATACTGCACGGTAATTTACCCATGGACAGGCGGCGCCTGTTCCATTATAATAAAGTATAACGCTAAAGAAGGGGAGAAAATTTTATGACAAGATTAAAAGCATTATTAAAGAAAGCAGACAAGGCGGCAGTCATCGGCATGACAGCTGCGGCAGTAGCAATGGCGGCACTGGGTGCAGGAGGGGTAAAGACTTACGCATCCGATTATTCCGTACAGAAGTA